>Ga0194121_10005089_pt1 | contig 18511 bp, 14 predicted proteins | sample TA2MahCa50mmetaG_FD_148609 | JGI IMG/M metagenome (GOLD analysis project Ga0194121, IMG submission 148609) | Freshwater microbial communities from Lake Tanganyika, Tanzania - TA2015020 Mahale Deep Cast 50m | ecosystem: Environmental > Aquatic > Freshwater > Lake | place: Tanzania: Lake...
TGGATTTGTGTATCAGATTTGGTAAAATAATTTCAAAAGTTTGTGAATGTTCTAAATACGCAGCAGAATTAAACGCAACGAACTCTGAATTTTGAGACGGGAGGGTTCGCTCGCCCAGCCACGCCAAAGGCGGGGCTGGGCTCGCTTTGGTGGCGGCTTCGCCGCCGCTCTGGCGCAAAATGAAGCGGGTTTTAATGCTTTCGGGGGAGTAAATTTTCCTTTTTTCAAATCTTTGGTATAATAAAAGTGAACTCAATACCATAATAAGTTGCGTAGCTTTATTACAACTAATAAGGTTGTAATCCCGAAGGGGCAACTTCTGTCAATGCTACGCAAGTGGTATTGAGTTCACAGGGTTGCCCCTTTGGTTTATAAAAATATGATTTACAAAAATTGCGCGATTTATACTCGCGTCTCAACCGACAATCAGGCGGAAAAAGAATTTTCGTCCAGCGAAGCACAGGAACAGAAAATCCGGTCGTTTATCGCAAGCCAGAATGACTGGCGAGTTTTCAAAATTTATAACGACGGCGGATTTTCTGGGGCAACCCTGCAACGTCCTGCTTTGCAGGAGCTACTTGCTGATTTGAAAAAAGAAAAAATTGATGTGGTTTTGGTCTATAAAATAGATCGGCTCACTCGTTCGCCAAAAGATTTTTACCAACTGATAGAATTTTTTGAGCAAGCAAAAATTGATTTTATTTCTATTACTGAAAGATTTGACACTTCCACGCCCGCCGGCAGACTACTTCGTAATATCATGCTAACCTTTTCACAATTTGAGCGAGAACTAACCAGCGAAAGAACCAGAGATAAAATGTTAGAGCGGGCGAAAAAAGGATTATGCAACGGCGGATTTACTCCTTATGGCTATACTCGCCAAGATAAAAAACTTGTTGTAAATCCGAAGGAAGCAAAGGAAATAAAATCAATTTTTGAAACTTATATTGAAACCGGCTCACTGGCAGAAACTTACAAAATGTTGAAAGAACAAAATATAAAAAGTAAGTTTGGCAAAGATTTCTCAAAAACAATTATCGCCTATCTTTTACGAAACCCCGTGTATATTGGAAAAATTAAACATAAGGGCGAAATATATCAGGGTATTCACGAAGCGATAATTTCGGAAGAAATTTTTGTCCTTGCTCAAAAAATTCACAAGGAAAAGCAGAAAAATTTTAGAGTGTATAAAAATTTTCTGTTCGGCGGCCTAATCAAATGCGAGGAGTGCGGTTCAAATATGACTTCGTTTTTTAGTAATAAGCACAGAGACGGGGAATTTAAACGCCGCTATTATTACTATCGTTGCACTTCTACAACAAAATTCGATTGGCAAGCGTGTTCGGTTAAACAGGTGTCCGCTGAACGACTAGAAAATTTTTGTCTGGAAAATTTAGAGCGAATTTCAATAGATAAAAGCTATATTGATAACCTTGTTTTTCGACTAAATCACGAGTTAGAAGCCGGGCACCGAGATGGACACGAACTAAGCGATTGTTCGCCTAAATTTTCCATCGAAAGCATTTCGGACACTCTAAAATTTTTCCTTTCTGGACTCAAAACCACAAAAGGAATTGAAAGAAATCTTTTGGCCAAAAGATTTCTTTCAAACATTTTTTACTCGCCCGAAAGCATTAAAATCCGCTTCATTTTGCGCCAGAGCGGCGGCGAAGCCGCCACCAAAGCGAGCCCAGCCCCGCCTTTGGCGTGGCTGGGCGAGCGAACCCTCCCGTCTCAAAATTCAGAGTTCGTTGCGTTTAATTCTGCTGCCGGGCAGGGACTCGAACCCCGATTACTTGGGCCAGAACCAAGCGTCCTGCCATTAGACGACCCGGCAATTTTGTAGAGAAAATATATCACAAAAAGAAACGAATGGATAGATCAGGTATCTATTGCATTTGTGCGTTCATTAAATTTAAATACATCTATGCCTCATAATGCTGAAAAACACATTTCTCCCAAGCATTGCAGCGCGTGTCACGCAGATGGCTCAAGACATTCAACCAGGAAGGGCGCGTATGATATAGTGAGGGGTAGGATTATAGGTTAAATTATTTTCTATGGAGATCAATTATCTTGCAGTTTTAGTATGCGGCGTTTTCGCAATGGTAGTAGGGGGTATTTGGTATGGCCCTCTTTTTGGTAGGGCGTGGATGCATATTCTGGGTGTAAATCCTGATGATACAAAAAGACAAAAAGAAATGCAGAAAGCGGCCGGACCGCTCTATCTGATTCAATTTATTTTAGTGCTTTTTCAGGCTTACGTGCTTGCTCATTATATTAAGGGTTGGAATGAGGTGTCGGGAGTCGAGAATGCTCTTTGGATTTGGGCTGCCTTTATCATGCCTACGGTGGCAGGAGCGTCTATGTGGAACAACGATTCACGAAAAACAGCTTGGAAGAGGTTTTTGATCCAAACCGGCTATCAACTTGTTATTTTTGTTGTTTTCGGCTTGATTCTCGCTGCCTGGAAGTAAGGTGACTAAGGAAGTAGCGGGCACATGCACGAGTTAATTTCTTATTTTGGACAGCACAAGCTTCCAACTATTTTCTTTGGAAGCATCTTTTTTGGTGAAAGCGTTATCGTGCCCGCTATTTTACTCTCTGCGCAAGGAGCTATTCATCCATTCGGCGTATTTCTTGCAAGTTTTGCAGGAACTATGACCGCGGATATCGCGTGGTATATATTTGGCAAGCGTCTTATTGCCTCTGCCGGGTGGCTCGGTAGTCTCAAGAAGCGTTATGGTCATTTTATCCATACTATAGAGAGGAAGGACGAGAGGAGCAGGCTTCTTTTTTTCACTTTTTTCAAGTTTATTTACGGTATACGGATTCTCACCATTATCTATTTTTCTATTCAGAAAATGCCGTTTGGACGGTTCTTAGTTATTGATGCGGGGGGGACAATGTTGTGGCTCGGTGCCGCTTTTTTGCTTGCCTGGCCGGCCTGGCGAGGAGCAACGAATACGTTGCCGGCGCTTGATTCAATTCAATACACGCTCCTAGGAACTCTCGTGTTTCTGGTTCTCTTTCGAGTTATTTATATATGGCTCAGCAAGAAAATAACAAAAGAATAAGCGCTATTGTCCCCGCATATAACGAAGCTGGTCGTATCGAGCAGGTTTTGTCAGTTCTCATTTCCTATCCTGATTTTGATGAAGTTATTGTTATTGATGATGGTTCCAATGATGATACTTCTGATATTGCAGCTCGATTTGGAGCACAGATAGCGAGAAATCATGAAAATATAGGCAAGGGCCGATCAATCGACCGGGGGATTGCCATGGCTAAGGGCGACATTATTTTTTGTTCCGATGCAGATATTATCGGCCTGACTCATTCCATGATTGACGAGATATTGTTGCCGGTAAAAGAGGGCCGTGTCGATATGTTTATCGGGATGCAGGATAGAACGATATACTCTCGCCGGCCTATTTTGTTGTTTACGCCGCTTTTGGGTGGGCAGCGGGCTTTTACCCGCGAGCTCTGGGGCCGTATACCGCCAGAATTCAAGGAACGATTTCGTATTGAAACCGCACTCAATTTTTATGCCATACACACAGGCAAGAGCTTTCGCTGCAAGGCATTTTCTGGCCTCCGTCAGATCATAAAAGAAAAAAAATACGGCGCTCTCGAAGGTTTTCTAAGGCGGCTAGGGATGTTCAGCGATATTATTGCCGCAAACTGGCTTCTGCATATGCAGCCGTTTTCGCCGCTTCGTTTGTGGCGTCGTCTCGTACGATCTTTTTTTGTTCGAAGAGACAACATCACTGAAGGCAAGTAAAGAAGCAACTCTCAAGGTAATATTCTTTCGTCATTCTTATCACGCGCCCATTGTGTGCGAGGTCGTTTTGGGGTAATTTGAGGGCATGCAGGACGAGGTTATTAAAAATCTCACGAGAGCCCTTTATCGAGTGACCGATAGGTTGACCGATAGAGAGCCGCTTAAATGGCAGTTGCGAGAAAATGCTTTAAAGCTTGAAAATCTCTTATTTCAAAAAGAAGATTCAAGCGATAGTCAAAAAGAAAATAGAGAAATGCTTTTTGCGGCTCTAACAAGAAACTTAGAACTTGCTTCTTCGTTTTCCTATGTAGCCCGGATAAATTTTGAAGTTCTCCTGAAAGAGTATCTTGATAATCAAAAGATATTTCTCGAAGAAAAAGAAGAGTCTATTTTACTCGAAGCGCCCGTGTCTGGCGTCCATGAAGTTGTTTCGCCGTCTACGCGTCAAAAATACATATTGGATATTCTCTCTACTTCAGCGAATGTGAGTATAGCAGATTTTGTTAAAGTTTTTGAAGGTAAAATCAGTGAGAAAACAGTACAGCGAGAACTCAATGAACTTATAAGTCAAGGCAAGATAAAAGCATTTGGCGAACGCAGATGGAGGCGTTACTCACTTCCACTCTAAAGGACATTTTTAAAGGACATATTTTTATGTCCTTTACGTCTCATAGTAATAAATTCGCTCGCGTGTCAAACCATAAAAAATCTCTTGGGTCGAGTTGACAGGAGGCCCCGGAAAGCTATAATGCTGGGAAAGCTAAGGGGATTTTTCTGGGCATCTTTTTCTCGGAATTACTGTTATCCACAAGCTTTATTTCTACTGCTGATTTATACTTAAATCCAGTAAGTGTTGTGCGTGCTATGTTTTCCACATAAACAAATAGAGTTTTGGGCCTATTTTGGGCTCTTTAGGAGTTGGTAACGTTTTTTCCTAGAATTTGGTCACACATTGAAAGGATTTGCGATTAAGTTCTAGGATGATACGAAAGTTACGATCAGGGCGACTGAACTTTGAAAAATAAATACGCAGAACGTGATAGAAAATAAAAATTATACCGGCTTCTCTAATCCGGTAAAAATTCAAACTATATTATTGAAAAAACAGGACGCTTGTTGCTTGAGTTCCTTGTCGAGGAACTATAAAGGCAATGAGCATGAAAATTATAGGAGATAATTACATTATGGGTAATAAGTTCAGAACGAAGGGCAAAAAAGCTCTCTCAATTTTTCTGAGCGCGACCACTGCTCTCTGGCTTTCCGGCGCAGTACTTCTTGTACCAAGCGCGGTAAGCGCACAGGGGTTGACCCTCGGCCAGTTGGTAGAATTACTGATCGGTCTTGGTGTTATTCCGGCTGATAAAGCAGCGCAAGCTCGCAGCACTGTAAACAACCTGGGTTCAGGTAGTGGCAGTGGTAGCGGCAGCGGAAGTGGATCAACTCAGAACTGCGGATTTACACGAAACCTTACTTTGAATGTTTCGGGTGAAGACGTACGTTGCTTGCAACAATATCTCAATGGCGCTGGCAATTCGCCAGTAGCTACAACTGGTGCAGGATCCGCTGGAAATGAAACCACGACCTTCGGGCCTCGCACACAGGCAGCAGTTGCCAAGTGGCAAACTGCAAACGGTGTAGCACCTGCAGCAGGATACTTTGGCGCAATTTCGCGAGCAAAGTACAACTCGCTTTTGGGCTCAACTCCACCGCCAGGAGGTCCACCTCCACCACCCTCAGTAGGAACCAGTCTTTCAGTTTCAGCGGGCACTCAACCGGAAGCAACGCTTGCGGTAAAGAACGCAATCAACGTTCCGTTCACACGAGTTCGCTTCACGGGACCTGCTAACGGAGATGTTACTGTTGATTCAGTTGTTGTTGAGCGCTTTGGCTTGATGCAAGATGGCGCAATCTCGGGAGTAGTGCTCCTCGATGAAAACGGCCTTCGCATTAATCAGACCTCAAAGAGCTTGAATTCTGATCATCGTGCAACTATCACCGATGATTTTGTAATCAAGTCAGGAACAACCCGAGAAATTACAATTGCAGCAGACATGGCATCAGATCTTTCATCCTACGTTGCACAGGTAGGAGGTTTGCGCCTTGTAACCGTTAACACTTCAGCTGTAGTCAATGGCACATTGCCAATCTCGGGAACACAACACACCGTAAACAACTCCCTTACTATTGGTAGCGTTGTTCTGAATGACGGTGCGCTCGATCCTGCAGCAAACCGAAGTAAGGAAGTCGGAACCACGGGTTACATTTTCACTTCACTGCGCGCTACGCCTTCAAATGAAGATGTTCGCTGGAAGTCGGTGAGCTTTAACCAATCTGGTTCAGCAACAAAAGAGGATCTCAAGAATGTTGTTGTTGTTGATGAAGACAACAACACCTATCCTGTAACAATATCTGCCGATGGCAAATACTACACTGCGAAGTTCGGTGATTCGGGCCTTCTTATCAAGAAAGGTGCGAATATTGATATCAGTATCAAAGGAGATATTGAGTCAGGCTCCGGACGTGAGGTTGACTTCGACCTCTATCGGTACGAAGATGCTGTATTTAAAGGTGAAACATTTGGCTATGACATTCGTCCGTCAGGTACGAGTGAACAGTCAAGCGGTTCGGATGACAGTAATTTCCACACAACTAGTCCTCGTTGGGACGGTTCTCGTGTAGATATTACACGCGGCAGTCTAAGCGTTACGCGATCAAATACCGTTCCGGCTTCGAACGTGGCAGCGGGAACTAGGCAGGCAACACTTGGAGCGTTCGAGTTCGAAGCAAAAGGCGAACCAGTTACCTTTACTCAATGGGTAATTACACTAACTACCACTCGTGGAGTTAGCGGTTCTACCGCAAATGTTTCGGAAATTCAGAACCTTACTGTTTACGATGCAACCGGCAAGGTTGTAGAAAGCGGTGTTGATGTGAATAACAAGACAGTAACGCTATCAGATACCGTTACTGTTCCGCTTGGAAAACATATCTACACGGTCAAGGGTGATATTGATGCTGATCAGGAAACTGACGATACCATTATCGTTGGATTTACGCCTTCAACAGCACTCACGAATGTCTTGGGAGAAGTGACTGACAACACCATTACACCAAGCCCGTCATCATCAGTGACAGGGTCAACGATCACTATCAAGGCGGGTGGGCTTACCATCAGCCCAGATGGTTCATTTGCGACAACTACAAGAATTGCAAGCTCGGTTAACGTTGAGGTCGGACGACTCGTTCTTGACGCAACTGCATCTGGCGATGACTTGAAGATTACGACTGCAAAATTGACCAAGCACACTAACGCTGGTAACTCGCTTACGCGTCTTATCATGCGTGATGGTATTACTCCAACGTCACCAGCGTTGAATACGGGTTCAAACGAAGTGACGCTTACCAATACCGATAAGGAAACCTTGACCTTTAACTTCGACACGCAGATTACTGTATCAAAGGGAACTTCGAAGACCATTGGTCTCTTCGCTGATATCTCAAGCAGCGCAACAACTGGCAGCTACTATAACTTTGGTCTTGATGGCAGTCCTGACTGGACTGTCAGGACGGTTGCTGAAAGCACCAGTGTTGCAGAGTCGCTTTCTGCCGCAAGTCCAAGGGGTATTACCATTGAGGGTGCGGGTGGCTATAGGGTTGCATTCGAGAACATCCTCCCCGTCAATCAGGAACAGTGGGTGTACGGCGGCCAGAAAGGCGTGACAATGAATGTCTTGCGCTTCACCGCAACATCTGAAGAGATGGCGCTCACCGACCTTCGTCTCCAAATTGACACTACCGGTTCGTCATCACGAGGACAGTACGAGAAGATCTACATTTATGATGGCGCTACTCTTGTAAAAGAGGTAGCAACCTTCAATGAGGACGGTCTCCTTGATGTGACCTTCAATCAGACATGTGCTTCACCAGTCCCAGTAACGGGATCGGGATGCTTCATTATTCCAAAAGATGCTTCACGCCTCATGACCATTAAAGCGGACCTCTCGCCAATCGCGCTTGGTCAAGCTGGTTCAGGTGGCGAGTTCTTGGGTATCGATGTTGATTCCGACGCGACACCAGGAACGGGCATCAATGCGAACAAGAATTCGGCTCGCGGTACTCAGTCCGGTGTCAAGGCGCACATTTCAACCACGGCCGATGCAACCGGCACTGGAGTTGTCACATTCCGCGGTATTCCGCAAGTGACATATGATTCATCACTTACTACCTCGGCAGTTAGTGGTGATCAGGCTCTCTTCCGCTTCAAGGTAAAGGCAGTAGGTGGTGATCTTGAGCTTAACCGCGTTACATTCACGGTTTCGACTTCAAACATCACCAACATGGCAACACAGCTTCCATCATTCCGCCTCTACAGCGTGACAAACAGTAACTTTGTCTCGAACGCGACTGGCGCGGCAGCTGGTTACATGAGCGCAAAAAATAACTTTGACATCACGGATCGATTGGTTGTCCGAGCGCTTGTCGATAACACGACGAACTACACGAATGGTCGCTACGCGATCTCTAATGGCGCAGAACACACATTCGAGCTTCGTGGTACTGTCACTGACGATGGTACTGCAGGCGGTAGCGTAACCGTGACCTTGCAAGGTGATGATGTGCGACCAGCAAACGTCTCGTTGACCGGTGCAAACCGCAAGACGATGGCAAAAGTATCACTCGTTGATACTGAACAGAAGACGGATGCATGCGGTGGGGGCGCTGCCGGCAAATACATTGCCGATACAGACTTCTCCAACGGATCAACGAGCTTCATCTGGTCAGATCTCTCATCAGAAGCGACATCTTCAGGCAATTCACAAAGCTGCGCTATGGCAGATTGGATGAATGGCTTCAAGGTGCCAGGCCTCGATGCGACAGGTCTTTCGCACACCAAAGCTTATTAAAGCAATAAACCCTAGATCCTTGTGCTAGGTAACAAAAACCCCGACAATGTCGGGGTTTTTGTTTTGCTCGCTCTGAGCTTAGTCGAAGCTTGTCCCGAGCATATCGAAGGATTATACTAGGGAAGTATGAAAAAGCCTTTGCTGTACGGAGCGCTGGTTGTTGTTTTTTTACTTGTTGCCGGTGTGATTATATTTCTAAATACAAGAAACGCTAATTCTCCGCAAGGTCCTGAACCGACAAATGGGGAGAACCCTCCACCACCCACTGAAGGCCCGGTGACAGCAATACCTCCACCTCCCCCGACACCTGCTGGCTACGCGGAACTAAAAGGGGACGGAGGAGTGACCCTTAATCCCAGCACCCGAAAAGAACTACGTGAGAAATTTATTGAAGTAGTGAATCGCCTCAAAACTGAGCCTGAAAATTCTGCTTTGTGGGTTGACCTCGGAAGTATAAAGTACTCGTTTAATGATTTTGCGGGTGCGGAGGTCGCGTGGAAATATGCTGTTGATATCAATCCCCTTGCTGATGTGGCGCGCATGAATCTTGCGTCTTTGTACCAGTACAAGACTCCCAATTTCCCTGAAGCAGAACGCCATCTTCGCCAGGTAATTGCAAATCGGTCTCCCAGTGTACTTTCTGCATATGGTGAGCTCTTTGATCTCTACCGGTACAGATATACAGAAAAGGCGAGCCTTGCGCCGAGCGTCATGCTTGAAGTATATCGCGAGTTTCCAGAGCAACACGCAGCTTTGAAAACGCTTGCGTGGCATTATCTCGAAATTGGTGATAAAGCAAATGCGCGCAAGTATTTTGAAGATTTCTTAGCAAAAGTACCCGATGATGCTTCAGCAAAAGAAGAACGTGAACGTCTAAACGCGCAATTATAAGCTTCATGAAAAAGCATTTTGCTTTTCTTGTTTTTGGCCTAGTATACGGAGTGCCGTTTTTTGTCTCAGCCGCCGCATCCGATATTGTGATCAAAGAAGTTTTGTTTGATCCCGAAGGCATTGATACCGGTCTTGAATACATCATTATCGAAAATACGGGCGGTGGCGCCCAGGCTCTTTCGGGGTGGGACTTATATTCAAACTCTGGAAAATACTATACTTTTAGCAGTTTCAGCTTATCTGGCGGGGAATCGGTGACAGTCCACTTGCGTGCATCGGGTAATGATTCCGAGAATGATCTGTACCATGCTTCTGCAACAGCCAATATGGGGAATTCAGCAGGATCAATCGCACTTTTTTCGAGTACCGATCATTCTGCAAGCACTTTAATAGATTTTGTTCAATATGGAAGAGGGGGAGAAACTTGGGAAAGTTCTGCTGAGAGTGCAACACTATGGACAAAGGGCGCGTTTGTTGCGTTGTCGGGCATTGAAGGTCAAAGTCTCAGGCGCATAGATGGTGGACACGGTGTTGCGTCATGGTCTTTTTCGGATGCAAGCGTCGAGGTAGTGCATAAATCTTCAAATGAGAATACAGGACATGAAGAGACTCAGAATAATTCTCAGTCGACTACTGCCGGCGGAGGGGGTACAAAATATGTTCCACCGGAACTCGTGCCAACAATAAAAGCTCTAGCGGGTAGTGATAAAGTTGCCGTGGCTGGCGCACTCGTTCTTTTTGAGGGAAAGGCATATGGATGGGATGATAGGCCGGTTGTCTCGGATACCATGAGATTTTTTTGGAATTTTGGTGATGGCAATTATAAAGATGGGCGGAATGCGGATCATATTTATCAATATCCGGGAACCTATACGGTTAACCTTGAAGTAATTCAAGGCGCAGATGTTGCTCGAGATTCTTTAGTTGTGAAGGTTGGTGAAAATCCTGTCATAATAAGCGAAATTATGCCGGGTGGTGAGGGATGGATTGAACTCTCAAATTCCTCTTCACATACCGTTGATATTAGCGGATGGATTATAAACAATGGGTCAGACCAGCAATTTGTGTTTCCAGCAAACACGCGTCTTGCACCGCGTTCATATACCGTTTTTTCACACGCAACAACGCACATTACCTTTGTTCCAGTGGGCTTACGTTCTTTCTTGTTGTATCCAAATGCAAAAGTTGCATCCGAGCTCAGGTATCCAAATATAATTTCAGAAGGCAAATCAGTATCAAAAGATGGCGCTGCAACTCCGACTCCGGGCAACTCAAATCAGAAAACTCAAAGCACTCCAATAAAAACTGTTTCGGAAACAATTCCACCATCAAAAAAGATGATTGCTGAAGTGGCTGCCCAGCCGGAAAAATCTCAAAAAACCGAAGAGATGGCAGAGCAATCTACTGCGGTTGCTAATACAGTTGCGCGCGAAGTGAAACCGACACCCCGAGAAACAAAATCTTCTGATGCTGCGCTGGCAAGTACAGCAACGAAAACAAATTATATATGGCTGAGTTCAAGTATTGCCGGCGGACTCATAGTGGGCTTAGCGGCGCTTGGAATTCGTAAGCGCTATTTTTCAGTTGATTGATGGTTGTTATTGTTTGTCCAACGTATAACGAGCGTGACAACGTAACCGCACTAGTTCCGCAGATATTCAATCTGAAGATTTCTGATCTCCGATTATTTGTAGTTGATGATAATTCAAATGACGGAACGATACATGTTCTCAAAGAATTTCAAAATACCTATCCTATTACTCTGTTTGAAAGAAAAAATCCGCAAGGTCTCGGTACGGCGTATCGTGATGCGTTTGCGAGTATTCTAAAAGATTTTCCCCGGGCAACGCATATTATTCAGATGGATGCCGATTTGTCTCATGATCCTGGTGATATACCGCGATTTCTTGAGGCGTCCGAAAGATACGACTTGGTTCTCGGATCTCGGTACGTACGGGGTGGGGGTGTAGAAAATTGGGGCATGGTAAGGCGGCTCGTGAGCATGATTGGATGCTGGTATAGCCGAATAGTTTTACGACTGCCATATCGAGATCTTACCGGTGGTTTTAAATGTTGGAAACGCAGTACGCTTGAAGCACTTCCGTTCGATCGATTAAGTTCAGTTGGTTACAATTTTCAAATTGAAACTACTTTTTATACTCACAAGCAGGGTTTCCAAATTTCTGAAATCCCGATTATTTTTCACGAAAGAACGTCCGGATCTTCAAAATTTCATACCGGAATTATTCTGGAGAGTCTAGTGAAAGTGGCTCGGCTCGGTCTTTTCGGTTAAATATAAAATAACGCCCTTGGTACACGCTCATCTGATACTGAGGCGAGTTCATGTAGCTATAGACATAATTTTGAAAAGACTCCACGGTATTGAACCCGAAGGGATCGATACTATCAACAAGAACATAATCAACATCAAATGTCTCGTCGGCAAGCATATACGAATGTTCGCGATGTGAAAGATGCGGCACGAGGTTGGTGTGTGCGGCAACGGTTGCACCAGGTGGTACCGCACGAGCAATGGCGCGAAATGCTCTCGTGTGTTCAGTGCTTCTAAAAATTTCGCGAGGGAAGAAGAAGGGATTGAGGGGAGAGCGGGCGCCATATCCAACAAGAAAAGCAGCAATTATTGCAAAAAATACAAGCCGTTTTTTCTTGGGCCAGTGCTTATAAATATTTTCAGTACCGTATACCACGCCAGCAAAAATACAGGGCACAAGAACCGAGTCATATTGATATAAACCTGCAAATTGGAAGGGAAACGTTGTCAGAAGATTTTCCAAAAGTCCTGGGATGAGGAGAATCAGAGGTCTCCAAGAAAAAAACGGAAGAAACGCGACGGGTATAAAAAGCCATAGTACATAAGTAATTTTCGGCACGGTAACCATTGTTTCGATAAGAATTTTGGGATTCTGAAGTATGGTAAGCGCGATTTGGCTGATTGATGAGCCAAGATGCTCATAACGATCAAGTCGCAAAAGTCCTCCGCCAAGCGCTGGCATAATTACTTTGATTGCAAGGATAAAATAGAGAAGAGATGCGCTTGCGATAATAATGCCATTGTGTTTGAGTCGTTTTTCTTTTTGAAAAAGAAGAAAAAGGCCAAAAAAGAAAATTACTATAATGACATCTTCGCGAGTTGAGGCCGCAAGAGCCAGAAAAACATACATCCAGGTATACTGTTTGGCTTCCAAAAAGTAAAAAGCGCCAAGCATGAGCGGTACGGCAAAAGAAACCGCGTGAAAATCATAAGCGTTAATCCAGTGGAGGGCCGGGTAGAGTAAATAGCTCGCCGAAATCAAGAGTGCCGCTTTTCGATCATTGAGTTTTTTTAAGGCAAGGAAAAATAACGGAAGAGCGCCAAGGGCAAGAGCAAGCGACTGCACCACAAGAAGATAATAGGGGCTTTGAAATATCATATAACCTGGCACCACCATAAAGAGCCATGGGCTCAAGTGAACGCCGAGTGTGTTTGCAGCTTCTTCAATGTTGTTATACATGATACGGCCTTGAGTTGTGTTCCACATAGTCTGAACAAAGGCGCCCATATCCCATGTTTGGGTATAAAAGTTGTAGTGACGAAAACTCGTAAAGGTAATAAATACGAGCGCATAGAGCCCGATCATCCCCCATAGCATAATTCTCGTTTTTGATTGCGATATCATGGTTTTACTCTACTATAGAGCGTATGGGTAAGATGGCAAAAAGAGACAAGAAAAGGCTTCTTGCCGCTCTTATGGTAGTGGCCGCTGTTTTGCGTCTTGTGTGGCTTTCGTTTGGCGATACTACCACCGATGAGGTTTTGTATGCATTCCGGGCCGCAGAGCTTGTAGATTATGACGAATCGGCTGATCAGCCTACGCCACTTGAGTGGTTTGATGGAAATATCCCATGGTGGACCAGCCTTTCATTTCACGACCATCCGCCGCTGGTGTTCTGGATACAGCATGTCTCTATGCGTATTTTTGGAGAAACAAATTTTGGATTTCGCGTGCCGTCAGCTCTTTTTGGTATTGCTGCTGTGTATCTTGTGTATTGCATCGGCAGGCGGCTCTATAATGAGTGGGTAGGTTTTTTCTCAGCGCTTGCGCTTGCTGTTAGTACAAACCATGTTTATATATCACGTTCGGGAATGCAAGAATCGCAAACAATCTTTTTTATTTTGCTTTCTTTGTTTCTTTTTCTGAGATCACGTGATGATGAACGATATCTTATACCTACGGGCGCAGCGCTGGGGCTTTCATTTCTTACAAAATATACGACATTTTTCCTCGTGCCCGCATTCTTGTTGTATCTTATCTTCTTTAAACGTTCTTATTTTCGGAGCTGGAAACTCTATGCAGGAGTCGGTCTCTCGATCATAATATTTAGCCCCGTTATTCTTTACAATTATCTCTTGTACCGTGCAGTTGGCCATTTTGATTTTCAATTTTCGTTTATTTTCCGGCAGTTTCCTGAAGTGTGGCGCATTGCACCAGGGAAGGAGATTGGGAGCTTATCTGATCGTATACAAAGCCTTGTGCCCAATCTTTTTAAAATTAATTCGTGGCTTTTTCTTGGGCTTTTCGGAGCAGCGCTCCTCTGGATGTTTGCACGCTTAAAAAAATTGAAAGAACACGTGGTTCCTTTTGGTATGCTCGTATTCGTGCTTTTGCTTATTTTCCAGATAGGGACGTCATTTCGATTTCTTTCCATGTTTACGCCCTTTTTTGCGCTTGTCATAGGTTTTGCAATCGCAAAACTCTTTGAGACTTCAAAAAAATGGGCCCTGGTTCTTGTCGCGGTTTTTGTGCCACTGGAGATTGCGTATGCTACCCATAGCCAAATTTGGTATATCTCAGAGGGAATTCCTCCCTGGACTCACTCGCGATACTTGCGATATGAAAAGCATGATGGGGGATACAATGAGCTTGGCGACTACCTTGCATCAGAACTCTCGGGAAAACGCCCCGCACAGGTTTTTGAAATGCAATATCAATTTTTAAATGATCTCCATAAAAAAGCTTTTGACGAGGCACAAGGCAAAAATCTTGAACCGTATTCGGCGGTCATTATTTATGACGATAACGTCGATCATATTGCGCAATTGTGGGTTCTTGACCGGCTCAATATTTATCATGCGTGGCCGACTCTCAAAACTGAACAATATATCAAGTTCTTGCAAGCAAATAATCTTGAAGATATAACCGATGCGGGGTTTGACCACTATTATGTGATTATTCCGACCGATGAGGTTTTTTTGAGAAAACTCGAATCGCGCACACAATACGGCGCGTTATTTGAACAAGAACTTCAGCGTGAGGGCGTGGTACCCATCTCGATCAAAAATTCGCGAGGGAAAGAAGCTTTTCGAGTCTACAAATTTTAGTCAGTGTAGACGGCGATAGTTTTTTTGATCATTGCTTCGATCGAAAAGTCTTTGATGACTTTTCGGCGAGCAGACTCGCCAAAAATAATACGGTCTCCCGCATCGCGCTTGAGATATGAAATAGCATTGATGATTTCTTCGGGAGATGCCGGTTTGATCAAAAGGCCGTTTTGGAGGTTATCAATGATCTCGGGGTTGCCGCCAACACGCGTAGTAATAATGGGAATTTCAGCGAGCGCGGCTTCCAAAAGTACATAGGCGAAACCTTCTTTTACCGACGGCAGCAAAAAAACATCAAATGCTTTTAAATAGGAAAATGCTTCAGGTAAGGATTCGAGCAAAAAAACATTGTTTTGGAGACGCCGGCCCTCGATTTTTTCCTCGAGGAATGCTTTTTCCTCTCCCCATCCAATGAGAAAAAAGATGATATTTGGCTCGACGTTGACTACATGGGCAGCGGCTTCGATGAGATAGGAAAGCCCTTTGTTTTGGGTATATTCGGCAATAGTGCCGATTACGAAGTTGCTCTTGATGTTTACTCCCGCTTTTTCAAAGAGTCGCTCACGAGCCGTTGTTTTATCGAGAAAAACATGTTTTTTTGGGTCAATGCCGTTTTGGATCGTTATCAATTTTTTTACGGGGGAAATGTTTTCATGGATACCCATCAAGTAGTCAAATTCGGAAACACAAATGACCGCATCGTGGAAAAAAAGAGAAAACCGTTCAAGTTGTTTTATCAGGCGGCGTTGCCACTGGGGGCGGGACTCAAGAAAGGGCCAGCCGTGCGTACTTGAAATGATCTTGGGAACACCCGCGAGCCATCCGGCAATGGCGCCGAGTCCGGTCGCTTTTGAACTGTTGAGGTGAAGAATATCTGGTTTCGCTTTCTTGATGATCTTATACATCGTAAAAAGTGACCGGATATCTTTTATCGGATCGATGAGCTTGTCGAGTTCGGGAATGGTATAAACGGTAATTCCGCGCTCGCGCACTTTTGTAATAAATGGTCCGTTGCCGCCAGCAGCAACCTCCATAGAAAATTGATCGCGAGGGAGATAGTCGATGAGGTCGACAATATATCGCTGCGCACCGCCCCAGACAGACTTTGTTGATATGAAGAGAATTTTTCTTTTACCCGATTTGTCGAAAGTCGTCATTTATTCTATAATAAATCATTGATGAATCACCGGCAAACACCATGTATTCTGGTGTTTACGACATCCTATTTGCCTTTGGTGGGCGGGGCAGAAACAGCTTTGTATGAGATTACAAAGCGCACGAGCGGCGCCCGCGTCGTGATATTTACTTCACGCATGCGGCCAGATCTTCCCTATCGAGAAAATGATGGATTGGTGCTCGTGCGCAGATTTGGGTTTGGAAATCGGCTTGATAAATGGCTATTGCCTTTTTTTGTACTTCCCGCAGCGCTCCAGGAAATTGCACGGCACAAAAAAGCCATATTGTGGGGAATAATGATTTCTCAAGCAACCATCGGAGCATATTTTGTTAAATTGTTGCGACCACGCGTTCCGCTCGTGGTGACCTTGCAGGAAGGCGACCACGAAGATTATTTGGAGGGAGCTCGCTTTGGTCTTATAGATTTGTTTTGGCGAGTCATCTTGCGAAAAGCTGATGGGGTAACGGCTATCAGCAAATATCTTGCAAAACGCGCTGCCAAAAAAGGATATCAAAAAAAAGTAGAAATTATTCCCAATGGCGTGAGCGAACAATTTGTATCTGAATCATTTGAACGGCCGCGCAAAGAGTCGTTTGGGATTCGCGATGGTGAGCAGGTGATACTTTCAGTATCTCGTCTGGTAGAAAAAAACGGCATTGATATTTTGATTCGGGCAGTTGCTCGTCTTCAAGGCGAGGGCCTTTCCACGCGGCTTATTCTTGCCGGTGATGGCAAGGATAAAGAAAAACTTGAGCGGCTTGCCGATACGTTAGAGATACGACACTCGATAATTTTTGCAGGCCATATCTCGTATGAAAAGACACTTTTTTATTACAAATTGAGTGACGTATTTGTGCGTCCTTCGCGATCAGAGGGGCTCGGGAGCGCATTTCTTGAAGCCATGGGTGCGGGCATTCCGGTGGTAGCAACTCCCGTGGGAGGCATCGTTGATTTTATTGTGGATCATGAAACGGGTCTTTTTGCCAAGCCGAACAACGTGGAAGATACTGCTCGCGCGATCCGAGAGGTTATTGAAAACCCTGAACTCAAGGCCGCTCTTTCAAAAAACGGCCGAGATCTTGTCATACAAAAATACATGTGGGTTGATATAGCAGCTCGAATGGAAGACTTTTTACTCAAGCAGGCATCTTGAGTATGAAGATTCTTATAGCAACGGGCGTTTATCCTCCCGATATTGGCGGGCCAGCAACCTATGCAGAAATAGTGCAGAAATTTTTTCCAGCACGCGGACACGCTATTCGGGTTGTTACGTATGGTGAAATTACTTCCCACGAATCACGAACAGTTATTTCGCGCAAACAATCAAAATGTCTGCGTTATGTTAAATATGGGCTTGCGGTTTTTCGCAATAGTTCATGGGCAGATATAGTTCTTGTGCTTGATACGGTGAGCGCAGGCTTGCCAGCGTCAATTGCTGCAACACTGAAAAGAAGAAAAATCGTTCTTCGAGTAGTAGGTGATTATGCGTGGGAGCAAGGTATGCAACGATTTGGCGTAGAGGATCTTCTCGATGACTTTTTATCAAAAAAATACAAGTTTTCTGTTGAGCTGCTTCGGAAGATTCAGCTGTTTGTTGCGCGTCGCGCAACAAAAGTCATTGTTCCGAGCCTGTATTTAAAAAGCGTGGTAGAGAGGTGGGGAGTTGAGGGGAGTATTGAAGTTATACCAAACAGCGTAGATATATCATTCACGACAACAAAAGAAGAGGCGCGCAAGAAGCTTCATCTTGAGGGAACTATTCTTGTATCAATCGGTCGATTGGTACCGTGGAAGGGTTTTGAAATGCTTACAGAGCTTGTTTCCTCTCTTTCTAGCAACGTTCGTCTGGTAATTGTAGGGGATGGACCGCAACGATCAGCTCTCGAAAATTTGGCTCGGGGAAAACGAGTGCACTTTACCGGCGCGCTCACCAAAGAGCAAATTTTTGAATATCTTATTGCTGCGGACGTGTTTTTGCTCAATACTGCGTATGAAGGATTTTCTCATCAAATTTTGGAAGCCATGAGCGCCGGTGTACCGATTGTGACAACACCGAATGGAGGCAATCGGGAAATTGTTCGGGACGGTGAGAATGCTCTTCTTGCCCCTTACAACGATTTTGAAAAATGGAAAGAGACGCTAGAAGGTCTTTTGAAAGATAGATCGATTCAGGAACGCCTGGGGGATGCAGGAAAACAAACCGCGACTTCTTATACCACACATGCTATGGTCGAACAAACGGAAAAACTACTTCGCAACATATGAACATTCTCATGCTCAGCACCGATCGGAGTGCTTTGAATGCCGATTCTGCGTTTCGGGGACGCCTCAAAGAATATGCGCTGCATACTGATCGGTTGATTGTTCTTGTAGCT
>Ga0194121_10005092_pt1 | contig 18505 bp, 18 predicted proteins | sample TA2MahCa50mmetaG_FD_148609 | JGI IMG/M metagenome (GOLD analysis project Ga0194121, IMG submission 148609) | Freshwater microbial communities from Lake Tanganyika, Tanzania - TA2015020 Mahale Deep Cast 50m | ecosystem: Environmental > Aquatic > Freshwater > Lake | place: Tanzania: Lake...
CGGATAGGACAACGACGCAGGTTCCCTTCTGGTGTGATCTTCACACCCACATGAAAGGGGAGTTCTTGGTCGTGGAGACGAGGGGCGAGTTCGGCGGCGGCTGAGCAACCCTCAGCTCGTAGGGTGGCCACAGCAGAGGTTCCAGCGCCATGCGATGGAGCATGGCCCCAGAGGGGGCTACAAGAGGCGCATCGAAGGATAGTGAGCGAAGCGTCGTATTTTGCAGTTGCGGCTCTCTTGTCAGCTTTTGGTGATAACCCACTCGGTATTGTGCCGAACATGAACGAGCGAAGCTTCGTTAGGCTATCCGGCGTTCTCGATGGAAGCCCGGCGCATCTGGCTGAAATTGAACTGAAGGAACCTGTTGAACCTATGCGGATTTCCAAGAATTAGCATGCAGGTTGTGGCCGATCGTGGCAAGAACAACGCGACTGCCGCAACTATCCGCAACCAGTCTACAAGCGCTCAGGGGGGAGAGGAGCGGTTTCCATCGGAAATGGTGGCAATTGCTGGAGCCGGCGACCCGGATTGAACGGGCGACCTGCTGTTTACGAAACAGCTGCTCTACCAACTGAGCTACGCCGGCATCCGCGAGGACTACATGAATGAATCAGCCGACGCGGCTCTCGACTGATCTATCGGAAAGCCATGATACTGGCTGCTGGATCGACTGTCAACGAAAGGAGCACCACCGTCGTCCATTATGGTCGCGGCCCTACTTCAGGCGGTTTCGGGGCAAACGAGGGAGGGAAGGGAGAATTGGCTGTTGCGCCGACTTGCTTCTCTGGAGCAATCGGCTTGGGATTATCCCCTCTGGCCATGGGATGGATCCTGATCATCGCGCCCTGTCCTGGTGGCGGTGAACAGAGTGGATGCTGCGCATTGCCGAATTGCTGTCTGGCCATTCGTCCGACTTCTCCGCTGGCGTAGGTGCAGAGTTCACCGGCCACAACCGTCCCATCACGGTCGATATCGGCCGCCCCCTGCAAGCCTCGCAGGAGATGATAGGTAAATAGCCCATGCTTCCCCTGCTCGTAGGCATGCGCCTCTTGGAGGGCCCTGTTGCTCACCATCCACATGACTTCGTTTTTTTCTTCATCCCGTCCATCTTCCCAATCGGCCTGTGGCGTCGAGGCTGGGTTCGAGCCGGGCGTCGGGTCCAGCGAAACTTCAAAGATCATGATGGCCCGTTGAATCGGATGTTTGGATAAAACCTCTTGCATGCGACGGACTGAATAAAGCCGCTTGATCGACGCAGTCGTCCCATCGAACGGCACCAGCGATACCGCCCCGCTCTTGCCATCGACCAAGGCACGGCCCGCGAAGTACACGTACACGACGGTGTCGGCATCCACTCGTTTCGGCAGCCATTCCTCGAATGTTTCGGCGAGATCTTCCCGCAACGCATTCTGATTGAGTAAGAGACGCGTCCTTTCCGAAGGGATCCCTCCGATGGCGCGCAAATATCCGACCATCACTTCTGCGTCACGTTCGGCGTACTTCACCGCTGGCACACGCGCGTCGCGAAACTTCCCCACCCCGATCGCGATGACAATGCTCTTCGCTTGCTTGGCCGTGACCAGAGCTTTCGGCACGTGATCGACATCGGGCGGCACCAAGTCATGTTCGGCGATATTCGGCTTGATTCGCAGCGTGAATTGCTTGGGCGGCGGATGTGCCAGCAGCGCGGTCGCGCTCCGCAAACTCAACACCAACTCGCCTTGCACCTCGGCTTTTAACTGCGTCACCCGATGGGTGATCGATACCCGCTTGATTTCTCCAGCCTTCACGGTGCCGACGGCTACCTTTGGCGGGAAATGTCTCATCAACGCGCCCCCGACCAGGACTTCTACTCCGTTGGCCTCAACCTGCCCCTCGTTCTTCACCTCCACTTCGATCGTGAGCGTCTCATCCTGCTGGAGCAAGTGATCTTGGTTTTCATCCCGCACAATGGCATGGAAAGACAGCGCGGTGGCCTGAGGGACTGTTCCCTGGAAAACCGATTGGCCGGTAGTTGATAGAATGGAACCCTCCGGTGACATACCAGCCGGCGCAAGGGGGGATACTCCAGTTGTGGCTATCTGAGGAAGCGCCTTAGGGTATGCGGCGTACTCTCGAATCCTGGCTGATGTCGTGACACGCCTTACTACATCGTCAACCACTGCATCAATGGCCTCCTGCACGATCGGCTCCAACCCCTTTACATCACACGATTGGCCCGAGACTTCCACTTGGCCATTGCTGCTTCCTTGTCGTTTTTCATTAAACAGGAATGTGCCATCCTGGGCCAACATGACTAACTCCATCCCCAGCGTCACAGTCGATGGATAGGTGCCATGGACCTGGCCAGGAATCTCGAGGTCAACTTTCTTTTGCCCCAGTCCAACCTCGATAAGACTGTCGGACGCGGGGATCTGTTCTGTCCCCTGCTGAAGAAGGACAGCGCTGAACACGGAGCCAAGCTTTTGGGATAGGGCAGCCGCAAGCGGGTCCGCTACGGGGATCGTTGCTGACTTTCCGCAGGCATCGCGATAGGACAACCCGGCAGTGGTGACACTCGGTGAAAGCCAAAGTGCGGGTGTCAGCGGAATTGTGCCGGCGATAGGCTCAGGTTCCGCCTGGCTTCGCTTGACTCCGCCGCAGGCGGCACAGAGCAGCGCCAGCACCACCACCAAGCCGATGACGGAAACCGAGCCTTGCGTCGAACTAGCATGCTTCACAGGAATAGACTCCTTTGCCCCATTGGTTATACCGAAATCAGACTACGAGGACAATCGGTACCTGCCCCGCCCCATCAAGGAAATTGACAAGTCTCTCCTCGAGCGGCTAACGTCTATCCATGGCAGCACGTTCGTGGCCAGCTTCTTCAGATCCATCCGGTGTGCCATGGTCCGCGCTCGCGAGGCTGGTCCGTCTGCATAATCAAAGCGGAACTTATCTTCTTCTGCTCCCAACATTATGGGCACTGGTCCTCGCCTCGGAGGGATTTCCGTCCCTCCACCTCCTGGCTATCTTTGTCACTGGATCGTTTTTGATGCGAAGCGCCGGGGTCATCCTGAATGACCTTGCCGATCAGAAATTTGATCGGCAAGTTGCCAGAACCAAAATCCGCCCGCTCGCGTCCGGCGAATTATCCCGCCCCCAGGCTTTTCTGCTGCTCGGCCTGCTCCTGGTCCTGGCCGCAAGCCTTCTCTTCCTGTTAAATCCCTTCGTGTGGTGGCTTGCTCCCATCGCCTTCTTGTTGGCGGCACTCTATCCATTCTCAAAACGCTGGATTCATATTCCGCAAGCCATGCTAGGTGTTGCCTTTGGCTGGGGAGCCGTCATGGCCTGGGCAGCTGTACGAGGACAACTCGATGCACCGGTCTGGTGCCTCTTTGTTGCGACAGCGGCGTGGGCAGTCGCGTACGATACGATCTACGCCATTCAAGACCAAGAAGACGATCGTCGCATAGGGGTCAAATCCGCAGCCCTATTCTTTGGACAGTCAATCGGCCTTGGCGTCGGGACGGCCCTCATCATCATGCTGTGTCTTTTGGGTACTGCTGGCTGGTTGGTAGAGATCGGATGGGCCTACTACGCCACGTTGCTCGGGTTGGCCCTGTTCTTCTCCATCCAGGTCTGCCAACTACGGGAATCGATCGCCCCTCCGCAAGCCTTCGCCATGTTCCGTGCGCACGTATGGGTTGGGGTCGCCGTGCTCATTGGATTCCTCGCCGGGCTGTCCAATTGAGAAGACTATGGCTTTTCGACAGGCTTCTCCTCGGCAGGCTGGGTCTTCTCAGCCCGCAAGGTGTTCACATACAGAGCGACAGCCTTGGCATCCGCATCACTGAGCCCCAACGCCGGCATGCGCGTGTGGGAATCCATCGCCTGCGGATTCTTCAGCCACCGGTAGACCCACGTCGCATTCAATCGGAATCCAGCCCGGTCCAGAGCCGGACCGATCTTGCCCCCTTCGCCTCCAACATTATGACAGGCATTGCAGCCATACTTGTTTTCATAGAGCCGCTTTCCACGTTCAACCAGCTGGGCGACTTGGGCCTGAGGGGTCTTCAAATCCGGCCTGGGCACGCTTACGCCTTTGCCGGGTCTCGTTGAAAAATTGTTCAAGGCGACTTGCGCCACATCCAGCTCTTTCTTGGCTTCTCCCATAGCGGCCTGTTCATCCGCATAGGCAGATTCATCCACGTCGACGTCTTTCTTCAACTCTTCGCTTTTCCTCTCCGCTTCCTCGCTGGCTTTCTTTTCCGCCGCCTCATAAGCCTGGGTTGCCTGCGCAAACTTGGCCTGCGCCGCTTTCAGCCCTTCTTCCAGAGAGGACTTGCGTGCGGCAACGTTGAACTCCATCTTCATGCCATGGAGGGTACGCACATGCCCAACGATCGCCCACACTTCATCCTCGGAAAGCGTATATTTGAAGGTCGGCATTGTGGGAACCGCGAAGTCATCGTCGCCGATTTCGTCGCCGCCTTCTTCGCTGGTGTCCAGCATGTCGCGTGAGATGGTGGCGAAGAGTTCCTCGTCCTTGAAGGTGCTCATCTCCCCCTTATTGGAGAGGTCTTTTGGCTTCGGGTCGGGCATGGACAACCAATTAAACCCTTCGTTCTGCTTTCCACTCTCGCCGTGACAGTCGCTACAGTAGTGGGTGTACAGTTCGTGTCCGCGCTTTTCCTGTTCATTGGCGCAGCCGCCGGCCAGCAACACCGCTCCGACGATGAGACCCCCTGTGAATCCAACGATGCCTAGCCGTGCCGCCCTCATCATGCTCACTGCCCTTTCTTGAGTTTTCGGATCAGGACAAACTGAAAGCCCAAGGCCAATGCCGCAGCGATCGCCGCATACATATAGCCGGAATAATCCGGCGGAGCATCAGCGCGGAAATACCACCAGGAGGAGATCGCTTTTTGTGAACCTTTCTCAACAAGATCTCCTGACCCATCTTTTCGGCCATCCCAAACAGCGAAGGCGATGCTGATAAATTCTCCCGGGGTAATTTGAACGTCCTCTTCAGCATGAGCGGTTGACAAATTCCTGGAGAACACAATTTTCCACGTGCCGTTTGCATAGACGCCCTTGGCTTTGACATCCTGATGCTCTTGCGGCTTCAAGGTCCCGAAGCCTTTCGCGCTCATATCCACGGCCTTGTCCGTCTTGTTCTTCCAGAACCAAATATTGACCGGTCCACCTTCGACCTGCAACATAGGCTGGCCATGGGCAAAATGCGCTTTCTTATCGCCAACCATGAATTCTAAGGCCGCAGCATCATCCGGGTCCTGGGTCGGATCGGCATATTCAAGAAGGACCGCCATCTGATTGCCATCGTGTAAAGCCCGCACAATGACATCCTTCACCGTGACTTCCTGGATACGATTCTGCCAATGGACTTGCGGTGACATGGGAAACATGGCCGGCGGTGCACTGCTCCACACCGCGGCGTTGGGGTCTTCAAGGGGCAAGCCACCGGTAATCAGTGTAGCCCGGACCGACACACTTTCCTGCGCATAACCAAGAGATGCGCCACCGATCATCATAGCCACGGTGACGACTGCCCCATATCGCAAGACCTGTTTCATTATCTGATTTGCCGGTTTCATGCTGACCTCGTTCTCCCTACACACCTACGCCCATCCACGCGGTACTGCGTCCTTATTCCCAGGTTCGTGGGGACTGGTGGGCTCCGTCGTATTCCCCCATAATGATTTTCCAAATCCACTCATCCGGCAGTTCTACTTCCCACCGAGGCATCGCGGACTTCCATGGTGCACCTTCGATCGGCAGACCAACGCCACCTTTTTTAATCCGCCAGAAGAGATAGCTTTCTTGCAACATCGCGATCGTCGTCGGATCAGCAAAATTCGCGGGCGCCGGAATAAATCCACGAGCAGCCGGACCTTTACCATCGAAGTTTCCACCATGGCAGGGGGAACAATAGGCGGCGTAGAACCCTTTCCCTTGCATAATGTTTTCCGGGGTCTTAGGAACAGGATTCGAGAGTCCGGTATATTCTCCTGGCGGTGCAGGATGAATCGTTCGACTCTCCGTTGGTGGCATATCACTCACCGCCGTACTCCCGTAGGTTTGCCACCCCACCAGTAATGGGAAAAATATCAATACGCCATACCGGAGCGCTTGGAGCCCGCCCATTTTCTCTCCGGTCAAGAATCGCTGGATGGGACTCCAGAAAGCATCTTTCGATTCCTTGCTCAACGTCTCAAAAATTACGATTCCAGATCCGGTGAGGAGCAGATAGAGCGCGATCAAACTCGAAGGGAGCGGCGCAGAGCCGGGAATATTTGGCAGCACAAACTTGAGAAACATGTACATGGCTACCATGAGAATGATCGGCTTACCTAACGCACCCATGGATTCCTCCTAATTCGTATGCGCGTCCGCGACGAGCGCAGATTCGGCAGCTTTGACCGGGGCGGATGGCGTCTGGCCCGGCATGTCGAGATCCGAGACACTGACGGAAACCGGCTCCCCGCTCATCTGTTGAAGAAATGCGATGATGGCTAGAATTTCATTTTTCGAGAGTCCGATCGGATCCTTGTCAATGCGAGGCATCGTAGCGGGATATTCCTTTGGCACTCCACCATGTCGGTAATCCCGATAGATGAAGGCCTGGGGATCCGTCAAACTTTCATACAGAAATTCTTTGCTCAGCTTGGCCCCGATTCCTTTGAGGTCAGGACAACGGGCGGACTCGCTGGGACCGATGGAATGGCACAGCGCGCACTGGCCTTTGCTGAAGAACACCGTCTGGCCAATGGCGGCGATGTCAGTCGGCGTTTTGATGCTGGCGATATCAATCTTTCCCTCGGCCGGAGGCAAGGAGGCCAGTTGAGGGACGGCCAGGGACATGAGCGAAAATAGCCCTAATACGATGAAGACAAATCCCGTGACCCGGATAAAGACCGCCTTAATGAAGAGGAGGATTACGATCCCCGCCCCTACAATCGACAGTGCGATTAGCTGTAGCTGCGCGACTTCGCTCATATGCCCCCTACTATGTAGTGCTGAGTGCTCATTGCTGAGTTTTGGTTTTCAACTTAACGCTCACTATTACAAAACTCAAAACTATTTCTATTCCTGTTGCCCCTTATTAGGTGCTCCACCAGCCATGGCGGGAATACCATGGGGCAGTTCCCCTTTTCCGGCGCTGGCGGCAGTTTTATACTTATCCCCCATCGTGGCGACCCAGAAGATAAACGCCACAAGAATGCAGAAGAAAAACGTACAGAAGGCCATGATCAGTGAGGCGCTGCCCAGTGCCGGGGAATAGGCATAGGGCGACGTATCACGCATGACTCCGTACACATGCCAATGGACGCGAGAAGAAGACCGCGCATAGCCCATGAGTGTCATCAGGAGAATGACCATCACAGCATTCAAGACCAGGGAATAACCCGCCCGGGGAGGCATGCTGCCCCAGACCATTTCTGTCGTCGTTTTGGCGCTCTTGAGCAAGAGTGCTGTCAGCGGCGTGATCGTCAGGATGACAAAAATTACGATCAGCACCTGCGATGTGGAGAAGTAATTGATACGGACGATCGCCGGAACAAAGTATCCCCAGACGCCGAGAACGATGACGGCAATACTCGCCAACACGAGGATGGCACCCATGACGGCTTTACCAAATGCTGCCCATCCGGCTGTGTCGCGTTTGCCCGCCCGCCAATACATGACGAAGCTCATGAAGGTAATCAGAATCATGAGGTTCGACACGGTCATTTTGGCTGACATGACGCCAAGGACACCCAGCAATGGATGGTGCGCCCCTCCCATTTTTTGCGCCTCTTCGATGCTGGCGACCAAGGAGTGCGGCGTCATCCAGACAGCAAGACAGAGCAGTAAACTGACCAGCATCATCAGCATGGCCTTCCGATACTTCGACTCCGACCCGGGGATGCGATATGTAATCCCCAACCAGAAGTAGTAGTTCGACCCAAGAAACAGGACACCAATCAGCATTGCTTGCAGGATGAAGAGCCAGGACAGGAAGCCACCCATCAGCGTAATGCCCATTTGCTGGTTGTACTGATAGATTTCCCGCATCAGCCAGTAGCCGGCAAATGGTAGGGCCAACAGGCCGAATACGCCGATGAAATTACCGACATAGCCCATCCAGTCATAATGCTCCCGGTCCTCCGCATTCTTCACGGACAAGTAGCGGACTCCGGCATAGGCTCCGCAGATGTATCCACCCAGCACCACGTTCGCGATCAGTCGATGGATGTTGATCGGCCACCAAGTGGGGTTCCACGTTGCAGCCCAGGCTCGCTCGAACGCCGTACCTTCAGCAATGACGACGGGGCTGGCCTGAAATGTCGCCCAGGCATTCGGCACGATCATGATGAACAAGGCAAAGAAGTTCAGCAGAAATCCCAGAAACACGTGCAGCGATTTCTTCCGTCCTTCCTGCATCGCGTCCCACCCATACCAGTAGAGATAGAGCGTCACGGTTTCGAGCAAAAATAGGAAACAATAGAGCAAGAAGGAGGGGAAAAAGACGTCAGTCAAATAATTCATCAGCTTGGGATAAAACGCCACCAAGAGAAACAGCAAAATCCCTCCGAACAACGCCGTCGTCGCATAGGCAGACGTCAAGAGCTTGGTAAACTCCTTGGCTAGCTTATCGTAGCGCTTTTCTCCCCCGCGCCAGGCAATCACCTCGCACAACCACGCAAAAATCGGCACTCCCAAGACGAACCCGGCGAGCAGCAAATGGAGTTGCGCCACGATCCAGACGAGGGTTCGGCTGCCGATATAGGGGACATCTCGATATTCAGTAGGCCCGGCACCGGTCCCTTCCGCAGCAATCCCCATCGAAGGAAGGGCGAGCCATCCTGCCGCCAACAAGAGACCTGCAAGCCACGCCCTGTGGCCATTGACAGCCGGGAGAGCCCGTTGAATCGTTTTGACCCCCTGTTGTATGGCACTCACCTCATCACCTCGTAAATTACGGTTTCGTCCCGGCATGAGCGTTCGACACAGCCCCGCCTCCAGTCTGTTCTTTGCCCTTGTCCGTTTGGTCCTTTGCTTGCGCCTTCTGCTGCTCTATAGTCTCAGCCTGCGCGACCAGCTGAGTAATTCGCCCCATCGTCTTGCTCAGGCTTTCGGCGGGTTTGAACACCGGTTCCAGAGCCAACTCAGGCTTCGCACAGCATTCGTGCGGGTGGGGTGTCGTCACGGGAAGCACCGCCCAAAACACGAGCGACAACACCACACCAATTCCCACCAGTGACGCCAACATCAGTCCCTGATCGGCCGGCACGCGCATCAAATCCCACCGCGTAATGAGTCCTTGGTAATTTTCAGCCGCCGGGCTGGTGTGTTCCGCCATCCGCCGAATGAGCTGTCCAAGGGTCGAAACACCGACTGCGGCTAATACCATGAGGACCGCAAGGGAAATCGTCCCCCAAATCGTCAATTCAAGACCAATGCGTTCCGCAACAGGAAGCCCGGTATGAAAGAGATGCCTCAAGCTTTCCATTTCGGCGATCGAGTGCGAGGCGGAAATTCCGATCTCGGTCACATGACTGACAATCCACCAAAGCAACGGAAGGAAGAACATCCCGATGACAGCGGTTCTCCACCAAATGGCAAACCCGAGTCCATCATGGGGCGGTTCTTTCCGCAGTCGGTCGAGGAAGAACGTCCGACCGACGATTCCGAGCGCCCAAATATCGATGGGGATGGATAATCCGAAGATGAGCGCCAGACCGATTCCCTCTCCAAAATGCGTGTCATACATCGCCATAATAATGGGAGCGGCAAAGATAGTAGCCGGACTCGCCAGCAGCATCAAGAACGCCAATCCGAATCGGCCCTCGAAATGCACCAAGCCCATCGCCATAATCATCACAGCAAACACGGCTTTGATCGGAATACCTGTCCAACAGGCTGGCCACAGAATGCCGAACCCGATACGAGTCGGAGACATCGATTCCCGTTCTTCAGCCATATCCACCGCGCATGACGATCACTTAATCCAAGAACTCACGATTTATGATTGCCGCAATCGTAAATAAAACAATCACCACCATTGTGGCTATCCATGCGATAAGGGCGATCGGTCGTTTAAAAATATTTCGCTCAGGGTCCTTGTCGAAAAATGGCAGAGCTATAAGCAATATCATGAATGCCACTGGTAATGCAACAGCACCGAAAAATTGTCCGAACTGCCCAGCAAATAGTTTGAGCCTCAACAACTGGAAGTAAAAAAGAAAGTACCATTCCGGCTCTGGATGATATTCGCCGGGATCCGGCGTGGCCTTATCAAGCAACACAACCGGCTCCCAGAGGGCCAAGGCACAGATCCCGATGAACACGAAAGCCATCCCGACGATGTCTTTCCAAATTTGCCGAGGGAAGAAATAATCGGTTTTCGCCTTGATCTCTTCCTTCGTGCCTTTAAAGGGGCCTGCCGGAGCGGCTACTCGAAATAGGAAGAGATGCAATCCAGCCAAGGCCATCAGCGCCGACGGTAGAATCATCACATGGAGTACAAAGAAGCGGCTCAATGTCATTTGCCCTGGACTCGCGCCACCCTTCAAAAACCGCGCAATAAAATCGCCGATGATCGGCGTCTTGTCCAAAATTTCGACGCCCACGAGGGTCGCCCAGAACGCGCGTTGATCCCACGGAAGGAGATAGCCCGTGAACCCGAAGGTGATCACGATGCCAAATAATGCAAGACCGACAAGCCAGAGCAACTCTCGTGGTTTCTTGTACGCGCCCCAGAGAAAGACCTGCGACATATGGGCAACAAGACAGACGACCATCGCACTGGACCCCCAGAAATGGTAACTGAGGAGAAACCAGCCATAATCGACATTGTGAATAATGTATTGGGTGCTGTCGTAGGCATGGTCGGTGGTCGGAACGTAATAAAACATGAGCAACGTGCCCGTCACCGCTTGCATGATGAAGATGAACAGAAGGACGGATCCGAAGACGTAGGCCCACCGGGAGCCGCCGGGAATCGGCTCATTGAGCATCTTCGCCTGTATTTCCTTGAGGCCAAGGCGCTCGTCAAGAAAGGCAATAACCTTTTCAGCCGTACTGGACTGATGATCGGGAATCGTTGCAGAAGACACGTGCTTGCTATCCATGCCGCCAGCTCTCACACGATTCGGATCTGCGATTTCATACCAGCCTTGAATTCCATATCGATAATCTCGATTTCTCCGTCGGCCGAGACCTTGAGTGGTAATGCATCCAGGGAGCGTGGAGCGGGACCATCGAGCACCTTCCCCCCGGCATCGTAAATGCTCAGATGACACGGGCAGAGAAACACTTGCCCGAGCGTCTTATGCTGCCGCCACTTGAAGCCGCACCCAAGGTGGGGGCACTTCCCGGAAAACGCGACGTAGGGGATGTCTTTTTTGTTAGTCCAGATCGTCTTTCCTTTGGCGTCGCGAAATTCAGCATCTTTCCCTTGGTAGACTTTTTCGAGCAGTTCCGGAGTGGCCCACAAGATCCAAACATTTTTCTCGACTTCATACTCCGGCATATACACTTCCCTCACCGACTTCTTATACTTGAACTGCACTCCGACATCCTCTTGCTTGATCTTACTCACATTCCCGACTTTCAGCCATTGGTTGTCGAAGTTCGTGTACATCGGTTGCATCAGAAATCGAAGGATCGGATAGGCGATGGGAAGTCCGATCAAAAATCCGATGGCGTGGGTAAAGTTCATGAAGAAGGTTCGGCGCTTGACGTCCTTCTCCAAATCAGGCAATGGCACCAGCACTTCACCCGGCGTGACATGGATATTGTCTTCCAGATGCGAAATCTCCACCTCACGGGTCGTGACGTAGTCTTCGCGCTTGAACAGAGGCAATGCCCGAATATCCGCCGATGGCGCGCGCAGCTGAACGGCATCGTCGGTCACGTCCTGCACCTGTCCCATAGCTACTTGCCGTTCGCCACTGCCGTTCATGGACACGACAATGTGGCTGATCTCATGCGAGAGCGGGTCGAGCACGACACGCGTGACTTCGCCGATGTCGAGGTCGGTGCAACGGACCTTGGATTTCAACTTCGGCTGCAGCATTAGCTTTTCTTGATCGGCTTAGGAGTGTTCACCGAGGCATTTTTGAAGCTACCTAACCACGTGGCCAGCGCCAGCATTTCTTTGGGGTCCATGAGATCCTTGAACTTGTTGGGCATGATGCCCTTTGCATATTCCTTGTCATATCCCTCAGCCATAAAGCTCTTGGGATCGGCGATTTTCTGTTGTATTTCCTCGACCGTCAGCAACGAGCCGATGTTATCCAGCTCCGGCCCCCGCTTCTTTCCGCCTTCCCCACGAAGCTTGTGGCAGTTGTAACATTCCTGTAATTGCCATTGTTCTTCGCCCACTTTCATGACATCGTCTTCTCCGCCGGCAACAGCAGCACGCCTTCCCCCGGCAGGAGGAATCGGTGCCACGGCCGGAATCGCCTCCCCGCCCACTCCTTTGAGCCGATCCTCGAGCTTTTTGACTTGCTCGTCCAGGGATTTCGCGAGAGCCAGCAGCTTCTCGGTCTTCCCCTGCTCGGACTTCTCACGCTCCCGTTCCAGCAATTTGGTAATCTTGGCCCGTTCATCCTCAGGATCGAATTGCGGCAACGACGAAGCCCCGACGAAGCAGACCGTGATCAACAACACCCAGAATACGGCGACAGCCGCCAACGATTTCCTGCCGCTCATCACACCGATCGACGGCGCATCAAGGAGCATGAACAGCACGGCCCCGATGAGCGCGATGATCAGGAACAGCAGCTGAAAATCGAATGGCAGTTCTTGTGAACGAGCGACCCCGACCAGTACACCACCGACCACCAGGCCGACTCCTAGCTTCTTGAAGATATTTCCCATATGAACGCCCGTTGCCTCGCAGTATCCAAAATTGTGATTACTTCGCCCCGACCGGGACCGGTCTCTCCTCAGGGGCTTGCGTCTTGGCTACGGATGGCCGAAGCGCGATGACCACGGCCACGGTGACGCAGGCGATAAACAGTACGGTGATTGCAGTAATCCACCACGCGGAATACGAGAGTGTCGGAGTGAACGATTCCTCGGAGAAATCCGACACCAGACTGTAGGTGTGAAAGTATTTCCTGAGTAATGACCGAACTGCCCCCATCAGCCCCATGGTCCAGGTTGAGATGAACGCTAAGAAAATCAAGACAAACTGCGCCGCGAAATCGATCTTTCCCCAGAGAATTGTCCCTTGCTTAATTGTCCGGTTATACAAGACGTAGTTGACGACCGTAACAAACACCAGCGTCAGAATCGCGGACAGCTTTGCGGGCATGGTGGAGAGATAATCCCAGCCTTCGGGCAGCTTGAGCTCATCGGGCATATCGGTCCCCGTGGCCACGAATCCAGCTGGAGTCAGCCAGACTGCGTCACTCACCAGCATAACGATAAAGCCGACCTTAATGACCGTCCGAGCGGAGACGGTTATGGGAATGAATCGTCCCAGGACAAAAGGCGACAGGGCGAGGGGTAACAAGATGGCGAGCGACTTTGGATCTGGAATCCAATAGGTATTCATCACCCACATGGTGGCAGGGAGCAACACCACTAACACAATCGGAGCCAGAATGGTCATCCGAACGTTATTGGCTCCTTCGATTCGTTTGACGCTGAGCCAACTATAGTAGTTGATGGCCAAGAACAGCAGGCCGATCATCACGCCCTGCAATTCAAAAAACATAGAAAGCTGGTCGGCCATCATGTAGGGGCAGAACGAAAAGTCATAATCGCACATTTCGTAGGCCAGCAGAAGCCCCGTGAACGGCTGCAACAATGTGCCCCCCACAGCGATCCAAATTGACACATACCCCATCCAATCGTAGTAGGCCCGCTCCTCCTGATTTTTGGAACCCATGTACATGTACGCAGCGATCATACCGCAGATAAACCCGCCGAAGGCCACGTTTCCGTCGATCCGATGGAGACTCAGAGGGAACCAGCTTTGGTTCGCAATCTTATCCCACAAGCTCGCTGCTGCGAGGAAGTCTTGTGGAGAGACGCCCTCGGCCTTCGTCGGCGTATTCATGAAGGACGTCGGACCGTTGATGACAAAGAGGATGAGCACACATACAAGATTTAAGAGGACCCCCAAGGCGATGTGGCGCCCTTTCTGCTCCCCTTTCCACACATCCCAGGTGTAAAGATACGCGTAGAGAAGGATGGTCTCCGTGATAAACAGCGCCGGATAGATCACTGCAAACACGAGATAGAACTGATTGATGAACCAAGTGGTAAACTGCGGATATGCGGCAAGCAGCACGAAAATAAAGAGGCCACCGGTGACCGCCGTCAGGCTAAAGAGGATGACGGTGATTTTGGTGACTTCCCGCGCCAAGCGGTCGTAGCGGGAATCCTGCCTTCGATACCCCAACCATTCGGAAATCACGACGAAGATGGGAGCGCCTAAGATAAAAGCGGCAAACAGCAGATGGAGCTGCGCGACAATCCAGACGGCCGTCCGATTGCCCGTATAGGGAAACTGCACCGGCGACGTTCCAAGCTCTTGCGCATAGAGGGCCGGCGCAGCAAAGAGACCTATTGCAAGAACGGCAAACAGAGTTAGTCGATCGCGCGATAATTTCTCCACGATACCTCGATGTCTCATCCTGTAGGTCGATCCTAGAACCGTTCGGCCCCACACGTTCACTGGGAGCCATCAGCTGTAATAATTCAACTCAAGCTGCATTGCAAATCAAGAGCGGCGTTCAGATTTAGCGAGCGACACCCTGCAGCTATTTGGTATCCCCCGAAACCACCGCGATCGTGCCGGCATCTACCCACTGCTTTTTCTCTTCACTCCACACCTTTCCTGGCATCGCGAAACTCCGTTCAAAGAGCACGAGTCGCCACCGATCGTCATCCGAAAGTTTGCTCTTCCAGCCCCTCATTTTGGTGCTTGGCACGCCCTCGGAAATTCGCCAGAACCACACAGAGTCCGAATAGAGCTTCATTCGCTCGGGGTTTCTGAAATCGGTCGCACCCGCCTTCACGGGCTTGCCATCCTTGCCATGGCAGCTAGCACAATTCACATCGGGGTTGGTCTCGCCGATATAGAGCTTCCGCCCTTCTTCGAGTTTTTGAGCATCTCCCCACCATGCGGACGGCATATGCTTATCGATATATTCGGCAGGAGCTGGAGGAGGAGGAACGATCGGCCCCTCTCCACCACCATCGCCTCCGCTACAACCTGCCAGGATCCCCATGCCCAGGACCACGGCCACTCTCATCACGTTCGACTTCATCGATAGGGCACCCCACGCTGGCATTCACTCGAACAACTCGCACCAACCTCGCACAAGAGCAGAGCAACGCTAAAAAAAAACGCTTCTGCCGAGAGCTCTCACCCTCACAAAAGCGTCTTTTACACACGAGCTTCGATCTCTTCGAACACCGATCCTCGCCCACCTACTTGACCGATTCGGTGAGGCGCAACACAGCCCCAGAAACAGGTATGAGGATTACACGTTTCGCTTACCCTGCGACTTCCCCTTGCCTCGTTCCTGTTTGCTCGGCTGACGGGCAAGCTTCATCACGATAACCCCTCCAGCTGCCGACATGATCGCTCCACCGGTCCACCAGAACCAGGCGGGAGGACTGCTAGCATCGCAACCGGTTCCAAAATTGACCTGAATTTTTCGCTCTGTCTCCAGGTTTTTTGGATCAAACTCAATCTTATGGTTCTGCTGCTCCCCCCGCGCTTCGACTAGAAGCGGATCACCTAAATTATCGTTATGCAGATGAAACGTCGCTTTATAGTATCCGCTGCTGTCCGTCTTGACGATTTGCCCGTATGAGACCTTTGTATCCTTGACCAGCACATCGATGTCCACTGCCGGCTTTCCATCTGCTCCACACACGTAGCCTTCCACCATGAACCGGTGGTCGGCTTCGTGCGTCGCGGTGACTACGGAAGCAAGCACGAGATTCACCGCAATCCCGCTTACAATCGCGACTAACCCGGCTTTCCTGCCTCTATCGCGCATTACACTGAGTCGTACACTCGCCAGTTGTGTGCGGGTTACCTGTTCACACAAGAACAGGCCTCGCCACGACGAGCGCTCTCATTTAATATCATTACTTTCTAACATTGCCCTCTCCAAACTGTCAACGAAGGGATGGAAAAATTTGGAGAAAAAACGGACCATCAACCGACGGGCACTCAGAGCAGTCCACGCATGCGCGCATCCTCTTCGACGCGAGCCGCTTCTGCGCGGCGCTCTGATTCTTTTTTCGACGCCCAGGCCTCCCACGACTTGCCGTTTGCCGTATCTTCGCCGGTAAAGGCGATCGAAATGATCGATGCGTAGGGGATAGTGCGAGGAAAGGGATTGTCCTCGGGGAAGAATTCGATGGAGAGATGCTCTCCGCTGGCGTGGCGATTAAAAAGAAATCCGACGATGCGCTCACCCGATGCCAGCCCAAGTGTTACATCGCCACGGTAATCGAAGGCCAGTTCAATGGCCTCTGCCTTTTCTTGTTCCGTGGTCGGCATAAACATACGGCCTTCCAGGGAACCGGATGCACTGGATGAATGACTTTTGGTATCAGTCATGACAAGGCCCCGTCAATCGTTATACGCCAAGCGTGCGTGAAGACTTGTGCCATTGTTTAACGAATGCTGAGTGACGCATGATGCAATTATCGCGAGGTGGGCATTAAGGTCAACTTCGCCGTGCGCGCAAAGCCTGACACGGTACCGAACGTATCGCTCACCGCCGAAGCCTCATATCCACAATGGACCATGCATTCGGCGCATTTCTCGTTGGCGCTTGTGCCGTAGTCCTGCCAAGCCGTCGTCTCCATCAACTCGCGGAAGCTCTTCGCGTACCCTTCCTGCAAGAGGTAACAGGGCTTCTGCCAGCCGAACACATTGTACGTGGGATTTCCCCAGGGCGTGCACTGGTACTCTTTCTTCCCCATCAGAAAATCCAGGAAGAGGGGCGACTGATTGAACTTCCACGACCCCTTCGGCTGACCGAGAATCTTCGAGAACAATTCCTTTGTCTTAGCCTTCTTCAGAAAATGTTGTTGATCCGGCGCTTTGTGATAGCTATAGCCCGGTGAAATCATCATGCCTTCCACGCCGAGCGACATCATCTCATCGAAGAACTGGCGCACCCGATCCGGGTTGGCATCGTCGAATAGCGTAGTGTTCGTTGTCACGCGATGGCCCAGCTTCAGCGCTTCCTTGATCGCCTTGACTGCCACATCGTAGACCCCGTCTCGGCAGACTGCGAGATCGTGCTCCTCCTTCAATCCATCCATATGTACGCTGAACGTTAGATACTTCGATGGTGCGAACTCTTTGAGTTTGCGTTCCATTAAGATCGCATTCGTGCAGACATAGAGATAGCGCTTCTGCGCCACCAAGCCCTCGACGATCCGTCCGATTTCGGGATGAATCATCGGCTCCCCTCCTGGGATCGCGACGATCGGCGCGCCACATTCCTCAGCCGCAGCCCAGCACTGTTCCGGGGTTAATCGTTTATCAAGCACATGGTCGGGATATTGGATTTTCCCACAGCCGGCACAAGCCAGATTGCAGCGAAACAGTGGTTCGAGCATCAACACCAGCGGGTATCGCGTAATGCCCTTTAACTTGTTCGACAGGACATAGCTCGCAACGGTATACATCTGAGATACGGGGACGGCCATTCCGCTCTCCTCCTGCTCAGTCTGTACTGGTAACGGCGGAAACCCGCCGCTGGACTAGGAGCATTATAACCGGTTGCACTCTAACATCTCTGCTCGATAGGCGTCAATTTTCTAGCTCTTCGAAACATTGAAGAGCGTTCGCACCTTCATTGTCTGCCATGTACCGCCTCCCTTGGATCTTGTTAATAATGGGATCTCCTGGGCTGATTCAAAGAGCATGATACGACCACGACTTTTCGACAATGCGGGGAATGGCGCCGTTACTGAATCGCTATAGATAATGGCTCCCCCCAACGCAGGACGTTAATAAAGGAATTTCTGCAGTTAAAAACAACCGTCGCCACATAAGTATCCAAATAAGAGGCAAAATGCGTTTCACTACCAATGGCTCGCGAAGGTTCCCCTCACTCCAACGTCAGGTATGGCCTGTTCCACAGCTTTCCCCTGATGCTCGTGTCGTTCTCGTGTCTACGAAAACAACTGTACCATGGCCAAGTACAATTCCGAAGACCATGCCGTATTGCCAAAACACAGCGGCGCTGTCCTTTTAAGAAACGACTCCAGGCCTTATTTCTTCGACTCCCTAGGAGCCAGACTATCGGCCAAATGATTTCGTGGAGTTGGTCGAGACGGGATTCACGAGTACGGAGCTAGGTCATACCAAGTGGGGAATTAGCACCTAATGAAGGCGCGGCACCTATCCGCCCCGAGATAATCGAACGCGGCAGAACACCCGAAGAGAAATCAAGACCGCTGGGGGGAATCCCGCTTATGATGAGATTGTCCTTCGAGAGGCTCAGGACAACGTTCGCCGTGA
>Ga0194121_10005096_pt1 | contig 18484 bp, 18 predicted proteins | sample TA2MahCa50mmetaG_FD_148609 | JGI IMG/M metagenome (GOLD analysis project Ga0194121, IMG submission 148609) | Freshwater microbial communities from Lake Tanganyika, Tanzania - TA2015020 Mahale Deep Cast 50m | ecosystem: Environmental > Aquatic > Freshwater > Lake | place: Tanzania: Lake...
GAACTCGAGCGCGAGAGCGACGACCCAGAGCGTGGCGCCGTATCGCGTCAGGTTGTACGCGGCGTTGGCCGACAGCGGCGGGTAGGCCGTCCATGCGCCGCCGAACGCGCCGTCCGGAACGAAGAACGACGCCACGAGCACGACCGCGCTGAGCAGGAACACCTGATACGACAGGCGATTCACCTTCGGGAACACCATGTCGTCGCAGCCGAGCATGAGGGGGATCAGAAAATTCCCGAACGCGGCGAGGAGCACCGGCATGGCGACCCAGAAAATCATGATGCTGCCGTGCATCGTGACCAGCGAGTTGTACTGCCCGGCCGACACCCGCCCGAAGAGCGGCACGGGCTCGCCTGGAAAGGCCAGCTGCATGCGGAACACGTAGACGGCGAAGCCGCCGATGAGCGCCATGAGCATCCCGGTGAACAGGTACTGCATGGCGATGACCTTGTGGTCCGTCGACCACAGATACGTCTTGACGAAGCCCGCGTCGTGGGGGGCGGCGGGCGGCGCCACGAGGCCGCTCATCGGTGGCCCGGCTCGTGTCCCGCCGATAGCCGAGGGGCGGCGGCCCGCGCCGGAGGCGACGCGTGCCCATCCGTGGCCCCCACGCCAGGCGTTGCGGAGGCGAGCGGCCGCATCTGCGGCGCCGTCTCCATCCATGCCGCCTGGGCGGCGGCCGACCGAATCCGTACACGCCCGGGCATCAGCCCGTGTCCGATCCCGCAGATCTCGGCGCACTGGATGTCGAACTCCCCGGTGACCGTGGGCCGGAACCACCCCACAATCGCACGCCCGGGCACCGCGTCCTGCTTGAGGCGGAAGGCGGGCACGGAGAAGCTGTGCAGCACATCCTTCGAATGCAGCTCGTAGTGATAGAGGCGATCGACCTGCACGTTCAGGACATTCACGGTCCGGATGTCGTCGGCGGTGTCGAGCCGGCCGTCCGGTCCCGCGTGGACGAAGGTCCACGCCCACTGCTGGGCGATGATGCGCACGCGCTCCTCGGCGGGCGGGAGATCGATCTTGACGTCGAACCACACCCGAAGCGCCGCCACGACGATGATGATGTCGAAGACCAGAACGAGGTAGTGCGGGTAGGACACCCACTTCGTCTCGCTCGTCTTCTCCCCGGTGATATATCGAGCCTTTACGCCCGGACGCGCACGGAACCTCACGATGAGCCAGACCAGGACGAACTCGGCGGCCACGAAGAAGGCGCCGACGATGAGGGCAATCAGCAGGATGAGACCGTCGACGTCGGCCGCGTACGACGAGGCCTGCGTGACGTACCAGGAAATCATGCGCCCCCCCTCACGACACCAACAGGTAGGCCGCAAGAGCGAAGGCGAGCGCGTTCACGACCGTCATCAGGAACACACGGCGCCCGATGGCGAGGGGATCCGGGTGGGGGTCGGGGTACGTCAGTGGAGAGTGCCTCGCTCACCTGGGGAGGGCATGCACGTAGGCCGCCACCTGATCGATATTCTCGGCCGACAAGGTGGCCGCGACGGCCCGCATCACGGGCCCGAACGCGTCGCCGGGCATCGTGCCGCGCACTCCGTTCTGGAACTTCCGGATTTCGGCAGCCACGTACCAGTCGTCCATGCCGGCCAGCGGTGGGACTCTGCCAGCCTCGAACCCCGTCCCGGTGACGCCGTGGCACGAAGCGCACAGGAGGTACGCCCTCTGCCCGGCGGCCGCGTCGCCGCCGCCGATGGACGCGCTGCTGGTGACGTGGGGCAGCGATGCGACATGTCGTGCCACTGCCCTCGTTTCCATCTCGGAGCGCAGCTGTCGAGACATGGCCTGCATCCGAAGGCCCTCGATGTCGTCACCGTGTTGACCTCGAACGCCCGTCTGGAACCGCTCGAGCTGGGCCCAGACGTACCAGGCGGGCAGGCCCGCAATCGCCGGCGCACCAAGGGCCGTTCGACCCTCGCCGGCGGCACCGTGGCAGGGAACGCAGGCGTCGAACAGCTCGGCTCCAGCGATCGAGGCGGGGACGGAATTCCGTGCGCAGCCGGTCATCGTCAGGACGCCCGTGAGACCGGAAACGGTCACAATCATCCGTACGAATGATGGAATGCCACTCGCTCGTCGCCTGACCGCATCCGCAGGTGCCGCGCACGACCCGCCGGTTCGAAAACTAGGCACAGCGCGCTGTGTCGCGCGGGAGCTTAGCACAGCTGAGTGTTGGTGGCGCGGACGGGTCAGCGATCCCGCTCGATGGAACCGTGGCACGCCTCTCCGTCGCGGCGTGCCGCCGCCTGCGCGAGACACCTCTCGAGATGATCGACCCTGGACCTTCGCTACCCGCGCTCCCGCGTGAGCATGTGCTCGAGGTCGAAGTCGAGGCACGGCGGATCCTCGATGTACGGCCGGTCGCTCGTGTTGAGCGGCAGCGCGCGCGGATCCGTCTCCCACGGCTCCATCAAGACCTCTGGATCGTGGACGGTGGCCTGGTAGTGCAGCGTGTTCCCCTCGCGCCGGAACCGCTCGACCACGCGCATGTTGTTCGTGTGGAACCACCCGGGCCAGCCGAGCCAGCTCACGTCGTTGAAGCCGACGACGTCGATGACGAGCGTGTCGCCCTCCCACGTGCCGACCGCATCGCCGTTGAACGTCTGGTCGGCGGCGTTCTCCGGGTCGTGGGGACGTCCGTCGATCGGCACCACCCGCCACATGTTGCGGTTCTGATACATCAGCACGACGTCCCGTGACGTCTGGACGATGCGCATCGGCGGCCCCAGGCGGGGCACGCCGGGCGGGAAGCAGGAGAACGTCGTGTCCTCCTTGTTCCCGTTCTCGTCGAGGTACTGCACGCGCTCCCAGAACCCCGGCTTGTAGAGCGGCGGATTGCCAAAGGCGCGCTGCGTGAAGCCGGCGTCGCGCTCGGAGTAGACGTTGTTGCCGTGGCGGTAGTTCGGCTGCCGGCCGATGATCTTCGCCTCCCGGCTCACGCGTCCGGCCGCGAGCGCCTCCGAGTACTCGGAGTAGTGGTCGAACTGGTGCACGCGGCCGTCCGGCTCGATCGCCTGCACGCCGCCCGCACCGCCGGCGCCCGCGCCGCCGCCGCCCCATCGTCCGTTCAGATCCGGCTTGCCGTCGGGCATGCGCGGCGGCGCGACCGGGGCGCCGCCGGGAGACGCCGGGCGCGTCTGCGCCACGCCGTCCGCGGCGGTCATGATCGCCACGGCGGCGAGCGATACACCGAGCAGAGCTGCTCTCATCTGGCGCTCCTTACTTCGGTTCCGACTTGTACTGATGCCACAGGTCGATCTTCCGGCCGTCGGGCAGAATGAAGGTCAGGATGTAGCCGTTGGGCGACCCGTCTCGCGCCCGCGCAGCGATCGCGGTGTAGGTCTGCCCCGTCTTGAACACGTCGCGGCCGCTGATCCCGATGTCGCGGAACCCGCCCGGCCCGGCGCCCGAAATCGTCCACGTGGTCACGTTGCCCGAGTCGTCTTTCACGTCGAGAAACCACCGCACGTGCGGGTTGATCCAGAGCACCTTGGTCAGCACGCCGGTGATCGTGACGTGGTCGTCCTGATCGAAGGCGGCCTGGACGGCATGATGGGCGCGCGCCTCTGCCGCCGCCCCGAGCACTGCACCGAGGATTGCCGCACCGGCCAATGAGTACCGCATTGCCGTCCTCCAGCTATTTCGCCGCCGCCTGTCGGATGTTCTCGGGCACCGGCATGATGACGTACGGATTATAAGTCTGGCTTCGCGTCAGCGTCAGGTCCATCACGCGCATGCCGTTCCGCTCCTGCACGATCCGCCCCGGCAGCAGCGCGTCGCTCTTGTAGTCGTCGGCGTTCCAGTCGCGGTAGTCCGCATAGGTGGTGACGGTGACGACGCCGCCGAGCCGCGCCTCGACGCGCTCGATGCGGTGGGAAAAGTACCGCCGCACGCCCGTCGGCATCGTATGGAAGAGGAAGTGCTCCGGGTCGAGCGTCGCCTTGACCGTACCCGCCTGGAGCGGCGCCGGCAGCGGGAAGGTGATGGTCGGCTTGCCGCCCTCCATGGCGAAGGTGGCCTTCGCCCCGGCCAGCCGCGCGGCCTTGATCACGCCCTGCGGCAGCGTCCAGATCTGCAGCAGCCGCTCCTGGGCCGTTCCGGGCGCCGGCGTGGCGTTCTGCCCGGGCGCCGTCTCGTTCCAGGCGAACTCGCCGGCGACGACCTCGACGCGGCGCTCCCCCTTTCCGCCCGCGCCCGCCGCGCACGTGTAGTCGACGCGCATGCCGGGCACCGGAACGCGCTCGCGCCGGTCCGCCGCGGGATACCGTACGCTCGCGCGGTACTCGGTCGCCTGGCACGTCTGGCCCTGACGGGCAACCGTGCCCGTGCCCCAGTACTCGAAGGTGACGATTGCGTCGCGCTCCTGCGGGCCGCGCAGCATGCCCAGCGCGTCGGCGGCCTTGTAGAGCGCGTCCTCGAGCGTCCTGGCGGGCTCGGGCGGAGGCATGTCCGTCCCCGCGGTCTGCCCCGCGGCGGCGGCTGTCCACACGGCCGTCACCCCGATGGCGCACGCGATCGCGCGCCCCACGGTCTTCGTGTCGATCCTCATCGTCGTGACCTTCATGCGGTTAGAACGCAAACCGGAACCCCAGCTGCACCGAGCGCGGCTGATACGCGATGTTGTTGTTGAAGGACGGCTGTCCGTACCGCGCGTTGCTCTCCTGCGTCGTATACGAGCCGTAGTTGGCGCGGTTGAACATATTGAAGACCTCCAGCTGCGCGTCGATCGCACGGTTCCCGCCCAGCCGCGTCCGGCGCTGGAGGCGCAGGTCGACGCGGTGGATCGGTTTGCCGACGATGTCGTTCCGGGGCGCAATCGCCCCGTTGGGGCGCAGCCGCGCCGACGAGGCGATGCCTTCGTTCCGCAGGTCGCCGCCGTAGCTGGTGAGAAACCGCTCGCCGGAGCCGTAGAAATACAGACCGCTCACCTGGAAGCCGTAGCCGGCGTCCCAGATGCCGTTGAACACCGCGCGATGCCGCTGGTCGGTGGCGGCCAGCGTGTAGTCCCCGCCGAGATCCGGCTGCACGGCGAAGCCCAGCGCCTGCCGCACCAGGCGGCCGTCGACGATGGCGTGGGCGAACGGCGCGGCGTCCGCATCCTCGAAACGCGACAGTGTGTAGGTGGCCGAGAACTGCCAGCGGTTGCTCATGCGCTTGGTGAACGCCCACTCCCAGCCGTGATAGTCGGACCAGCTCTGGAATGCCGTCAGCTGGATGCGGCCGAACTCGGGCATCGGCAGCCTGCCGACGGTCCGGTAGTCGTAGTTGGCGCCCGTGGCGGGGTCGTAGCTCAGGTTGACGTTGCGCGAGTCTTCCTCCAGCCGTCCGGCCGTGTAGACGTAGTTCGACTCGAGCGACATGTCGGCGCCAATCTGGCGCTGCACGCCGATGGACGCCTGGTGGCTGTAGGGCGTCTCGAAGAACGGGTCCACCATCTCGGGCACGAACTCGCGCCGGAAGCATCCGGGGCGCGAGCCGCTGAGATCGCAGGCGCCCGCCAGGATCTGCTCGAGCGACGGCGCCGGCCCGTTGTACGGATTGCTTGGAAAATCTGCCCGTCCGTCATAGAGAATCTGCGGCGCGATCGACATGATGAAGATCTGCGTCTGGTGGTATTCGTCGGCCGTGCCCTCGGCGAAGAACTTGCCGTAGCCGCCTCGCACGACCGTCCGATCGTTCACCGAATAGGCAAAGCCGATCCGCGGACCGAAGTTGTCAGTATCCTCCGGGTTGTCGCCCGGCAGAATCGGCGGCAGCTTGAGCTTCGCGCCGATGCCGGTCTCCAGATCCCAGCGGAGGCCGAGGTTCAGCGTCAGGCGCGGCGAGATCGTCCAGTCGTCCTGCACCCACCCGGCGAACAGGTTCTGCGGGATTTCGCGATAGAACCCCTTGGTGGCGCCGATGCTCAGCTCGTAGCGCTGGGAGATGGGCGCCAGCAGATTGAGATTCCAGGTCGAGGCGTCGTCCCAGACGGGCAGCACCTGCGCGATGGTGGCGGGGACGGGGCCGCCCTGCGCCACCAGCGTCGGGCGGCACGTGCTGCCGCATCCGCGCAGGATCGACAGGTCGTAGATGTACTCACCGCCCATCCTCACCGCGTGGCGCCCGCCCTTGCTGTACGTGAACGAGAAGTCGTCCCGAATCGAGCTCTTGTACTGATTGTGATGCTGGATGTTTCCGGCGCCGAACGAGTAGCCGCGCAGCTGCACGCGCGTCGCCGTGCCCGTACGAAACGAGTAGGTCGACGCGTTCGGGAAGCTGCCGCCGGCCCATCGCGTGACCGGCTCGTTGAGGCGCGTGTACCGGCTCGTGCCGCCCTTGATCTCGTTCACCGCGCGGTTGCCGATGACCTGTGTGAACGTCATCAGAAACTGCGTCGTGTGGCGATTCTGATACTGCGTGTTCGAGGGATGGCTGGTGCCGCCGCCGCCCGTGTAGTACGTCTGGTCGTACACCTGCATCCGCGTCGACAGCCGGAACTGAGGTGAGAACTGGATGTCCCCTTTTCCGCCTCCCGTGTGCTGGCGGCGCGTGTTCGGAAAGTCGATGTTGAAGGCGGGGTAGGGGCTGTCGAACGTGATGGTCTGCGGCTCGCGTTCGTACTCGTAGTTGCCGAAGAAGTGGATCCGGTCGCGCCGGATCGGGCCTCCGAAGGTCGTGCTCATCTGCTGGTTCGAGTACGGAAGGACGCGCCGCTGGATGTGATCGGCCGCGTTGAAGCGGTCGTCCCGGAAGTAGGCCGAGGCGCTCCCCGACGCGACGTTGGTGCCCGACTTCGTGATGGCGTTCACCAGCATCCCGGTCGACCGCCCCTGCGTGGCGTCGAACCGGTTGGTGACGAGCACGAACTCGGCGATCGCGTCGCGGCTGAACCGCGGCTGATCGTCGCCGAGGCCGATGAAGTTGGTGGTGACCTGCTGGCCGTCGATGTTGATCTGCGAGTACCCCTGCCGCATCAGCGGCGCGCCGCTCGACTGGTTCTGGCGGCTGCCGGGCGCCAGCATCGCCAGGTCCATCCAGTTGCGTCCGTTGAGCGGCAGCTCCTGCATCTGCCGCGGGTCGATGTTGCCGCCGAGCGTCGACGAGGTGACGTCGAGCAGCGGCGCCTCGCCGGTCACGGTCACCGATTCCTGCACCGACGAGACGGCGAGCTCGAAGGCGACGACCGCCTCCTGCGCGAGCAGCAGCTCGAGCCCGGTCCGCGTGACGGTGGCAAAACCGGTGAGCGCGGCGGTGACGCGATACGCGCCGGTCCGGACGGGAATGCGGTACGCGCCCGTGCCGTCGGTCACGGCTTCGAACGTGTTGCCGGTCGCCTCGTGGACGGCGGTCACGGTGACGCCGGGCAGCACCGCGCCCGTCGCGTCGCGGACGACGCCGCTGACGACGGCTTCCTGCCCATGACTGATGGCGGGCAGCATGAGGACGATCGCAACCGCGGCCAGGACATGGGACGGGCGCCAATATCGTGGGTGACGCATCGAACCCTCCCTCTCGTGATGAACGCGCCTGGTGGGGCGCCCGGCACGCGACGTGCGCACATTCGGGTGCCCCTGGGTATCACCGGACCTCAGCAAAGTCACATCGCGGGCCTCGCGAACCGCGACGGGTCGATCGCGGCGTTCGGACGGACCTCCTCGAGCTGGATGACGACCTGATTGTTCGTCCAGGTCCTCGTCCATTGGAAGGGCATCTGCACGCCGCCGACGCCGCGGTAGTCGGCGAAGTCGACCCTCGTCGGCACCGCGCCGACCGCCGTGGGACGCCAGTGCACGAGCCGGACGAGCCGGCCCGACTCCTCGTCGAAGTACAGCCGCACGGGCGGCTGGCCGGGGTTGGCGCCCTGCAGCGCGACGACGTCGCGCCCGCCGATGGCGGAGACGCCGACCTCCCACTGGCCGAACGCGCGCTGGATGGTCGCCGGAAACCACACCATCGCCTCGATGGCTGCGCCGGTCAGATTGCCGCCGCTCAGCTCGAGGAGCGGTAGCGGCGTGTCGGGCTGCAGGCGCCAGCCGGCACGGCCGTCGAAGGTCCTGGCGTTCACGCCCGCCGGCGTCTTCGCGATCGTCGTCATCTGGTTCGGCGCGCGCACGTAGACTTCCGCCGGCACCTCCATCTGCTCGGTTTCGTATCCGGCGTAGGTGCCGGTCGCCGCGAAGCTCGTGAACCGGCCGAGGGCGTCGGCGCCGCCGAGCGACGCAAGGTACCGGGCGAACACCTCGGCGACCGGTGGCGCGTAGAGGCTGGGCACGAATGCCATGGCGTACGGGTCGTCGGCCGGCTCCCCGTACTGCAGGTCGAGATTCGGCTCCGTCTTCGGCCGGTTGCCGCCGCCATGGCAGGTGAAGCACGTGACGCGCGGCTGGCCGCCGAAGTACTGCGTGTTGATGCCGTTCATCATGACGACCATCTGCCGGGCGCGCTGAATGCGCGGCGTCGCGATCGAGAAGGCCGCCGGGTCCGAGATGATCTCCTTGGCGTGGCAGCTCACGCAGTCGAACAGCAGCGCGGAGGCGAACATCCCCATCGTGTCGAGGAACTCGTCGGCCGGAATGCCCTTCAGCACCTGGACGTTCTTGAACACCTGCTCCGCCATCCTGCCCGCCGGGGGCGGCGGCGTCTGCACGGGCGACGCATGGATACCCATCGCGGCCAGCCACAGCAGGCCGACGATCGGCACGGCGAGTCGCATCTGTCCTCCCTGAATCGCCTGAATGAAGGCTGCGCGATTATATACGTCCCCGCGTGCACGGCCGGTGGGACCGGTGCGTCCTCAGCCCGCCGGTGCGCCGAGGATCCGCTCGTACACGGCGAGGTCCGACGGCGAAAAGCAGCAGAAGATCACGTCGCGGATCGATCCGCTCGATCCGCCCGCGAGCGTCTCGCGCACCGCCGCCACCGCGATCGCCGCCGCCTGCTCGATCGGATAGCCATAGACGCCGGTGCTGATCGAGGGGAACGCGATCGAATGGAGCTCGCGCTCGGCCGCCAGCTCCAGCGCGCGCCGGTAGCAGGAGGCGAGCAGCGCCGCCTCGTTCTGCCCACCGCCGCGCCACACCGGCCCAACGGCGTGGATCACGTGCGTCGCCGGCAGCCGGTATCCGCGGGTGATCTTTGCGTCGCCGGTCGCACAGCCGCCGAGCGTCCGGCACTCCTCGACGAGCTCCGGCCCAGCGGCGCGGTGGATGGCGCCGTCGACGCCGCCGCCGCCGAGGAGCGTGGTGTTGGCGGCGTTGACGATCGCGTCCACGGCGAGCGTTGCAATGTCGGCCCGGAGCGCGCGGAGCACGGCGGACATGAAGAGGCTTCCGCGCCCGCGCGCCGTGTGAACTACCAGCTCAGGCGGTAGTTCGCCGCGACAGAGGTCGGCGTGGCGGATACACCCACCAGCTTCTGCTTCTCCGCCTCGGCCCGACGGAGGCGGAAGGTGTTCGTGACCCAGTTCTTCCCGCCGAAGATGGCGATCGACATGCCGGCCGCCCCGGTGTACACACCGGCGTACTCTCCGGCGCTACAGCCCTTGGGGACCAGCTGCGCCTGGAAGTTGTCGCTGTTGAGACACGAATCTGTCGCGCTCAGAACGGCGAGCGCCAGCCCTCCTGCGAGGATCCCCGATCCCCACAGGACCATCTTCTTGCCTCGAGAAATTCCTCGACGGGCGCTGGCGATGCGCTTGTCGAGCTCTGCGATGTCCGCTTGCCGGGACTGGACCGTCGCCACCGCCTGCGCGAGAGACTCGGGCAAGAGCAACGATCTCGTGGGTGCCGTTCGGTTGTCGTCCTGCGCAAACGCCGGGGCGGTGAATCCGATCACCGCGAGCGCCGCGAAGACGACGAGGCTCTTCCTCATATGTGCCACCCTCCTCGCGACTTTTCGAGAAGCGCGAACCCTAGACCGGCGTGAGGAGGATCAGGAGGATAACGTAAGGTGAGTCACGCGACAAGAACGCGAGCGCCCTGGGCCTGTTGGTCTCGGCGGCGATCACCTACGGCTCCAGCCCGTAGGTACGTCGAATGTCCCATCGGCGGGACGATCCGGAGGGGTGACGGGAGTCGTCACCCACGGCGGGTCATCTCCCCGCCTCACCCACACGGTGAGCCGCCGATAGAGCAGGTTGGGGGTTCCCGGTCCTGGGATCGTTGTGTAGCTCCAGTTGTTGCTGGGGATACACTGGTCGGTACCGAAGAGCGCCGTGCCCGTGGAAAAGCCCGTCGTTCCCGGGCCGTCGGACCAGCCCACCCGTAGCATGAACTGAAAGCCGGCGGGGGCTTCGCACTTCACCCATGTGGTGTACCGGGCGCCCTCCACAAGCGGGGCGCCAACCGCCGGCTCGAATTCTGACACCCAGATCTTGAGTGACGTCGATTCTCCTGACACGTAGCGTGGCGCGTCAGGAGAATAGCGTAAGGCGAGCCAAGCGACGCAAACGCTCGATAAGCCGCGGCGTATGAGAACGGCAACGCCGACGGCTCAATCGCCGGGTGAGGCAGGTTGCTCGTTTGGATCATCGACTGAAGAACTCGCTTGCCCAGCGAGATCGCTGGGGGGCGTCTCGCTCGAGATTTGGCGACCCGTGGACGCCGTTGGGATTGAACCAAACGGTCATGAATACGGCCGCATCTTCGAGAGGATTCGGATAGCCGCACGACCAGCGTTCGCAGTTCTCGACCCACCTTCCAGCAGTCTCTCGCCACCCTGCCAGCTCCACAAAGCGGCGTCCCTCGCGAGTTTGCACCCACGCGTTCACCATGGAGTCGCGGACGAAAATTGATGGGTCCGGCAACCCGCTCTCCAGAATGTGCTGGTGTTGGTGCGCGTGAAAGAGCTCATGGGCCATCGCATCGAGCTCACCACCGACCGGCGAACCGCTGCGCAGGTAGACGGTTCTGACGTCCTGGTCGTAGCTGGAGCCGCGCCCGTTTGGCTGCCGTATCAGGCAGAGGCCGGGCGGGAGCCTGAGCCGCGACATGACGGGACGAATATCCGCAGGCCACGTCGAGCACTCTTTCCGCAGATTTCCGATGTCGATGCGAAATTCCGCGCTATCGATGTTGACGCTCTGCTCGAAACCTTGATACCCAGACTTGGTGACCTGCACGGTGGCGTTGCCTCGGGGGACGTCCTGAATCCGGAAATCACCCATTGCGCCGGTCAAGTTGGAAGTTCCGGCGATCTGCACCAGGGCATCAGGGACAGGGTCCGTTTCGCCCTGCGGACCCGTGCGTTCCCGTACACTCCCAGACAGCGTCGACGTCGGCTGTGGCGGGGGGGGGTGGAGTGGGCGTGGGGGCAGGACCGGGCGTTGGTGTTGGCGCCGGCATCGGCGATGAAGACGGTGTTGGAGCCGTGGGGCTGCCACTCGACCCGCCGCCGCAAGTGGTGGCCGTGACAGCGAGCGCGATGACTAACGCCGTCAAAGGCGCATTGATCATCTTGAGTTTGTGCTCAGGAGGATAACGCAAGGTGCGTCAAGCGAACTCAGTGGCGGCATGCTTTGGGACGCACCCTCGAAGAGTATGATCGGCGACAGTGGGGCTGACGACTCAAGCGTTGACGGTGCGTCCCAGCCGGAACTCGAAGCGGAAGGCCAAGGTGACCTTCCTCGTCGATTCCGGCGCCGTCTACAGCCTGGTGCCCGAGCGCACGCTGCGCAGGCTGGGCCTCCGCCCCTATCGAGAGGTCACGTTTTCGCTGGCCGACGGCACCACCGTCACGCGACGGGTGGGCGACGCGTACTTCGAGATCGACGGCCATCTCGGACCCGCTCCGGTCATCTTCGGCGAGGCCGGCGACGAACCGCTGCTCGGGGCGACGACGCTCGAAAGCCTCGGCCTGGTGCTGGATCCTTTCAAGCGCCGGCTGATTCCCATGCGCATGGTTCTGGCCTGACAGGCCGGGCCGACCGCGATCGCGTCCTCCCTACCGATCAAGCGTCAGCCGGATCGTCGTTTCGCCATCCGGCCCCACGTGCCCGCGCCCCATGCCGGTCGTGTTGAACGACATGATCACGTGCCCCAGCCGGTCGAGGCCCACCACGCCGCCGGTGCCGCCGGCCGGCGTCAGCACGCGGTGGACGACCTCGTCGGCGGCCGCCTGGCCGTCCAGCCCCAGGTACTCCACCCGCGCGCAGATGTCCTTCGCTGCCGTGAAGCGGATGAAGTACTCGCCGACGCCGGTCGCCGAGATCGCGCAGCTCCGATCGCTCGCGTAGGTGCCCGCGCCGATGAACGGCACCCTTGCCGGCATTGAACTCGGGCGCGTCCTCGAGAACGACGACCGCCGCCTCCACCGCGTCGAGGCTCGAGCCGCCCGCCGCGAGGATCCGGTGACCGGCGTTCAACGCCTCCGCCATGGCCGAGCGCATGGCGGCCTCGCGCGTGCCGAGGCTCTCGATCGTGAAGTTGCCGGCGCCGGTGTGGATGACGAGCCCCCAGCGCGGCCCGGCCTCGCCTTCTCCAGGGCTCGGCGCCGGTGCGGTGCATGAGGTAGCACTCGCGACCATCAGGACCAAGAGTAGCCGATCGACCGGGAGCGCCCTCACGGAAGGATGGCGATCGCGCGGAGCGGCGCGCCGCTGCCGCCGCCGATCTTCATCGGCAGCGCCACCACGAGCGCGCCGCGCGGCGGCAACCGATCGAGCGCGGTCAGGTTCTCGAACGCGGGGATGTTCCGCTCGAAGAGCACCCGGTGCGACTCGTACAGCGTCGACTGGCCGTAGTCGATGCTGGCCGTATCGATGCCGATGGCCTTGATCGGGCGGTTGGCCACCAGCCACCGTGCCGCATCCGGGTGCAGACCAGGGAAGCGGAGGTCGCGCACGGCGTCGGCGCCGCGCGCCGCCGTGCCGAGATAGCGCCCGGCATCGGGCCAGCGCGACGAGAAGCCGGTCCTGATGAGGAGAATGGCGTCGCGCGGGATCTCGCCCTGCTCGCGCTCGGCGCGGAGCAGGTCGTCGACGGTGACCTGGTAGTCGCGGTTCTGGTCGGCCTGTGCGGCGACGTCGATGACCACGGCGGGGCCGACGAAGCGGTCGATGGGGATCTGGTCGACCGTCTGCGCGCCCTGCGCGAAGTGCACCGGCGCATCGAGGTGCGTCCCTCCGTGCTCGGCCGTGAACAGGTTGTTCGACGCGTAGTAGAAGCCCTGCGGCGTGACGCCGTCGAACGTCTTCTCGAGCCGGAAGGGATCGGAGGTGGGCCAGAAGATCGTCCGGGTGTCGTAGGCGTGCGACAGGTCGACGACGTCGCCCGAGGGCAGCGCCGCACGCGGCGCCGGGGAGGGCGCCGGTGAGGAGCAGCTGGCCGCGGCGAGCGCGGCCAGCAGGACTGCGTATTTCATCTCGGACCCCGGATCCCGGATCCCGGATCCCGGCTGGATCTACCGCCGCGTTTCCTGCGTCGCGTCGTCTCCCGTGCAGACGAAGCCGCCGATGTCCGGACGCGGCGCATGGCACGGCGGCGCCTGCGCGGTCGGGAGGTCGAGCGAGTAGAAGACGCGGAAGGTATCGCCCGGCTTGCCGTTGAAGTCGTAGACGATGATCGGGTCGCGCAGCGTGGTGTCGCCGAAGGACATGCCGTAGTTCATCGAGATCGCCGCCGCGGGATACTGCGCCGGACGCACGCCCGGCAGCGGCTCGAACCGGCTGTTCCGCACCACCGCCTTCTTGATGGGCGACGTCGTGGTCGACGGCGTGTAGGCGGTGGCGACGGCGACGCCGACGTAATTCCGGAAGAAGCTGTTCTCGATCGTCGCCACGCCGTCGCCCCTGCCGGGTTCGGGGGACGCGGTCGGGAAGAAGGGGCTGGCGACGCCAACCCGCATGGCCTGAATATCGGCGCTGCGCACCGTCACGCTCTTCGCCGAATAGTTCGAGAACCACACGCCGGTCGGCGTCTCGATCGCATCGGCCAGGATGGCCGTGTCGCCGCGGACCGTGAGTCCATCGATGGTCAGCCGATCCGCCGGGAACGCCGCCACCGCGTCGCGCGACGCGTGCCACACGCGCATGTTGCTGATCGTTCCGTTCCATCCGAGCGCGACGCCGTTCAGGATGGCGCCGTACGCCTCGTTGCCGGTGAACTCCAGCAGCGGGGTATCGACGTCGTCGATGACCTTGTACTCGCCGTCGCGGCTGTTGTCGGCGCCCTTGAACGCCGGCACCCGCACCTCCTCGATCGCGCCGGCCGCGATCCCGTAGCCGAAGACGTCGACGTTGGCCGCCACGTTGTTGCGGACGATGTTGTTCGGCCCGCGGAACCAGAACGCCGCGCCTTCGCCGCCCGGATCGTTGGTCGCGCCGCCGTAGCCGCTGCGCGGCGCGAACTCGCCCGAGCCCTCCGACCGCATCGCGAAGTTGCGCTCGAAGATGTTGTAGCTCTCGTTGCCGTCCTCGGTGACGATGGCCGCGCCGCGCGAGTTGTAGACGACGTTGTCGCGAATCAGCCCGTAGTGGCTGTTGTGAACCGTGATCCCCCACTTCGAGGCGTCGTCCACGGCGTTGCCGACGAGCGTGAACTGATAGCCGTCGGGGCGGCCGTCCCGGGGACCGAACGCGTGATGGAAGTGGATCGAGTAGCGCCCGATCTGGTTCGTGCCGACCCGGCGGACCGTCCCGTCGGCGGCGAACTCCGTGTTGTGCAGGACGCCCATCCGCGTGCGGCCGAGGTCCTTGAAGAGCGCATAGCGGATGTCGACGTCGGGATGCCGCACGAAGATGACGTGGCCGCGCGTGCCGGCCGCATTCGCCGAGCGGATGACGACGTTGCGGCTGAGGTTGCCGACGTGCGGCAGGAACTCGACGGCGCCGGCGGCGTTCCGCGGTGGTTGAAGGCCAGCGGCGCCGAGAGCGTGACGGAGTCACCCGAGACGGCCGCGACCTGCAGCTCTTCCCACTGCCGGACGTACTCGGTGCCGCGCTCGCCGCGCTTGAGCTGCCGCGTGTCCGGCACGACGAGCTTGTCGCCCACCTTCCAGCCGGAAACCGCCTGCTCGAGGCGCAGCGCCGTCTGCCCGGCCAGCGGTTCCGCGGTCACCCGGCTGAACGTCGGCGTCTTGACGGCGCCGTGCATGCGGACCGTGCCCAGGCCGATGATGCCGTGGGTCAGCTGCTCGGGGTCGCGCGCGGTGTCGATCGGCTGGTCGATGATGACCACTTCGGCGGTCACGTCGGCGGGCACCGGCGCGTCGGGGGTGCCGATCTCGAGCCGGCCGGCCTCGAACACGGTGATCGTGCCGACGGTCAGACGCGTGTCCGCGCTCGTGCGAAACGTCAGCGCGCCTTCGACGTCGATGCACGCGATCGCCGCGTCGCTGACGACGTCGTAGGTGACGCGCGTCCCCGGGCGGATGAGGACCTTGTCCCCGGCCGCGGGCATCCGCCCCGTCGACCACGTGGCTGCGCTCGACCAGGCGCCGTCGGCGACGGTCGTGACGGTCGGGCCCGCGCAGATGCGCGGAATGCCGTGCGCGATGCCGCTCGCGGGCGGATGCGCGTGGTCCTGGGCCAGGGCCGTACCGGAGGCAGCCACCAGCGCCGCTCCGAGGATCGCGAATGCCGAACGTGTCATGCGCCCTCCAGACATGCGAGAAGGCCACGGGCCTCAGGCCCATGGCCTCAGTAGCGCCGTGCCAGCGCGGCGAGCGCCGCGCCGGCCACGACACCGCAGACGAGCAGCCCGATCGTGTCGACCAGCCGAAAGCCCTGCGAAAACGCTGCGATTCCCGCCAGCGCCACGAGCAGCAGGGCCAGTGGAACCGTGCGCCGAGTAGCCACGCGGCGGAACAGCGCCTACCGAGCCCTGCCAGCAGGATCGTGGTCGCGCGGCCGTCGCTGGCGATGGCGCATCGGCTGATTCGGTCCAGTAGTGTACGCCAAAATCGCGCCGCTCACTGCAAACTGCGCGGCCAGCGCGCACCCCAGGCCCGCCGCTAGTCCGAACCGGTCCACCGTGAGGGCCAGCGCGAAGCAGAACGAGCCGAAGCCGATGATCGCGCGAAGAAAGCCGTACACGAAGGCAATCGTCGCCGCACTCCCCCGCTGCGCGTGGGTGAAGGCCGTGATCACCGTCGTGAGCACCGGAAACGCGTTGATCAGCCCGCTCAGCAGCGGTCCCAGACGGCCGGCCACCGCCGTCAGCACCACCACGAGCGTTGCCGTCGCCAGCAGGCGCAGCGGCAGGTCGCCTGGCGGCGCGGCCGCGGGACCGGCGGGCGGCTCCACCCGCGGCAGGAGCCGTCGTCCGACAACCGTCGCGGCAAAGAGCCCCGCGAGGCTGGCCGCGAGCGTCGGCTCGAGGGCGAAGAGGACCGCGGCCGTCGCGCCGAAGCCCAGCCAGCCGATCGCCAGGCAGGCCGGCCACGGCCGGCGCACGGACAGCAACGCGTAGATCGTCGTGAAGACCACCGTCCCGACGAGGCCGGCCAGCGTGGCGTGGGCGGCGCGCGCGGCGAACGCGGTGCCCTGCTCGACGGCAAAGAACACGAGCACCGGGCCCGCGACGACCGGCATGCCGGAGAGCCAGCCGCCGACGGCGGGTCCCCATCGCCGCACCGCCAGCGTCACGGCGGCGACGAGGCCGGGCGCAACGATCAGCTTGAGCAGCAGGAGCACGTCAGAAGAGGGTCGGCCAGATGTACAGCGGGTACGCGTAGGCGTCGCTCGCGTAGGGCCGCGCCGTGCCGTCGACGCGCTCCGCGGCCTCGGCGCGCTGGACGTCCGGCCACCGATGGCCGACCGGATCGGCGTAGGTCGGCGTGGCCAGCACCGGCGCGTAGAACTTCTCGAGAATGCGGTTCTCGCGCCACGCGGCACTCATGTCGCCTCGGCCCCAGGCCTCGTTGCGCTGCCGGACGTGCCAGAGCGCTTCGGTCAGGTAGTGATCCTCGCGCCCGAGGCGCCGCTGCGCGACGGGCGGCCGATCGCGCCAGCGTGCCGCCCGATCGCGCGCCGCCTCGATGAGCTCCGCCGGGCGATAGCGCGACCGGAAGACGCCGATCTCGGGGTCGTGCACCTCGTAGCCGATGTGCACGGTGTGGAAGAAGACGCCGAAGGCCGCGACCGCGCCCGTCGACCAGACCGCCACAGCCCGGCGCGATCGAGGCGCAAGAGCGAGCCGGACCCGCGGGGGCGGCTCGAGCGCGACGGCGACCAGCAGTCCACACGCCGTGGCCACCAGGTTGATCCAGACGTCGCGCGCTTCGCCCGCCCGAATCGGAATGAACCACTGGAACCACTCGTCGGCGCTGCCCACGACGAGGCCGGCCAGGAGCGGGAGCGCGAACGGCGACCAGTCGTCGGCGCCGACCCAGACTCGATGGAAGAGGATCGCAAGCACGCCGTACTCCGCGAAGTGAAAGCTCTCCGCAAACGTGAGGCCCGTGCTCACGATGTAGGCCGCGCCCAGGCCGATCCCGCAGGCACCGACCGCGTACCGGAGCAGGCGACGCTCGCGGATGCGCCAGAGGGCGACCAGACAGGCAGCGGCGGCCGGCACCGCCGTCGCCGCGATGCCGAGCGTGCGGGACTGCTCCGGCCACCGGGCGCTGACGTCGGTAAACAGCTGCTGCGCGAAGGGCGCGGACAGGACGACCGCCGCCGCGGCCGCCGCGGCCACCGCCAGCCGGCGGCCGGGCGCTGGCGCGGTCAGCGAAGCGCCTCCCACACCCGTTCCGCCTGCCAGAGATGCCGGTGCTGGTGACGCGGCAGGATGGTCAGACACGCAAAGAGGTTGTACTTGACGCGCCGATCGAACGGCGAGGCGATGCGGACGCGTCCGAGGGGCAGCCCGTCGGCGTCGCGCGCGCACGCGATCTGCTCCGCCTGCAGCCGCGCGAACTCGTCGACGAGACTCTCCGCCGAGGCGTCGCCGCGCGGCACGAACGGCGCCGTCGTCTTCACGCGGACGCGCACCGGGGGCCCGGCGCCCCTCCACAGCAGCCATCCGATCGGGCCGCGGCGGTAGCGGCGCGGAGGCGGGCCACCCAGCTGGCGCGCCCGCGCGAGCCCGTTGCGCAGCACCGGGACGAACGCCGCCGACGTCAGATTCAGGTGCGACACGCACTCGCCCACAGACCAGCGGGCAGGATCGGCGCGCGGCCGCCACGACGCCTCGGGCACGCTGCGCGCGAGCTGCCGGAGGCGATCGTGCGCGCGCTCGAAGTCGTCCACGACGGCCTGGAGCTGCGGATGGATCACGCCCACTTCTCGACGACTGGCGGGACGCGCGCCGCGAGCAGATCGAGGAGCGGCGCGGCGGCGGCCGACACGGCCAGCATCCCCGCGTGCTCGTGCCTGACGAAGCCCTCCTCCACAGCGTGGCTGATGAACGCCAGCAGCGGATCGAAGTAGCCGCGCGCGTTGAGGAGCCCGCAGGGCTTCCGGTGGAGCCCCAGCTGCGCCCAGGTCACCATCTCGAACAGCTCCTCCCACGTGCCCCAGCCGCCCGGCAGCGCGACGAAC
>Ga0194121_10005101_pt1 | contig 18475 bp, 13 predicted proteins | sample TA2MahCa50mmetaG_FD_148609 | JGI IMG/M metagenome (GOLD analysis project Ga0194121, IMG submission 148609) | Freshwater microbial communities from Lake Tanganyika, Tanzania - TA2015020 Mahale Deep Cast 50m | ecosystem: Environmental > Aquatic > Freshwater > Lake | place: Tanzania: Lake...
GCGCCACGCGGCGGACGCTCGGGCTGGCCAGCGCGAAGAACGCCAGCGCGCCGAGCAGCGGCGCGGCGAGGATCGCGAAGATCCACGCCAGCGTGCCGTGCACGCCGTGGCCGCGCCGGATCACCCGGCTGATGGCGTAGAGGTCGAAGACGAAGAGGAGCAGCGACGCGAAGCCGACGCCGGCCAGCTTCGCCCGGCTGAGCGAGTCGAGCGCGTCCCACACGGCGTGCCACCACTGCAGCAGCACTGGTCGCTCCCTCCTTCCCCGGATCCGCGCGGCGCGCGCCGCTCAGCGCGAGTAGAGCCCGGCCGGCGAGAACACCGCGGGCGCCCCGCCGCTGATGCCGACCGGCGGCAGCACGATCGCCTGCTGCTGGCCATCGACGGTGAACGTCGCGCGCGTCGCGACCGCCTCGAGCCCCTGCTGCCAGAACGGCGTCATCGGCCCGGGCGCGCGGTCGACCCGCTCGAGCGCCTTCAAGCCGTCGAGCCGCGACGAGAAGACGTGCTCGCCGATCCGCACCTTCGCGGCGACGTACCGCTCCTCGATCGTCACGTCGATCGCCGCCTTGAGGTACGGCGCGCGCTCGAACGGCGTCCCGGCGAAGACGTTCGGTCCGAACCAGCGCCCCACCCGCTCGCTGGTGGAGACGAAACCGACCAGCGCGGGCGGCGCCGCCGGATCGGGTTGCCAGAGCAGCATGCCGCTCGGCGCCGAGCCGACCGGGGTATGCACCATGCGGCCGACGTGCAGCAGCAGGTTCGGCTGCGCGAGTCCCGGCCTGGTCGCCGCACCGAGATCGACGCCGCCCTCCCAGCTCATCCAGTTCGCGACCGCCAAGCGCTGTCTCCCCGCTCGCACCCTTGCGCACGCCGAGCCGCGTTCGCGCCGGTCCGACCCCGGACGCTGAACCGATCGACGAGGGGCAGCATAGGTCGCCGCAGTGGTAAGGTGCCGGCCGCCCGCAACCGGAGCAAGGCGATGATGAAGTTCCTCGGGTTCCTCTTCCTGGTGGCCGTCGGCCTCGGCGTCTGGGGCTGGACGACCGGTCGTTTCGAGCTTTCGAAGAGCGAGAACGACGGCAAGACCTCGATCGGCGTCACCATCGACAACCAGCGACTCTCGAACGACCTCGACGCCGTCATCCGGTGGGGGCACGAACAGCTCGACGCGCTGGACAAGAAGATCGACGAACTGCGCGAGCGGGCGGCCAAGGCCTCGGCCGAGGGCAAGGCGAATCTCGATCAGCAGATCGAGGCGCTCGAGAAGCAGAAGGGCGAAGCCGCCCGCGAGCTGAACGCGGCGAAGGAGAAGGCGGTGGACGGCGCCAGCGCGCTCCACCAGCGGCTCGAGCGCGCCCTCTCCTCGGACGACCCCGCCCGCGGGAACGGACTCCCGGTCGAGAAGGACTGACGGCGCCAGGCGCCGCGCCGGCGCTCAGCGCGCGCCGGGTGCCGCTCCATTCGTCACGCCCGGGACCGCCGTCGGCGGCGGCGCCGGCGCGGCCACCTCGTGCGGCAGCTCATCGAAGCGCAGCAGCCGACCGGCGTTGGCGAGCACCGCCAGCGTGCCGGCATTGTGCAGCAGCGCCGCCACCAGCGCCCCGACCTTCCCCACCGCCGCCAGCGCCAGCACCAGCAGGGTCCAGCCCAGCCCGATCGCGACGTTGATCGCGATCGCGCGCCGCGCCTTGCGCGACAGCCGGATGCAGGTGCCGAGGCGGCGCAGGTCGCTGCTCATCAGCACCAGATCGCTCGACGCCAGCGCCACGTCGGTGCCGCGCGCCCCCATCGCGACGCCGACCGCGCCCGCCTTGAGCGCGAGCGCGTCGTTCACGCCGTCGCCCACCACCAGCGGCCGGCGCCCCGCGGCGATCTCCTGCATCACCTTCTCGAGCTTCTGCTCCGGCAGCACCTCGGCCGCCACTTCGTCGATGCCGAGCTGCCCGGCGATCCCGGCCGCGACCGCGCGGCGATCCCCGGTGACCAGCAGCTGGCGCTTGAGCCCGAGCGACCACAGGTCCGCCAGCGCCTCGCGCGCCTCGGCGCGCGGCTCGTCGGCCAGCAGGAGCCAGCCGACGAAGTTCCCGCCGCGCGCCACTCCCACCACCGGCCCGTCGTGCGGCGGCAGCTCCGGCACCGCGACGCCGCGCTCGACCAGCAGCTCGCGCCGCCCCATCACCGCCTCGCCGCCGCCGTCGTGCAGCCGTCCCCACACGCCCTTGCCGCCCCCCTCCTGCAGGTCGTCGAGCCGCAGGCGGTCGCCGACCGCGACGCCGCGCGCCAGCGCGTGGCTGACCGGATGGCTGCTCGCCGCGCCGAGGCTCCCGGCGAGGCGCACCAGCGCCGCCGCGTCGCCGCCGCCGTGCGGCAGCGCCTTGAGCAGCCGCAGCTCGCCCAGCGTCACGGTGCCGGTCTTGTCGAGCACCACCGCATCGACCTCGGCCAGCTCCTCGAGGAACGCGGTGCCGCGCACGAGCACGCCGTGGCGCGCCGCCACCGCCAGCGACGCGATCGACGTCGCCGGCGCCGCCAGCACCAGGGCGCACGGGCAGGAAGCCACCAGCACCGCCAGCGCGAAGGCGACGTTTCCGGTCAGCAGCCAGGTCGCCGCCGCCGTCAGCAGCACCAGCACGAGGTAGCTCTGCGCGTGCTTCTCGAGCAGCCGGGTGATCGGCGGCTTGGCGCGCTCGGCATCGCGCATCAGCTCGACCACGCGGCCGAGCGTCGTCTCGCGCCCGAGGCGGGTGACCTCGACCACGAGCCGACCGGAGAGGTTGATGGTGCCGGCGTCGACGGCATCGCCCACCGCGACCTCGGCCGGAACCGATTCGCCGGTGATCGACGAGGTGTCGAGGCTCGAGGAGCCCTCGCGCACGACGCCGTCGGCGGCCACGCGATCGCCGGCGCGCAGTTCGAGGCGGTCCCCGCGCACGAGCGCGGCGCTCTCCACCTCCTCGACCGAGCCGTCCGTTCGCAGCCGGCGCACCCGACCGAGGGTGAGCCGGCCGAGCGCGGCGATCGCCTCGCGGCTGCCAAGCAGGCTGCGGTCCTCGAGCACGTGGCCGATCACCATCACCAGCGGAACCAGCGCCGCGCTGGCGAGGTCGCCCGACGCCCACGCCGCCAGCAGCGCCGCGGCGACCAGCTGGTCGGTCACGCCGTGCAGGCTCGGCTGCCGCAAGCTCTTCCACGCATCGACGAAGGTCGGGATGCCGACCAGCGCGGCGGCCACCGCCGCCAGCAGGTCGGCGATGTCGGCGCCGTCGGCCACCCACGTGCGCACCACCAGCGCCAGCACGAGGAAACCGGCGGCGATGACCGCGAGCGTCAGCCGCAGCGCGAGGATCCGCCGCGCACGCACGTCGAGCAGCTCCGGCGCGCCGAGTCCGTGCACATGGCCGCAGCAGTCGTCGTCGCCGTGCTCGTGGCCGGCGTGGGCATGGCCCGCAGGATGGGTGTGCGCATGGCCTTGCCCTGCCGATGCGTGCGACCCGTGGTCGTGGTGGCCGTGGCTGCCGTGGTGGCCGTGATCGTGCGCGCCGGCGTGGCCAGGCGTGGTCGCCGCGGGTCGCGCCGGATCGGGGCGCATCGCGGTGCTCATCACTTGCCCCCCGGCAGGATCACGCGCGCGCCCTCCGCCGAGATCGCCGTCACGTCCTGGGTGTCCTTCAGGATCTGCTCGATCCGCTCGCGCCACGTCCGCGCCAGCAGCACCCGGCGCTGCTCGGGATCAGTCTCCGCCAGCAGTCCGGCGAGCCCGCGCGTCTTCACCCGCGCCTCGCTCAGCACCTCGCCGGCGCGCGCCTGCGCGTCATTACGGATCTGCTCGGCATCGGTGCCGGCGCGCTGCCCCATCCGCACCGCCTCGGCGCGCGCGTCGTTCCAGTCGCCCTCCGCGTTCTGGCGGGCGTCGAGCACGCTCTGGAACGCGCTCGCCGCCTTGGGCGGCAGCTGCGCGTTGATCTCCACCCGTTCGACCCTCACCCCGAGCGCGCCGCCGCCGGCCGCCAGCGCGTCGATCCGCGCGTTGATCGCGCGCACGAGGTCCCCGCGCAGCGATTCGCGATCGCGCGCGTCGATCGCCGCCCGCTCCGGCGGGACATCGCCCCGCTCGACCAGGTCGGGCCGCGCCACCAGCACGCCGTCCAGCGACCGCGCGGCGCACGCCTGCACCGCCGCGGCGCAGAACAGCCGGTTCAGCACCGGCTCCAGCACGTCGCGCGTGACCAGCCACGCCGCGGGATCGACCACGCGGTAGACCACCTTCCCGTCGAGATGCACCACGCCCTCGTCGCCGGTCAGGACATGGCCGCCGTCGCGGCGCAGGTCGAAGCCGCGCGAGCGGCCCGGAAACAGCGTGTTGGTCGCCGTCTCCTTGAGCGTCAGCGCCGTGACCGACAGCGTCAGCAGGCGCTCCGGCGCCGGGACGAGCTCGACGCGCTCGACCGGCTCGGGCCACGCCAGCACCAGCCCGGCGCCCTGCTCGCGCACGACCTTGCCGAAGCGGAGGATCACCGCGCGCTGGTCGGGCTCGACCTCCTTCATGCCGGAGGCGAGCCAGATCAGCGCCAGCGCGACCACGCCGAGTTGCAGGAAACGGAACGCGATCCCGATCGACTGCGAGAGGGCGCCATCGCCGGCGACGCGGCTCATGGGCCGTCGTCCTTCGCGCCGTCGTCCTTCGCGCCGTCGTCCGGCGCGCCATCCGCAGCCGGCGCGTCCTGATTCATCGCGTCGAGCGCCTCGGGTCCCTCGATCAGCGCGCGGAACGGCGCGGCGTCGGTCCGGAAGATCAGGCGGGTCCCGTCGTGCACGATCTGGTCGAGCACGTCGAGCGAACGGAAGAACTCGTACAGCGCCGGATCGGCCTTGTACGCGTCGCTGAAGATGCGCGCGGCCTCGACGCGAGCCGCCGCCTCGATCACCGCCGCCTCCTCCTGCGCCTTCGCCTTCACCAGGCGGGCGTCGCGCTCGGCGGCGGCGCGGATCTCGTTGGCGGCGGTCCGCCCCTCCGCCTGCACTTCCTCGGCGACCGCGGTGCGGTCCGACCGCATCCGCTCGACCGTCGCGTCGATCGTGGTCGGCGGCAGGGTGAAGCGCTCGATGCCGACCTGGTGCACGGTGATGCCATAGATCGGCTCGATCTGCGCGACCAGGCGCTCCTTCAGTCGCGCCTCGTAGTCGGCGAGCCGCAGCCGCGCGGGGTCGGCGGTCAGCAGTTCCTCGAGCTGGAACGCCGCCGTCGCCGTCTCGAGCGCCGAGCCGAGTGCGCTGCGGATCTGGTCGGCCGCCACCTTCGGATCGTTGCGCACGGCGCGGACGTAGAGGCGGATGCGCTCCGGATCGCTCGGCACCTGCCAGGCGAGCCACGCCTGCACCAGGATCCGGAAACCCTCCTTGGTGCCGACGTCGTGGAGGCCGCTCGAGGTGGTGCGCAGCCGCAGGTCGACTTCGCTGGCGCGCTCGAACGGAGCCGGCAGCTTGAACGCCAGCCCCGGCTCCACCAGCACGCGACGCGGATCGCCGAAACGGGTCACGACGGTGGCGCTGCCCTGGCGCACCGGCACCGTGGTGGCGCCCAGCACGGCGAAGAGCACCAGCAGCAGCGCGACGACGAATCGCCCCCGGCCGCGGCGCGGCGCGGCGTCGCCCGGAACGGGAGCGGCGCCTGGAGCGGTGGTGGCGGGAACGGGTGACGCGGTGTTCATTCGTACCCCGACGGCGAAACGGGCGGCGCGACCGAACGCAGGTCGAGCGTCGGCCCTGGATCGAGCTCGAGCCGGTGATCGATCAGGTCATAACGGCAGCGGACCAGCACCTTCTCCAGCACCTGCAGCCAGCGCTCGAACTTGAGCGCCGCACCGCACTCGCCGAAGCTCGTCTGGTCGGCGTCGAACTTCGCCTTGCCGGTGCGCGCTTCGGCGAGACGCTCGCCGGCGACGGCCGCCGCCGAGTAGACGCGGTCGACGGCGTCGGTGCGGGCGTCGGCATCCAGCCGTGCGCTGCGCGATCGCTCGGTGCTCTTGGCGGACTCCGAGCCGATCCTGGCGGCGTGCACGCGGTGATAGGAGCCGGCGATCTTGGACGGCGGGTGGATCGCGTCGATCAGCACCGCCGTCACCTCGAGGCCGCTGCCGAGGCCGTCCAGCGCCTGCTGCAGCCCGCGCTGGAGCAGCGCGGCGAGCCGGTCGCGATCGTCGCCGAGGATGCGGTCGATCGACCGCGTGCAGAAGTCGCGGACCAGGATCTGCCCGGCCAGCGAGCGGACCAGGCCGGCGCCGTCGGCCACCGTGAACAGCGCGCGCTGCGCCGACGCGTCGTCGAGACGGACGCGCCAGGCGATGCGCAGGTCGACGGTCACCAGGTCGACGACGGTCTTCTCGTCGTCCTCGTCGCTGCCATCGGCGCGCGCATTGCGCGGGATGAGGTAGGTTCCTTCGGTCGGATGCGCCTGCGTCCAGAGGCGATCGGCGGAGGGCGGCGGTTCGCCCTCGACATCGACCGGCGTCTCCACCGGCGCATCGATCTCGACCGCCACCGGCGTCTGGTGGATCACGCCGAACTCGACGCGGCGGACCGCGCCGAACGGCCACGGCAGGTGGAGGTGCAGTCCGGGCGGCAGCACCGCGACCGCGCGGCCGAGCCGCTCGTAGACACCACGTTCCGCCGGCGCCATGGCCGTCATTCCCGTGGTCAGCCACGCCACCAGCAGCAGCCCGACCAGCAGCGGCGCTGCGGCGGCGCGCAGGAAGCGCATCGCCCACAGCCGCGACAGGTCGACGCCGAAGTTCTCGCGCAGCGCGTCGGTGAGCCCGCGCGCCGGCCCGAACCGCGCCAGCAGCACGCTGGCGGAGAAGGAGTCGACGAGGCTGCGCGCCCGCTCGATCGGTCCCAGCGGCAGCAGCGGCCGCACCAGCGCCCGCAGCACCAACTCACCGCCGACCAGCAGGCCCAGCCCGGCGGCCACGCGGCCGAGCCAGAGACCCGACGGGAAGCCGACGCGCAGCGCGAGCGCGTAGATGCCGGTGCAGGCGAGCTCGAACAGCGCCGCGCGCAGGATGCGGGCGACGCCGGCGGCTTCCGGCGCATCGGCGGCGCGCGTGACGGCGAGGCGCCGCTCGAGCACCAGCAGCGGGAAACACGCGACCAGCGCGGCGATACCGAGCCCGAGGTCGTAGGCCATCGGCCCCGCGACCGGCCAGTGGCGCCAGCGCAGCGCGACGCCGACGCCCGCCAGGAGCACCACCAGCCCGGCCTCGGACCACGCCGCGAGCCGGAGTTTCCTCGCCCGCGCCGCGGCGATCTCCGCCGGGGTCGGCGGCACGGCAGGCGGCGTCGGCGCGTCGCTGGCGAGTTCGCCCTGTCCGCTCTCGCCTTGGGCGACGGTCGGCTCCGGGACGAACGTGGTGGCGCGATGGCGCGCACGCGCGAACAGGCCGGCGCCGAGCAACGCGGCCGCCGCGGTGTGCAGCGCGCCGCCGACGATGCCGTACCAGCCGAGCGAATTCGGGGCGTCCGGGGTGCCGGCGACGATGAAGAGGACCGGGCCGAGCGCAACGCCGAGCCCGGCGAACAGGCAGATCCCCCCCGCGGTCGTCCAGAGCGGCGCACGCCGCGCGGCGGCCTCGGTCATCGCGACGTCTCCCCCGATTCTTCCGCGACCGGCACGCACGGCGCAGGCGCCGGCGGGCAAGTCGCTCCGCCTTGCGACGCACCCGACGCGGGAGCGCCCATGGCGCGAAGCGGGAATGATGCCGTCCGGCACGCCGGAACTGAACGTCCGAACCGGGAACGGCGCCGCCGACGGGACGTAGGAACGGCGGGCGCGATCAGCGTTGGCGCGCCCGCCCGCGGCGATCCGCGGTACGGCTCGGGCAGGGGAGCACCGCAATGCAGTCGATGAACCGGTCGGGCAGGGCCGCGAAGCGCGCGCGCCGCGCACTGTTCGCGTTGGCGGCCGTGTTGCCGTCCACCACGGTGGCGGCCAACGCCCCGTCGCCGTCGGCCGCCACCGCGGCTATTCGAGTGAACGGGCCACGTTCGGCGAGGACTTCACCGGAGGGCGGCTCTACCGGATGCGGGCGCAGAGCGCCGAGCGGCTCGACGGGGGCACGCAATTCCCCGAGTGCCGCCTCGACTCCGAGTGGGAGCCCGACTCGGCCGATCCCACCCAATTGCGCAAGTTCCTCGACTTCGGGCAGGCGCACTTCCCGGCGCCGCGAACGGCGCTCCTGATCTACAGCCACGCGAGCGGCGTCACGCTCTGCCCCGACGAGGAGGCGCAGCGCGACATGGGCATCCCCGAGATGGCGCAGGTGATCGGCGCCGAGCACGCCGTCGACTGGGTCGCCCTCGAGCTGTGCAACATGGGCGGCATCGAGATCGCCTACGAGTGGAGCGCGTTCGCCGGCGGCTTCTCGACCGAGGTGCTGACCGCGATCCCGAACGCCGGGCCGCCGCTCGACTGGAAGCGGATCTTCGCGCGCGTGCACTCGCCGGGCCATCCGGCGGCGGCCGGAAGGAGCGACCTGCTCGATCCGGCAGCGATGACGGCGCACGACTTCGGCCGCCTCGCGATCGAGGAGGGGTGGAAGGGACGGCAGGCGGCGGCGGCGCGCGGCGGCGACCTTGCGGCGCGCGTCGCGCACGAAGCGGCGGCGAGCTACGACCTGACGCAGGTCGGGGCGGTGAAGGCGGCGGTCGACGCCTTCGCGCGAGCGGTGGCGGCGGGCGGCGCGACGGCGCGCACGGCGCGCACGGCGCTCGAGCAGTTGCGCGACGGCGATCGCGAGCGTGGCGTCGCGCCGGTCATGAACTACTGCAACGACCGGTTCGCCGGCGAGCGAGCATTCGTCGACCTCGCGGCGCTGCTCGCGCGGGCGGCGGATTGCGCCGAACTCGGCACCGCCGCCCAGACCGCGGCACGGACCGCGCTGGCCGCCACCGACGATTGCGTGATCGCCTCCTTCGGCATGCCGGGCTACGCCGGCTTCGTGCCGGGGCGCGATGGCGCCTTCCTCCACTTCCCCGCCGGCGACCGGCGCGCGCAGGAGGGGCGTCTCGGTCAGCGCGCGTGGGCGGCGAGCGCGTGGTACTCGCCGCTCCCGCATGGCGAGACGCATCGCCCTGCCATCGGCGAGTGGGCGTGGTGCCGCGACGGCGCCCGTCGCGACGACGGCGTGATCGACAACTGGTTCGAGCTGCTCGACGCCTGGTACGACGAGGGCGACGGCGGCGGCGTCAACGGCTGGCGCCACTGACGGCGGCCGGCCCGTTCCCGGATCGAAATGGCGATCCGTATCGTCCGGCGCCGTCACGCTGGATGCGGGAGGCCGTCGATGGCCGAGCCGGGGAAGTGGACCGAGGAGCAGTGGCTGCGGGAGATCCACCGGCCGGACGCTCCGCAGCTGACGCTGCGCGCGATCCTTGCCGGCGCGCTGATCGGCGCGGTGATGTGCCTCTCGAATCTCTACGTGTTCTTCAAGGCCGGCTGGTCGATGGGCGTGACGGTGACCGCCGGCATCCTCGCCTTCGCGCTGTTCAAGGGGCTGGCGGCGTTGCGCCTCGGCCAGCCGCTGACCCTGCTCGAGAACAACGCGCTCACGACCGTCGCGTCGGGCGCCGGCTACATGACCGGCGGCGGCAACATGGCGGCGTGGGGCGCGCTGGTGATGGCGATCGTCGCGGGTTCGAGCCAGCTCGGCAGCGAGGCGGGGACGGCCGGCGCCGCCGCCATCGAGCTCCCGGCGACCCTGCCGATGATCCTCTGGTTCGCGCTGGTGGGGCGCTCGGCGTCTGCTGCGCCATCCCGATCAAGCGCCAGCTCATCAATCGCGAGGGGCTCGCGTTCCCGACCGGCACCGCCACGGCCGAGACGCTGCAGACGGTCCACAGCGGCGGCGGCGGCAGTGAGGGCACCGCCAATGCGCGCGCGCTGCTCTGGGGCGCCCTGCTGGCGGCGGGGCTGACCTGGCTGCGCGAAGCCAAGGCGGTGGCGTGGAACGCCGCCGACGGCGTGCAGACCTTCGGCAACAAGCTGATGCACTGGCTGACGCCGGAGAGCGGCATCCCGGCCAAGCTCGCCCTCGGCTTCACCGTCGCCGGGCGCAAGGCCGCCGAGTGGACCCTCGAGCTCAAGACCGAGCTGGTGCTGGTCGGTGCCGGCGCGCTCATGAGCTTCCGGACGGCGTGGTCGCTGCTGCTCGGCAGCCTGCTGACCTACGGCGTGCTCGCCCCGGCGATGCTGGCGGAAGGCGCCATCGCGCAGGTGAAGTATTCCGAGATCGCCAAGTGGACCGTCTGGCCCGGGGCCGCCCTGCTCGTCGCGTCCGGCGTGACCTCGTTCGCGCTCGACTGGCGCAGCGTCGCCCGCAGCTTCAGCGGCCTCACCGCGCTCTTCGGCGGCCGCCGGCGCGAGCCCGAACCGATCGACGCCGTCGAGTGCCCGCCGTCGTGGTTCCCGCTCGGCTTCATCCTGCTCGGACCGCTCGTCGTCGTGCTGATGACGCAGTTGTTCCAGATCCCGTGGTGGGCCGGCGCCATCGCCGTGCCGCTCGCGGTGGTGATGGGCTTCATCGCGGCGCGCGTCACCGGCGAGACCGATGTGACGCCGACCAAGGCGCTCGGTCCGGTCACGCAGGTGATCTTCGGCGGACTCGCGCCGGGCAATCTCACCGGCAACATCATGAGCGCCAACGTCACCGGCGGCATCGGGCTGCACGCCGCCGACCTGCTGACCACGCAGAAGACCGGCTGGCTGCTCGGCGGCAGCCCGCGCGTGCAGTTCTTCGCCCAGTTGATCGGCGTCGGCGTCGGTGCGGCGCTGATCGTGCCGGCGTTCAACTTCCTGATCCCCGATCCGGCGAGTCTCGGCGAGGAGGAGTGGCCGGCGCCGAGCTGCCTCGTCTGGTACGGCGTCTCCGAGGTCTTCGCCGGCAAGGGGTTCGGTGCGCTGCATGCCACGGCGAAGGTGGCGATCGGCATCGGCCTCCTGCTCGGCGTCGCGCTGGCGCTGCTCGAGAAGTTCGCGCCGAAACGGCTGAAGCCGTTCATCCCCTCGCCCTCGGGACTCGGCATCGCGATGGTGATCCCGGGCAGCAACGGCATCGCGATGTTCCTCGGCGGCCTCGGCGCCGAACTGCTGCGCCGCTACGCGCCCCACCGTGGACTGCCGCGCGTCGTCCCGTTCGCCTCCGGCCTCATCGCCGGCGAGAGCCTGATGGGCGTCCTGATCATCGCCCTCAAGGTCGCCGAAGTCCTGCGCGTGTCGACCTGATCCGCGACGGCAACGGCGCACGAATCCGCCCATGTCGCCCGTCGCCCACCGCCTCGCCGCCGCCCGCGTCGCCGCCACCGTCGCGCTCGTCGCGCTCGGCGCGACGCTCGTCACCTGCCGCGGCGATCGCGCCGCACCCGCCGCCGTGCCGCCGGTGCCGGTTCCGGCCACGCGGACGCAGGGCGCCCCGCTCGCTGCCGCCCCGCCGCTCGAGGTCCGCGAACTGCGTTGCGAAGCGCGCCGCGACCCGCTCGGCATCGGGGAGTCGCTGCCGCGCCTCACCTGGCAGGTCCGCCCCGCCGACGACGGCGACCCGCGCGACCGCGCCATCACCGCCACCGAGCTGCGCGCTGCGGCGACGCGCGAACGCCTGTGGACCGACGCGGCCGACCTCTGGCACGGCGCGCTGCCGACGGCCGACGCCGACGCCTGCCTCTGGCCCGGCCCGCCGCTCGCGTCGCGCGCCGAGGTCCACTGGCAGGTGCGCGTCCGCGACGAAGCCGGCCGCTGGTCCGACTGGAGCGCACCCGCGCGCTTCACCGTCGGCCTCCTCGCCGAGAGCGACTGGAGCGCCGACTGGATCGGCGCCCCCGGCGCCGACCGCCCCGAGCGCGACCTTGCGCCGTGGCTCCGCACCACCATCGACCTGCCCGCCGCGCCGATCGCCGCTCGCGCCTTCGTCGCCTCGTTCGGCTGGCACGAACTCTGGATCAACGGCGCGCCGGTCGGCGACGACCTGCTCGCGCCGAGCGGCAGCGACCTCGCTCGCCGCGTCCGCGTCATCGAGCGCGAATGCACCGCCGCGCTGCGCCCCGGCCGCAACGTGATCGGACTCTGGCTCGGCGCCGGCTGGGCGCGCCACGCCGCCGCCGCCGCCGCGAGCCATCCGCTGGCCTGCGCCGAGTTCGACCTGCTGTTCGCCGACGGGCAGCGGCTCCGCCTGCGCACCGACGAACGCTGGGAGGCCGCCACGAGCGACCGCACCGCACGCGGCAGCTTCGAAATCGGCGACTACGGTGGTGAGCGCGTCGACGCCGCCCGCTCCCGCCTCCCCTGGTGCGATCCGGCCGTCGCCGGCAGCGCCGACGACCCGATCGACTGGCAGCCCGCTCGCCGCTTCGCCGGCGCCCTCGCGCCGGACGTGGCGCGAATCCCCGAGCCGTGCGAGCCGAACCGGCGCATCGCCGAGCTTGCACCGCGCGCGATCGACGCCGCCGGCCCGGCGGCTTGGCGCATCGACTTCGGCCGCTGCTTCACCGGCGTCGTGCGTGCCGCGCTTCGGGGCGAGCCGGGCGCCACGCTGACTTTGTCGATGTCCGATCGAACCGGGATCGCCGAGGTGGCCGGCCAGTCGAGCGAGCTCGTGCTGGACGCCCGCGGCGAGGGGACGTTCGAACATCGGTTCAGCTACGTCGCCGGCCGCTGGCTCACCGTCACCGGCACTTCCAGCGCACCGCGCACCGACGACGTGCGCGCCTGGGCGGTGCGGACCGGCTTCGACCGCACCAGCGAATTCGCCTGCGGCGACCCGCAATTGCAGGCGATCCACGACATCGCGTGCGCCACGTTCGAGTGCCTCGCGCTGGGCGGCGTCCCGGTCGACTGCCCCCACCGCGAGCGGCTCGGCTACGGCGGCGACGCCCACGCCACGCTCGGCACGGCGCTGCCTCACTACGAGGCGACAGCGTTCTTCGCCGGTTGGCTCGACGAGTGGCGTGCGGCGCAGGCAGCGGACGGCGACCTGCCGTTCACGGTGCCGGTGCCGGGCGGCGGCGGCGGTCCGGCGTGGAGCGGCATCGTCGTGACGCTGCCGTTCGAGCTCTGGCGGCGCAGCGGCGATCGTCGCCACCTCGACCGCGCCTGGCCGTCGATCGAGCGCTGGCTCGCCTGGCTCGACCGCCACGTCGACGACGGGGTGCTCGAACCGCCGGCGAGTTCGCGTTTCGCTCCGCTCGACCAGGCCTTCCTCGGCGACTGGCTGCCGCCCGGTTCCGTCCCGGCGCCGATGCCGCCGAGCGAACCGACCCGCCTCTTCAACAGCTGCTATCGGCTCGGTGCGATGCGCACGGCCGCCGCCATCGCTGCAGCGCGCGGGGACGCCGAGAGCGCCACCCGCCTCGCCGAGCACGCCGCGCGCGATGGCGCCGCGCTCCATGCCCGTTTCTTCCGCGAGCCGCAGCGCCGCTACCCCGGACGGCGCGACACGCCGTTCCTGATGGCGCGCCACGCCGGCCTCGGCACGCCCGAGTTGCGGGCCGAACTGCACGCCGAATGGCTGGACCGCGTCGCCGCCGACCCGCAGCCGACCGGCGGCATCCACGGCACCTGGCGCACCGTGACCGAACTGCTCGACGCCGGCCGCCCCGACCTGCTGGTGCGCCTCGCGCAGCGCCGCGAGCCGCCCGGTTACGGCAGCTTCCTCGCGCAGGGACTCACCACCTTCCCCGAGGACTGGGACGCGCGGCTTTCGCTGATCCATGCCTGCTGGTTGTCGATCGGCGTGCTCGGTCCCGAAGCCCTGCTCGGCGTGCGGCCGGCTGCCGGCAGCGATCCCGCCGCCGTCGGCTTCCGCCGTTTCACGCTGGCGCCGGCCGTGGCGAGCGACGTGCCGTGGGCGCGCGGCCGCGTCGCCACGCCGCACGGGCCGGTCGCGGTCGACTGGCGTCGCGCCGACGGCGGCACCGTCGCGCTCGACGTCGTCGTGCCGCTCGGCACGCAGGCGGAACTCCTGCTGCCGGCGACCGCTGCCGGCGATTGGTCCGCAGCGCCAGGTGCGCGCGCCGCCATCGATCACGCGTTCGACGCCGCGGGCCGACGCTGGCGCGCCATCCTCACCGCCGGGCGCCACTCCCTGGTCGGGACGCCGCCGCGCTGACCTCACCGCTGCCGGCCCGGCGGCTCCCGGCCCGGCCGCTCACTGCGCCGCCGGCAACAGCGTGGCCAGATGGAGCGCGCCCGCATGGCCGGGGTGATCGCGCAGGACGGCCGCCGCCTCGCGGCGCGCGAAATCGACGGAACCGAATGCGCACGCGGCCCAGGCGCCTCCGATGCGGAAGTCGGGATGACCGGGCCGCAGCAGCAGGAGCCGCTCGAACCGTTCCCGCGCCTTCAGCGCATCGCCCGTCTCGAGCGCCAGCTGCGCCGCCAGGTGCAACGGCCGCGCCGGGTCGAGTTTGACCGCGTCCGGCGCCGTCTCAGCCGCACGCAGCGTCGTGAGCGCCTCGGCATGCTGCCCCTGAGCGAGCAGCTGCCACGCTCGGTCGAGCAGCGGTCCGGCGATCGGCTCGAGCGCCGGCGCCACCGCCGCGGCCGCGCCGCACACCGCGGGCGGCGTGCTTCGCAGTTTCAGGAGCCGCCGTCGCAGCTCGAGCTGCGCGTGGCGGCGCAGGCTGCTCACTTCGTGCAGCAGGTGCGCTCGATTGCGGGCGATCGCGGTGCCGGCCGCCGCCGCCGCCTGCTCGAGGACGTCGGCGATCCGGCGCTGCTCGTCCTCCGGCAAGCCGAACAACGAGCAGCCGACCGGGTCGGTGACCGTGTTGATGAAGCAGTCGCAGTCGAGCTCCTCGGCGAGACGGAGCACGTCGACCAGTTCGTGCCAGTTCTGGCGCATCAGGCAGAAGGCGAGGCTGAAGGAGGTGCCGGCCGCGCGCGTGCAGGCGTGGAAGCGACGCAGGTTGGACTGCACCACGGCGAAGTCGGATTGGCGGCGCAGCGACTCGAACGTCTCCTTCGTCGCGCCATCGATCGAGACCGCGATCGAGAAGGGCTGCGCCGCCAGCAGCTTCTCGACCCGGGCGTTCCAGATCGAGCCATTGGTGGTGGCGTGGCAGTCGATGCGCAGGCCGTCGGCCACCATGGCATCGACGATGCGGAAGGTCTCGGCGGCCAGAAACGGCTCGCCACCGAAGAACTTGGCGCGCTTCAGGTGCGGCAGGAATTCGCGCAGCTCGCGGAAGAAGCGCTCGCCGTAGGGGTTCTCGAGCGGCGGCAACCCCTCCTGCGCGCGCAACGAGGAGGAGAGTTCGCCGTAGCACATCACGCAGGCGAAGTTGCATGCGTTGCTGACGGCGAACTCCAGCATCACCGGCCACTCGGGCACCGCGGCGCTCACCGGGAACTCGTCGAAGATCCGGGTGTAGACGTCGAGCTGGTTGCCGGACTCGATCTGCCACGCGCATTGCTGGCAGCCGGCGCCGAATTGATCGCGCCGCAGCGCATCGCGCAGTTGCCCGCTGCGCGCACCGCGCCAGATGGCCGCCAGCGAATCGCGCCGGACGTCGCCCAGCGGAAAGCGGTCGTTCTTGCAGCACGCCTGCACGCGACCGGTCGGATGGAAATAGAGCGAGACGGTGGGCGCATAGCAGGCCGACCGGAACGGTTTCCCGTCCAGCGCCCGCGCGGCGTGATAACGCTCGAGTTCCCCCAGACCCGGCATCGCTCGCCCCCTCCCCCACTGCCGCGACGCGCTATCGTCCGCCGCCCCCTGCGGTCACTCAAGCGGGTGGAAACCCTGACTGTTGGAAAACCTCTGGAGAGTCGCTTGATCGTCGCTCGCACCGATCGTGCCCGGATCATGGCCAAGCTCAGGGCGAAGCAGCGGGCGAAGCGGCCGCTGATGATCGCCAGCGCCGGCAGCGGACTGGTCGCCGCCCTGCTCGAACAGGCCGGCGTCGACTGCGTGAACACCTTCTCGGGTGCGCGGTTGCGGGCGAACGGCTGGGGCACGATGACCATGCTCTGGCCGATCCTCGACGCCAACGCGCAGACGCTGCGCTACACCCGGGAAGACATCCTGCCCGCGATGAAGGGCGATGCCTTCGTCTGCGCCTGCCTCAACCCGAACGATCCGCTGAAGGACATGCGGATGGTGCTCGAGGAGTGCCGGGCGATGGGCGTCGAGTCGGTGTCGAACATCGGCCCGTCGATCAGCTACGTCGACAAGGGCAGCAACATCCGCAAGGTGCTCGAGTCGGCCGGCGTTACCCTGCAGCAGGAGATCGATTTCCTCAGGCTGGCGCGCGAGATGGACTTCGTCACCATCGGGCTCGCCTTCGACGAGGAGGACAGCTGCCGGCTGGTGGCCGAGGCGAAGCCGGACGTCTTCTGCTTCCACGCCGGGACGACCAAGGGCGGGCGGCGCGGCTTCGACTCGGGCGAGACCATCGCCGAGACCGCGGCGCGCACCGAGTCGGCCAACCGGAAGCTGCGCAAGCTGAAGAAGGACGTGCTGCTGGTCGCCCATGGCGCGGCGATGGAGACGCCGGAGGATGCGCAGTACATCCTCGACCACACCAGCTGCGACGGTTTCTGGACCGGCAGCTCGACCGAGCGCCTGCCGATCGAGCGCGCCGTGACCGCGACCGCGAAGGAGTTCCGCAACCTCTCGTTCAAGGGCCGCAAGGCGCGCTGAGCGGCACCGGCAGTGCCGCGGCGCGAGGCCGCGGCCAGGAGCAGAGACCATGGCCAAGAAGAAGATCGCGATCCTGGCGACGCTCGACACCAAGGGCGCCGAGGCGCAGTTCCTGAAGCAGCAGCTGAAGAAGCTCGGCAGCAAGGCGCTGATCGTCGACCTCGGCGTGCTCGGCGAGCCGCAGTGCGCGGCCGACCTGTCGCGCAAGGAGGTGGCGAAGGCCGGCGGCACCGCGCTCGCCGCGCTGGTGAAGTCGCCGACGCGCGAGGCGGCCGCACCGGTGATGACCGCGGGCGCGACGGCGCTGCTGCTGAAGAAGGTCGCCGCCGGCAAGGTGCACGGCGTGATCGGGCTGGGCGGGCTGCAGGGCACCGCCGCCTGTACCGGCGTGATGCGCGCGCTGCCGTACGGCCTGCCGAAGGTGATGGTCTCGACGGTCGCGTCGGGCGACACCTCGCCCTACGTCGGCGTCAGCGACATCACGATGATGTTCAGTGTCGGCGACATCCTCGGGCTGAACGCCTTCATGCGGAAGGTGCTGGCCAACGCGGCCGGCGCCGCGCACGGCATGGCGCAGGTGAAGGTCGCCCTCGACCAGAAGAAGCGCAAGAAGGGCGAGCGGCCGCTGATCGGCATCTCGAACCTGGGCGTGCTGACGCAAGGGACGATGCTGGCGCAGGAGCTGTTCGCGAAGGCCGGCTACGAGACGATCGTCTTCCACGCGGTCGGCACCGGCGGCCGCGCGATGGAGCGGATGATGCGGCAGGGCATCATCGGCGCCGTCTTCGACTACGCGATGGGCGAGATCTCCGATGCGCTGTTCCAGGGGCTGCGCGCCGGCGACGCGACACGGCTCACGGTCGCGGGCGAGATGGGGTTGCCGCAGGTGCTCGTGCCGGGCGGCTCGGAGCATCTCGGCATCCTGGTGAGCGTCCCGAACCAGCTGCCCGACCGCTGGAAGGACCACCTGCACGTCTGGCACAACCCGGTCGTGCTGGCGCCGCGACTGAATGCGGAGGAGCTGCGGACCGTCGCCGTCGAGATCGGCAAGCGGTTGCAGGCCACCAGAGGTGACGCCGTGCTGATGCTGCCGAAGCTCGGCACCGGCCGCTACGCGATGCCGGGCGGGCCGCTGAACGACCCGGCCGGCGACGCGGTCTACTTCGAGACGCTGAAGCAGGGCGTGCCGCCGACGATCGAGATCGTCGAGCGCGAGCTGCACGCCGAGGACCCCGCCTTCGTGACCGAGGCGGTCGAGCGGCTGATCGCGCTGATCGAGAAGGGGCGCGGCCGGAAGGGCGACGCGAAGCCGGGTCGGGGCAAGGCGAAGAGGGGCGGCGCCGCGGGCGGCGGCGAGGGCGGCCGTCGCCGCGCGAAGGGCGACGGCGGGAAGGCGGCGAAGGCGACCGCCGGCGAGGCGTGAGCGACGCGGCGTTCCCGCTCGTCCGCAATCGGGCGGGCGAGCGGCTCGACGTCGCCTTCGTCGCGGCGGCGGGCGGCGCGGCGCGACCACCGCTCGCGATCCTCGGCCACGGCGTCACGTCGGCCCACGATCGCCCCTACCTGGTCGCGCTCGGCGCGGCGCTCGCCGCGCTCGGCGTCGATGTCGCGCGCGTCTCCTTCGCCGGCAACGGCGCATCGGAGGGGCGTTTCGACCAGTGCTGCCCGACCAAGGAGGTCGCCGACCTCGGCGCGCTGCTCGACGCCGCGTGGACGGCGGGCTGGCGGCGATTCGGCTACGCGGGGCACAGCATGGGCGGCGCCGTCGGCGTGCTGCGCGCAGCGGG
>Ga0194121_10005103_pt1 | contig 18473 bp, 19 predicted proteins | sample TA2MahCa50mmetaG_FD_148609 | JGI IMG/M metagenome (GOLD analysis project Ga0194121, IMG submission 148609) | Freshwater microbial communities from Lake Tanganyika, Tanzania - TA2015020 Mahale Deep Cast 50m | ecosystem: Environmental > Aquatic > Freshwater > Lake | place: Tanzania: Lake...
CCTCTTATCGCGACGGTCCGCGGTAACGTCCGTTAACGAGATGTGAACTTCTGACCAAGTGGTCATCAAGACGAGCCCATTGCAGGTCCAATCGATTCCTATCGTCCATCACGTGCTGGAGCGTCTCGGGTTTTCCCGAATCGTGCAGAGGGGACTCCGTGATCCTGACGGAGTGGCCGCGGGGGACTCCGTGATTCTGACGGAGTGGCCGCGGGGGACTCCGTGATCTTGACGGAGTGGCCGCGGGGGACTCCGTGATCCGATGGTGGCCTGCCTCGCTCAGGCAGCATTTGCGGTCCACTAAGAATTCCTGGACGGTCGTGGGCTCCGACGGCGGTTCTTGCTTGCGCCGACTGCCACGCGACCGGTTGCTGCAACGACCCAGCTCACCCCGTGCTCGTCCGGGTCGGGAACGTGAACCGATAGACCCGCCATGAAGTCAAGAGCCTGCACGCGCCGGGCGCGGCCCTGGAAGTCCGCGTGGATCCCGCGCGCAGCCGCCAGTCCGGGGGCACCGGCCTGGGACTGTCCATGGTGCGGGTGCTCGTGGAGGGTCACGGCGGGACGGTACGCGCGGCCCGGGCCATCCCCCGCGGCGCGCGCTTCGAGGTCACCCTGCCGGCAGCAGGGACCTGAGGCTTTCGCGGGGCGGCGGCTCGGGCCACATGGGGGCGATGCGGCCGAGGAAATGGCCGCGAACCTTGTCGCGAAAGTAGCGCTCGTGATCCCACTCGGTCTCGGCCATGCGAAGCAGGGAATCGACCAGCTCGGGATGGTCGGCGGCGAGCGCATAAGCGGCGGCGTCCAGGTACTCCTGGATGTTCTGGCGCTCCAGGCGGCCGGCGCCGTACATGGGCAGAAACCACCCGCTCACGTGGCAGAGCGCACCCAACACGCGCCCGATGAGGCCCATGCGAAACTCGCGCGCGGGCGTGGGGCGGCTGCCGAGCGCCGCCAGCATGTCCCCGATGAGCGCGCGGTGGTGCCACTCCTCTTTCTCGATGCGGCGAATCTCGTCACGCTCAGCGACGTCACGCACCGAGGCGTGGTGCCCGCGGTAGGCGTAGGCCGCCGCCGCCTCGCCGGAGTAGGCGCGCTGCAGTTGCAAGATGAGTGCCGCGCGGGGATTTCCGTTCACCGCCGCGGTGTTTCCGCGGCCCTATCGGGAGGGCCTCCCAAACCGTGCAGAATGGGGATCTCGCTGGCCCGCACGCAGTCGCTCAACGACAGCCCCCTGCTCATCGAAGCGCTGGCCTAGGGCGCAGATGCGCGGCGCCAGCGGGACCGCCGCGGTGGCGGACCTCGACGACGTCGTGACGGCACTGTAAGAGATTTTTCAGGCCGGGCCGCTATCCTCGGGGTATATGATTGCGCCCGACATGCGCTCCGTGGAGAGCCGCTTTACCGATTTGAAGCGCCGCCACGACGCGCTTGAGGGCTCCATCCATGAAGCGGAGGCGCAGCTCGGCTCCATCGACACGCGCGTGGCCGAGGCGCACAGCGAGATCGCCGAGATCTACCAGCGCGACAAGACTTTCAGCAAGTGGATGAACGTCACCAACTGGGCCGGCAAGACCATGGCCGCCGGCGTCGTGGTGGGCCTGGGGACCATCAGCGCAAATCCGCTGATGGGCGCGGCGGCCATGTTCGGCGGACTGGCCGGTTTCTGCGTGTGCTATGTGATCCAGATGAAGGCACGCGTGCGGCACGCGGAGATCACCGCCGGCGCGCGTCCCCTCGACGCCCTGGTCGATGAACTCACCGCGCGGCGCGGGCCCATCGCCGACAGCCATCGATTCCACGCGGCCGAATTGCAAGCCGTCGACCGCGAGATGAAAGAGGTGGAGGGCCGCCTGCAAGTGATGCGCATGGCCCGCCAGGCGGCGCCGGGCGGAAAAGTGGAGCTCGACACCGAGCAGGTGCGCATCAACGGGATTCGGTTGCCCCGGAAGGCAAGCGTTTAGCGGAAACCCACCGCGGTACGCTTCCGCGTCACCTCGGACACCAGCGGCGACGCCGAGGCGTTCGTGCACGAGATCCAGTTCCTGGAGCAAGAGGCGGGCATCTCCGTCCTCTGGTCGGCGAGGCCACCGCGAAGGCCACCCGGCAGACGAAGGTCGCGCCGGTGATGGTCCGCTACGCCTGAGGCTTGTCGTCCGTGATGGCCGTGCCATCGCCGCTCTGCTGGGCACGCGGGGGACGTTTGGCGATGCGGATGCCGCCCACCACAATGGCGCCCTCCTCGACCTTGACCTCCGCGGCCGGGGGCTTTGGAGCGTCCGCCGGTTTCGGCTGCAGCGCGTCGGCCATCTTCTTGATCTCGTCCATGTTCTTCTCGTCACGCACGGCGTCGCGCTTTGCCTGCTCGGCGCGGACGGCTTCCATTACCGTGTCGAAGCCCTCGCGCAAGACTTCGGTGGCGTAGCGATCCGGGTCGCGGCTGCCGGTGAGGCGTCCGATGAGCCCCGGTCCGCTCTGCGCCTTGCGAATCACCTTCGCGGCGGCGATGCGCACGCTCTCGTCCCTGGTGGCCGACGCCATGTCGGAAATCACGATTTCCCCCATGCTGCGCGCATTCACCGGGTCGCGCGTCGCGGAAAGGCACGCCTTGCCGAAATCCGCGAGGACCGCCTCCGGGCTTCCCTGCACGCCGGTCAGCAGCGTGTCGAAAGCCACCCGTTGCACCGTGATGCGATCATAGTCCGACGCCCGGGCGTCGCTCACGCGGTGCGCGGAGGCCGCCACCAGTTGATCCTCGGCGCGAATGACCTCGGTGGCGACGGACTGCAGCACTGAAGATCCGAGCCTCGCCCCCTCAATTTCCTGCCCGGGGATTTCCAGCAAACCCTTGCCGTATTCTGCAAGCACTTTCGTGCTGGGATTGCCGGCGGCCGTGGCCAGCACCGCATAAGCGGTCTCCTGCGCGGCTTTGCCGACCGCGTGGGTCAATTCCATGCCGGACGCATCGTAAGCGGCCTTCGCCAGCGTCGCCACGCTGGGATCCCTGGCAAATCCAGAGAGTCCCTGGAGGACCGTGTAGCCGACGGAGCGGGCATTCCCGGCGTCCGAGATGGCCGCCGCCGCATCCCGACCGAAGCGGATGAGCGCGGCGTCGACACCGCCATCCACGCCCCCGGAAAGCTGGGTGAGCGCGGCCTTTTGCGCCGCGAAGCCGCTGGCCTGCTTGAGCGGCTGCGCGCAAGCGGACTTCGCGGTGGCCGCCAGAACCTTCTCGGAGTCGCTGGTCGTCAGGTCCGCGATGGCGCCCAGCGCCACGTGGGCTATGGCGCGCTGATCGGCCTCGCGGGTCAAGTCTCCGACCGCCCGCAGGGCGGCTGAGGCGAGGACGGGCCCCAGCGGTCCCTGGATGCCATCGACGATGGCCTGCAGCGCGATGCGCTGGGCGGTGGCGATGGCGCCGAGCGGAAGGCTGCGCTCTCCGACGCGCTTCGCGAAGGTGGCCAGGGCGCGATCCGCCTCGCTGGCGTCGGTGCGCCCCACCAGGTCCTCCAGGACCGGCGCGACGGCGGCACCCCCGCTGCCGTTTGACTGCGCGGCCGCGACGGCGTTCAGCGCGTCACGGGCGGGCGCCGCGATGGGACGGTTGGGATTGGTGGAGATCATGAGGCCGCTCCTCGGGATTGCATCATTCCGAGGGTATCAGAGCGGCCCCGAAAAGACCTGAATCAACCAGGCAGAACGCTCTTGAGACACTGGGCGACCAGGGCGGACTGGCTCATCTTTTGCTCTTTCGCGGCCTTCTTGATTCCCATGGCAATGGACTCAGGCAGGTAGAATTTGGTCTGCACGATCCGATCGGCTGGCAGTCCCCTGAGGACTTCTCGCAATACGCGTTGTACAACGGAGCCCTGATCAGTATCAATCGCCACACTGAGGTCGAAACGGAATTTCCCGTCTGGCCCTTGGTGAAGATGCCGAATGGAGAAATCTTCTCCGATCTCCTTGAGTCTCGCGTTGATCTGTTTCTCCAGTGAGCGAAACGATGTTGATGTCACTCTGGCAACTGGCATAGGTTACTCACTCCCTCGCAGTAGTGTAAAGGATGATCAGACCTTCTCTGGTCTCATACGCCATGGCGTCCTGGTCCAACGCCATGCCCATCTCGACCAGCAACTCTTCTCCCCTTTCGGTAAATGTCTTCAGTTGTTCCATCGAGCAGTAGCAGCGGATGATGAGGCACCCTTCCGTGACCACCTGGAAGCTGTCCGCAGCAAGATCGTACTCTCCGCGCCACAGACCTTCCACCTGATCTTTCTCCATCCCGATGATACCGAGGTCATTGAGCAGAAACCGCTTGAGGCGTTGAATCCATTGCTGCCGCCGCCGGTCGGGCAGTATGCGGCCCCGCCGGTCGCGCGTCGGGACACGTATCGCAATGAACTCGGGAAGAACTTCTCTTCTGGCCATTTCACCTCACGATTGCAGTACCATGGTGATAGTACCATATCTGGATAGTACTACAATGCTGGGCGAAGGTAAAGTTGTCCCGGACACTCTGGTGTAAAGCCGACGCATAGGAACCGACCATTGGACGTAACGTCGAGGCTGCGGGCATCCGACGGGGTCGACGCGATGGGCGATCCGGGCAGGACCTGCAGAGCGCCATCCGCCTGGATAGCGAACGCGGGCACGCTGCCAAAGTTTGCGCCCGCTTGCAGCCGGATTCAGTGCTGCCGGGCGGGGGTCTTGCCCGCAAGGTGAAAGCGCCGAAATGGTGGTATATACATTCCCTCGTGCAGTAACAAATACTGCTAAAACTCGATTGGAGGCCACCGATGGCAACCACAACGCACGTACCCCATATTTCGCTCGAAGACCTCAAGACCCGCCTGGAGCGCAAGGAGCGCCTGACCCTGGTCAACACCCTGAGCGAGGAGTGGGTGAAAAAGACGGCCGGCGCACGCATCCCTGGCTCGCACTGGATCTCGGTGGACGAGGTGGAAGCCCGCTTCCCGCTCCTGTTCGCGAAGAACGAGCCCATCGTGACCTACTGCGGCGGCCCGCAGTGCCCGTCCAGCGTACAGGCGGCCGAGAAGCTGATTGCCCTGGGCTACACCAACGTTTTCGCCTTCGAGGGCGGCCTCAAGGAGTGGAAGGAAGCCGGGCTTGCCCTCCACACCAACGAGGACCTCAAGGCTTCCGAGATCGCGAAGGACGCCAGCGCCTGCGCGGCCGGCAGCGACGCCTGCGGCGCGTAAGCCCCGATGAAGGGCGCCCCAAATGGGGCGCTTTTCATTTTTCCGTGAAACTGGTACACTGGCCTCGTGGCCATCTCACCGGTGTTTGGCATCGTCTCGTCCGGCCTCGCCTTCGAGACGAAGCGCCTGGAAGTGTCCGCCAACAACGTCGCCAACGTCACGACGCCGGGCTTCGTGCCCTCGCAGGTCGTCGGCCAGGAGGCGCCCGGCGGCGGCGTCAGCGGCTTCGTGCAGCCGCTCACCGGAAATTTCGCGTTCGATCCCATCTTCACCGAGGCGCTCCCCTCCGGCACCAGCCTCATCCAGGAAGCCGCCACCCAGATCACCGCACTGGCCGCCTATAAGGCGCAGATCGCCGTGTTCCGCACCGAGGACGAGATCCTCAACTCCGTCGTCAACATGCGTACTTGAACGAAGTCTTCGGCTCCTTTGACGGCGTGGTCAGCGTCGCGCCGCTCGGCCATCGTTCCAGGAGCCGCCGAGCCCCCGTCGAAGGAGGGGCGCCCGAGCGTGTTGCCTTATAAACACGCCAGAATGCACTGGAGGCGCTGGCTTCGCCGACCCCTGACATGAACAAGCACAGCCGCGTGCAACAGGCACTGCGGCAATAAGGAGCGCGCGATGTTCAAACTCGTCCTGCTGCGCCACGGGCAAAGCACCTGGAACCTGGAGAACCGTTTCACCGGCTGGACCGACGTGGATCTCACGGAAACCGGCATCCGCGAGGCTGAGAAGTCCGGTGACCTGATGCGGGAGGCCGGCTTCACCTTCGACGCGTGCTACACGTCGCTGTTGAAGCGCGCCATTCGCACGCAGTGGATCGCGCGCGACCGCATGGACCTGCTGTGGATTCCAGTCATCAAGTCTTGGCGTCTCAACGAGCGCCACTACGGCGCGCTGCAGGGCCTCAACAAGGCCGAGACGGCGGCCCAGCACGGCGAGGCGCAGGTGAAGATCTGGCGGCGCTCCTACGACATTCCCCCGCCGTCCCTGGAGGCGAGCGATCCGCGGTTCCCCGGCCACGATCCCCGCTACCAGGGGGTCCAGGGGCTGCCGGTCACCGAGAGCCTCAAAGACACGGTGGCGCGCTTCATGCCGTTCTGGCACGAAGACATCGCTCCCGCGGTGCGCGGCGGCCGCCGCGTGCTCATCACCGCGCACGGCAACAGCCTGCGCGCCCTGGTGAAGTATCTCGACGGGCTCTCCGAACAGGAGGTCCTCGACCTCAACATCCCCACCGGCGTGCCGCTGGTGTACGAGCTTGACGCCGATCTCCATCCGCTGCGCCACTACTACCTTGGGGATCAGGCGGAGATCGAGCGTCAAATGGCGGCGGTCGCCAACCAGGGGAAGGCGAGACCTTAGTGGCGCGCGACACAAGTAGCTTCGCCTTGCGGGTCATCAACTGACCCGGGCGTGTCGCGCGACACGATCAAACCGATTTGGGCGCATCTCGGGCGTCGGCCCGAGGGCGGAAATCCGCCGCTCGCCCGTTGCGGCGCGCCACTCGAGGCTGCTAAAATGGTCGACGCGCGCTTTGCGCAACGAGGAAAGGGGCCGTCAATTCTGTATTCCCGGAGCTTTCTCTTGAGCCTTGCGCTGGCCATCTGCGTGCTCATCCGCGCGCCCTTGCAGGCCGCGCCAAAACCCGCGCCGCCGGCGCCCGCGGTGTTCGTGCCCCCGTCGATGGCGGTGCCCGGGCTCGCCGAGCAGATCAACCGCGGCCTCTGGGCCTACTACCAGGGCAAATACGAAACGGCCGTGGGGGCCTTCCAGGAAGCCGTGCGCATCGCGCCGGAGTGCGGCCTGGCGTATTATGAGCTGAGCCGCGCCCTGCTGAAAGCAGGCAAGACGCCGGAGGCGCGCAATGCGTCGGCTCGCGCCCAGGCCCTGTCGAATGCCGCGGACGATCGCGAGCAGCGGCTCATCTACGCGTGGGCCTCCCACATCAAGGGGCTGGACGCCACCACCGACGCCGCGCGCAAGGAGGAGCTGGATCGCGAGCAGGCCGTCCTCGACTACGCCATTGCGGTGTATCCCGACGACGCGGAATTATACGTGGTGCGCTCGGAGTCCGCGGAAAATCCGCTGCGCGCCGCCCCCTACGTGATGGCCGCGCTTTCCCTGCAACCGGCCCATCCAGTGAAGGCCACCTGGCGGAAGCCGGCACCCCCTCCCCTGCCCGCCAGCCTCCCCAAGATTACCGAGATCAAGCTGCTCAACAAGCCAGCCGAAATTCCAACGCTTTTTGACGGCCTGGGAAATCTCGAGTACAAGATCACCACTGCCAGCCCGGAAGCGCAAAAGTATTTCGAGCAGGGCATGCGCCTCTGGCACTCCTACGTGCAGCCCAGCAACGTGCGCAATTCCGCGGCGCGCTGCTTCCACTACGCCACCACCCTGGACAACCGCTGCGCGATGGCGTGGTGGGGGCTCAGCTTCAGCCTCACCAAAGACGATGCGTTCAAGCCGATGGACGCCGCGCGCAACGCGTATGCAATCGCCATGGCGCTGGGCACGGATAAAGAGAAGCGGATGGCCGCCGCGCGCCTGCTCGACACCCTGGGTCCGACAGCGCGCGAGCAATTTTTGGATACACTCGACGGCGCCCTCATTGCTTATCCAGATGACGTGGAACTCTGGATCTGGCGCGGAAAAGTCTATGGCGACTACGGACACACCGAATCCTCCACCAAGGTGCAGGTCCTGGCCGGCATACCGTTCCAGCTTCACGCCCAGCGCGCCCACCCGGAGCACCCGGCGCCCAATCATGAATTGATCCACGGCTACGAAGCCATCGTCCGCCCCGCCCTGGGCTGGAAGTACACCGTGATGTTCCGTCGCGCGGCGCCCAACATGCCGCACGCCCATCACATGCAGGCCCACCTGGCCATGCGCCTGGGCCGCTGGGACGACGCCATCGACGCGACCCGCACCACCCACCAGCGCTCCCTCCAGGGGTTTCCGGAACTCAGCCCGGGCCATCACCTGTCGGTGCTCGCGCTTGCGCTCGGACACCAGGGACGTTTCATCGACGCTGAGCGCGAGACCGCCCCGGTCGCGCACGACATTTCCTACGCCCGCATGCTGCGCATGAAAGACGACCCGGCCGGGCTGGCCACCTGGGTGCAGCGCCACGCGCAGCACCAGACCGGCGACTCGGTCTACGTGGCCGCCGTGCTGAAGATCGGGCAGAACGACCTGGCAGGCGCCGCCAGCCTGCTCAAGGTCCTGGAAGAGGCGGTAAAAAACCGCAAGGCCAGCTATTATCAATTCCGCGAGGTGCAGGGGCGCCTGCTCATCGCTTCTGGAAAGGTGGATGAGGGGTTGCGGGTCTTCCGCGAGACCGCGAAACTGGCCGTGAACGACGCGGCGCTTCACCAGTTCGGCGGCGGCGGGTATTTTCTCGAGATCTGGGGTGAGCAGGCGCTGCTGTGCGGAAAATTGCAGGAAGCGCACCTGGCGTTTCTGGAGGCCATGGCGCACGACCACGGCAGCGTGATTGGCGCGCTCGGCCTGCAGGTGGTCAACGAGCGCCTGGGACGGCCCGACATGGTAACGCACTACGCCGCCCGGGCCTCGGAAATCTGGAAGGACGCCGATCCGGGCGCGCTCGACCGCCAACTCCAGCGCCTTCGCAAATCCGCAGCGGCGGCAGCCAGCAATTGAGGATCAAAATGAGATCGTTCGCAGCGCTGCTGATCACGCTCTGTCTCGCAACCGTCGCGCTGGCCGCCGAGCCGCGCTCCGGACTCCAGGTTGGCGACGACGTTCTTCCCTTTACCAGCAACGTGGTCACCGGCCCCAACCGCGGACAGCAGCACTGCTACGTCTGCGAGTTGAAAGCCGACCAGCCCGCCATCCTGGTGTTCGCGCGCGGCACCGACCCGGCGACCGCGAAGCTGATGGTTGGCCTGCGCGACACCGTGCGCCGCCACGCCGGAGCCAACCTGTTCGGCTGGTTCGTGTTTCTGGGTGGAAAATCCACCGCGGCCCAGCTCGAGCTGGAAAAAACCGCTGAAGCGTTTACCCGCAAAAACGCCGCTACCCGGCTGGCGGTCACCTACCTGGGCGATCCGGCTGGCCCGCCAGGCTATCGCATTGCCCCGGATGCGGTCGTCACCCTCCTCATGTTTCGTGGGGGCCTGCAGGGACACGTGCTGGCAAACAAAGCCTACAGCACCGCAACCTGGAACATGAAGGCCGCCCAGGAAGCACTCAGCGACCTCACTCCGCTCGCGCTTCGCTGAGCGGCCAGAGATTTTTTCAACCTGCGTCTACCACGGGCCCAGTGGATTAGAGGGTCGGCGCCTTGAAGGAGTGGCGCTCCGCGCTGTGCAACAGCCTCCAGCAGTGCCGCTTCTGTCGCCCTCCACCGTCGGCCTCACCATGTACGAAACCGCGCTCGCCCAGTTGGACGACGTGGCCGGCCGGCTGCGGCTCGATCCTGACCTGCACGCATTTCTACGCGTCCCCAAGCGGGAGTTGACGGTCACCTTCCCGGTCCGCACGGATGACGGCACGCTGCGCATGTTCACCGGCTATCGCGTGCAGCACACCCTGGCGATGGGCCCGGTGAAGGGCGGCATCCGCTTCGATGAGGGTCTCTCCCTGGACGTGGTGCGCGCCCTGGCCATGTGGACCACCTGGAAGTGCGCCCTGGTCGGCCTGCCCTACGGCGGCGCGCACGGCGGCGTGGTGGTCAATCCGCGCAATCTGAGCACGCACGAGCTGGAGCGGCTGACCCGAAGATACGCCTGCGAGATCAACATCCTCCTGGGGCCGGAAAAGGACATCCCAGAGCCGGACTTTGCCACCGACGAGCAGATCATGGCCTGGATCATGGACGCATATTCGGCCGACGCAGGCTATTCCGTGCCCGGGGTCGTCACCGGCAAGCCGCTCAGCGTGGGCGGCACCATGGGATGGGTGGACGCGCGGGCCCGCGGCTGCTCGCAGGTCATCGCGATGGGGATGCAGCGGTTCGGCATTTCGGCGGAAAACTGCCGCGTGGCGTTTCAGGGTTTTGGAAAATCCGGCTCAATCGTGGCGCGCATCCTGGCCGAGCGCGGCTGCCGGGTGGTCGCCGCGAGCGACAGCGGAGGCGCCACCTGGCATCCAGACGGGCTCGAGCTGACCGCACTGGCCCAGCACAAAGCCGCGAACGGCAGCCTCGAGGGATTTCCCGACGGCCGCCGCATCGACGCGGATTCGGTGGTGGAAGTAGAGTGCGACGTGCTGGTCGCGGCAGCCAAGGAGGGCCAGATCACGGCTGCCAACGCGCGCAGCATCAAGGCTCGACTGATCGCCGAGATGGCCGATTCCCCGACCACGTTCGAGGCCGACACGATCCTCTCACAGCGTGGAATCCACTTGATTCCGGACATTTTGTGCAACGCCGGCGGCCTGACGGTTTCCTATTTCGAGTGGGTCCAGGACAACCAGGCGCTTTTCTGGGACGAGGACGAAATCCGCTCGCGCCTGCAACAGACCATGGACACTGCCTGCAACGCGGTCTTTGAGCGCGCCCGCGCGGAGAAGTGCACCTTGCGGCGCGCCGCGCTCATGATTGCGGTGGAGCGCATCGGCCACGCGGTATCCATGCGCGGCATCTATCCCTGATCGGGCGGCGGCGGCGGCTCCGGAGGGGGAGGCGGCTCGGGAAACGCGGGCATGGTGTCTGAGTAGAGCCACTGGCTGCCAAAATCGGTGAGATCCTGCTGCGCGGCCTCGCCCATCACCCTGAGAAAATCAGCGATTTCGGCATTCTTGCCGCGATACTGCGCCACATAGTCTCGCAGGCCGCCGAAGAAGGCCTCGTCGCCCAGCTGGACGCGCAGGGCATGGAGAATCAGCCCGCCCTTGACATACACCCGGTAGTCGAACAAATCGTCGGACGGGGGCCGGCCCACCAGAAAACCGTCCCCGCGTGGCCCGGGCACGAATCCTTGGCGACGGGAATGGCGGGATGCCGCGAGCAGGTCGCTGACCGCACGCGGCATTTCGGTGGTGGCCTTGCCCAGGTTTTCCGAGCGCTTGAGCCAGTCGTACACCTCGCGGGCGCGCTCGTCCACCGCGGCGCGGCCTTCCTGCTTTTCCGCCCACAGCCAGTCGCAATACGAGGCGAACCCCTCGCTGAGAAAGATGTCCTGCCAGTTTTTCACGCTGACGCTGTTGCCGAACCACTGATGGCCCAACTCGTGGGCGACCACGTTTTCCCAGCGGCGGTCGCCGGTCACCACAAACGGATCGTAGATCGACATGGTCTGGCACTCAAGCGCCCCGCCCAGCTCGCCGGACGCGCCGATGACGCAATTCCCATAGCGCTCGAAGGGATATGCCCCGAACAGTGACCCGAAATACTCGATCATCTCGCCGGTGCGCCCGAAATCGAAGCGCGCCTTCTCGGCCAGGTCGGGTGGAAAATAATTGACGATGGGGACGCCGCTCGGCGAGATTTCCTCATGGCGCTCGTAGCGCCCGATCTGCACGGTGGCAAGGTAGGGGGCCATGGGATCCCTGGCGTCCCACACAAACATCGTGGAATTCTCGTTGGCCCGAGTCTCCACGAGCTGCCCGTTGGCGGCCACCACGTACCCGTTCGGAACCTCGATGTGGAAGGTGAACGAGGCTTTGTCCCGCGGATGGTCATTGGCCGGAAACCAGGTCGACGCGCCGTCAGGCTCCGAAGCCACGCAAACCCCGTCGCCGAAACTCTTCCACCCCACCAGCGCGGGGACCGCCCGAGAGATCACCGGCGTCGGAATGCCGCTGTAGGCCACCCACACCTCGAAGTGGTCTCCAGCGCGTATCGGGCGGTCCGGAGTCACGGTCATCTCGTCGTCCTGGCGGGTAACGGCCGCCGGAACGCCGTTGACGGTGACGCCGTTGACGTCGAGCCCGTGGAAGTCAAGATTGAACGCGCTCAGGTCCTGGCGGGCGCGCGCGGTGAGCGTGGTGGCGCCGGCCACTACGTTGCGCTCCACGTCCACGCGCAGATCCACGCTGTAGTGGTCGGCGTCGTAGCCGCCGTTGCCCAGGGTGGGATAGTACGGGTCGCCCATCCCGTCGGCGCCGGGCTGGGGGCCTTCGGGTGGCTCGGCGGGCGGCGGATCTTCCTGGCGCGGGCGAGCGGCCGCGCGCGAACGCGTCGGATCGGGCAGGCTCGCCGCATCAACAGGGGTCATAAGAAATACCGCTCCCCTCTGGTGTTCCGCTGCATCATGCCACACCAGGGGCGTCAGGAAGTTGACGGCGTGTTAACAGTCCGCCGTCGTCGTCCGGGTCGTCGTCTACCTCGACCACCTGGCCGGACTAATGCGGCTTCTCGGAATCCTTCTCGCGTCCCGGCGGGACCGGAGTGAACATCACGCCCGCCATGCGGTTGACGAACTGGGGAATGTCAAGCTTCTTCTGGTCCATCATCTTGCAAAAGGCGGCGGCCACCGAAAACCCCACGGTGAGCGCAAGGCCAGCCTTGCAAAGCCCCTCAAAGGCGTCGCCCATCGCCTGCCAGTCGTTAATCTCGGCTTCCCTGGCGAGGGTCGTCTGGTGCGCGCGCGTGAGGGCCTTGCCGGGGCCTCGCGGTGAATCGTTGGTCATGCTTGCTTCAACTCCATAATGCCCAACTTTCGCGGCCGCGCCCGCGAATGCCTTTGCCTGCGCTACGCTTCCAGGCCGAGCGCCTCGTGGCGGCCGCGCGCCTCGGCGACCACTTCCTTTAAGCGGGGGAAGCCGTACACCTCCTGCAGCGCGCGAGAGAGCAGCTCCAGGGCCGGGGTGATCCAGCGGCGGAACCACACCTTTCCCTTGACCAGCGAGAGGAATCCATAGGCGCCCAGCGCCTGCATGAGCCGCTGCATGGACACAGTGCTGTAGGTATATCGGAAAACGTCCCAGTCCGCGTAGGGCGTTCCCTGCGGCATTGCGGACGCATGATAGAAGCGCAGCAGATCGTCTTCGACGTCGGCCGGCAGGCAGACGTACGGATCCCGAAGCAACGAGGCCACGTCGTAGTGCAGCGGCCCCTGCCGCGCGCCCTGGAAATCGAGCAACCAGACATTTCCACTCATTATAAAAACGTTCTGCGACTGAAAATCCCGGTGCATTGGATACAGCGGCTCTTCCAGAACTCGCCGCGCAAGAGTCTCAAACTCCGAAGTGAGGAACTCGTCCGCGGAAAGATCCCAGCCCAGGTGGCGGCCCAGGAAATTCCCGCGAAAATATTCGGTTTCCCAGCGCAGATCGGTCAGCCCGAAAGGGCGCGAATTCATTTCGTCGCAGGCGCCGGAGTCCACCGCCTGCAGCTCGCCCAGCGTGCTCAACACGGAACGGTAGGCGTCCAGCGTCACTTCAGAGCGAGCGCCGTTGTTGAGCAGCACCTCCTGCAAGGGGAGGCTGCCGGCGTCTTGCAGCACGGCCAGCCCGGTGGTGTCCGACCAGGAGATGATCTCCGGCAAGGGCAGCCCGTGGCCGCGCAAGAAATGTCCGATGGCGACGTAGTTTTGAAATTCCGCGCGGTTGGGAGTGACGCACACCACGTGCGAGCGGTCCGGCGTATACACTCGGTAGAAGGCGCGGTCCGACCCGCCGGTGGTGATGTGGCGCACCCGCACGAAGCCCTCCTCGCCGTACAGGGGCTCGAGAAGCGCGCGCCAGGCGGCGGGCAAGTCGCGGCAGCGCCCGTCGGTTTCCGCGTCGGGCAGCGCGTGGTTGGGATAGGCCGGCGCGATTACGGGCTGCGTCGCCCGCTCGATCAGAGACTCTTGCACCTGTAGGGGATTCATGCAGCCACCACCAGATCCTGCGAGATTACCGCGTCGTCCGCACGGAACGCGTCGCCAAGATGGGTCCCCGGCCACACCACGCAGTTGGCAAGGTGCACGCCGCTTTCAATGTGGCAGTCCGGTCCGACTACCACAAAGCCTTCTAGTTTCGCGCTGGGCTCGATGCGCGCCCGCGGATCGACGAGAATGGCCTGCGGCGGCGCATCCGCTCCCGGGAGGCGGAAGCGCCCGCCCACCAGGATCTCGCGGTGCATCTCGAGATAATGAGCCACCCGTCCCAGGTCGCGCCAGTACACGGCCTCGGGGAGGAAGCCGCGCACGCTGCCCGGCCACTCGCGCATGCACTGCAAAATGGCGTCGATGAGCGAGCTTTTGCGCCCGGGCACCAGCCGCGAGAGAAACTGTCGGGACAGGACCGTCACCCCGGAGAACGTACGCAGCGGCTCTGCCGACGCCGCTCCGAGCCGGCCGTGGATGTCAACCACTCTGCCATCAGGAGCAACGGCCACCACGTTGGTGGGCGCGTGATCCACCAGCGCCACGGTAACCTCCGGACGAAAAGCGCGGTGCGCGTCCAGAAGGGCGGTGACGTCGATGTCGGTCACCACGTCGGAGTTGTGGACAACCACCTCGTCGTCCCACGCGTCCTCGATCCAGGCGCGGAAGTTGGCCACTCCACCGCCGGTATCGAGGATCTCGGGCTCGTACACGGCTCGAATGCCGGGCCCACGGTGATCGGCCTCCCGCGCTTCCAGGTGGGCTCGGATCTGGTCGGCGCGGTGGTGCAGGTTGATGCCCACCTCGCCGCAGCCAGCCATCAGCAGCCGGTCGAGCACCAGATCGAGCACCGGCCGGTTGGCGACCGGCACCAGCGGCTTGGGCACCCGATCGGTCAGGGGCGCCAACCGCGAGCCGAAACCGGCACACAACACGATGGCTTTCAAGCGAGCCTCCAAAAATGCGGCAAATTCACGAATACAGCAGATATTCCTGTCGCGAGGCTCGGAAAGCGTCTTCCGCGGCGCTCCAGCCGGCCGCGATATCGAACGGGGGGATGCCGGCCTCGATCTGGTGGCGGAGCGTGTCGCCGCCGGCCAGGATATCGAAAGGCATTTTGACCGCCTCGTACTCGTAGGGCGGCTGCTTCCACTGGAACTGCCCTGGATAGAGGCGCCGCAAGTGATGCAAGAGCGCGACCGCGACGTGCACGGAGCGGAAAGCGTTGCGATCGGTGACGTGGACGAACACGCCGCCGCACGTTTCCCGCGCGTGTTTCTGGAACGTCGGCTCAAAAAACAGGGGGCGGAAATAGGCGCCGGCGAGCCCCTCCCGCTCCATGGCGGCTGCCAGGGCGTAAGGCTCCACCCAGGGAGCGCCAACGATCTCGAAGGGCCGCGTGGTGCCGCGTCCCTCCGACACCATGGTGCCCTCGAACAGACAAAATCCTGGGTAGATGACGGCGGTATCCAACGTCGGCATGTTGGGGGACGGCATCGACCACGGCAGCCCGGTCTGGTCAAACCACATCGCGCGCGTCCATCCCTCCATTTGCAGCACGGTCAGATCGCATCCCAGCGCGTGCGTGCGATTCAACATCCCCAGCAGCTCTCCCATGGTGAGCCCGTGCCGCACCGGCAGGGAAAAGCGGCCCACGAACGAGGCGTATTCGGCGTCGTGCGGCGGGCCCTCGACGTCGACGCCGTTGATGGGATTGGGGCGATCGAGCACGAGCACGGGAATTCCCGCCTCGGCGCAGGCCTCCAGCACGTACGTCGCGGTCCACAGAAAGGTGTAGTAGCGCGCGCCGATGTCGAGCAGGTCGATGACCATCACCTCAAGCCCCTCAAGCCACCCGGCGGGGGGCTTGCGGTGCGCGCCGTAAAGGCTGTGGACGGGCACGTCAAGGCGCTCGTCGCGACCGCCTTCCCACTCAATCATGTTGTCCTGGGTGGTGCCCCAGAGCCCGTGCTGGGGGCCGAACAGGGCGGCCACCGTGAAGTCGGTGCGCGCCACGAGGGCGTCGTGCGCGTACTCCAGGGAGGCGTCGACGCTGGCCTGGTTGCAGAGCAGCCCGACCCGCTTTCCCTTGAGAAGAGGATGGCCGTCGCGCAGGAGCACGTCCAGGCCAGTGCGGACGGCGCTCACCGTGGCACGCCTCGGCGCGAGCCCAAGATCGCGATCGTCGAAACGCTGCATGGTGCCTCCGTGGCGCGCATCGCGCACTCCTTGAATTAAATTCGATAAGTGGTTCCATGTCGGCCCCGGTCCTTCCTTCCCGCGCGCTGTTCGATTTCTGCGGTAGGCTTTGGACAGCCCCGCGCGGAATGATTGCACGCCAATTTCACCTTCGGAGGAATCCTCAATGTCCTGTCCCTGCGGTAACAGCGCACCCATCGAAGCCTGCTGCGGTCGCTTCATCTCCGGCGACGCCCTCCCCGAGACGGCCGAAGAGTTGATGCGGTCGCGCTACACGGCGTACGCGACGCAGAACATTGACTACGTGGTCGAATCTCACGATCCGGACACCTCCGATCGGGTGGATCGCAAATTCGCCGAGTCCTGGTCGAAAGAAGCGAAGTGGGAAAGCCTCGAGGTCGTGGACACCGAGGCCGGCGGTCCCGAAGATGAAGAGGGCGTGGTGGAGTTCATCGCGCGCTACACCATCGAGGGCGCCCGCACCCAGCACCACGAGCGCTCAAATTTCCGCAAGGCCGAGGGCCGCTGGTATTACACCGACGGCGAGATGGTCAAGCCTAAGCCGATCGTGCGCGAGTCGCCCAAGGTGGGACGCAACGAGCCCTGCCCCTGCGGCAGCGGCAAGAAGTACAAGAAGTGCTGCGGAGTCGCGGCTTGAATAAATAACCGCAGTCAGGGGTTTGCGGACAGGCTCGGACGCCACGAGAGGATCAGGTCGTCGGACATGGTCCACTCGTCGTGGTAACTATCGACGGGATTTTCGGCGGTCGGCGCCTCGACTTTTTTCGTCTTCATCACTCGGTTCGTCGCGAATCCCACCTGTGAGCCGAGACCGATGGCCAGCAGCGTGGCGCTTGCCATTGGAAACAGCGAGGCCCAACACGCGGCGCCCGCGGTAAGTCCGACGGCGGAAGTGCCCGCGTTGCCGTGCGCGTTGCCAGCCTCTTTGGCCTCCTCGTAGTTGAAGACCATCTGCTGGGGGCTGCTGGACTGATCGCGGTTCACCTGAATGAGCAGCGCTGCGCCCACCTTGTTGAGGTTCCTGGCGAGGTCAAGATGACCGAAGCTGCTCACGGAGGAGGGCGACATGGTGTCGTCGACCGTATCTCGCGGGGCTTCTTTACCAAGGACGGGAGACTCAGCGCGGAAAACTGCCACGCGAATCTCGAAACGGGGTCCCACGGCATCCTGGCGGTCGCACCTCATGACCGCGCCAGTCCACTCCTCCACATAGCATGATCATGCACCAGAGCGTTGAAAGAAAACTGAATTCCGCTGAAGTCTGTTGATCGGCTACCAGGACAAATAGAACGCCACGTGCCCCTACGGGCGCGTGTTAACGCTGGACCCCACCAACCCGACAGCCTCGCGGGAGCCTGGCAACCTTAAGAGTTCGCCGCCTCGGTGGGAGGCGCCTCGGCGGGCGCGTTGCCGCCGCCGCTTTTGACCTCGGCGGCTTGAATGTTCTCCCGCAGATTGTAGAGGATCGTCTCTTTGTCAGAGCCGTCCGTGGGAAAGACCAGCACGGTGACCTTCAGCCCGACCGGGATGACGACGCCGCTGTCCGGATGGGTGAACGTGTGCCGCGCGAAGTGCTCTCCAATCTTCTCGCCGACCCGATCAGCGCCATCGCGCACGGTTTCCGGCAGCACGACCAGAATCTGCTGCCCCCATCGCACGCCGGTGTCGATCTGGCGGGTCTGCGCCTCCACCGACTTGGCGAGGAACTTGAGAACCGCGTACAGCATGTCGGCGCGCGCCTCCGCCGGAATGACCGGCTCCAGCAAAATGAACGCGAGGTCGCGCGAGAAACGCCGCGAGCGCATGAACTCCTGGTCGAGCCCCATACGGAGATACTCTTCAGTGTAGAGCTGGGTTAGCCGATCTTTCCCTTCCATGTTGGAAGCTCCTCAGACGCTGCCCCCCGGCAGACTTTAATGGCGTGGTTCTAGGCGCCTTGCACCCAGACGCTGCCGCGGCCCAGCAGATTCTCCGCCCCTTCCAGGAATTCCTGGACTGGATTCACGCAGAACTGCGCGTCCAGGGCCAGGAGGGTCTTGCCGGCCGGACTGTCCAGATGAAGAAACACGGAGTGGTCCCCCAGGTGGCCGCTGATCAGCTCGCGCAAGCGCTCCAGGCGCTCTCTCTGGTGGTAGTCGATGCGCATGTGGACGCCAGGCAGATCGGCGCCCCGCCGCTGTGGAGCGCGGACCGGGGCGGGCCTGGCGGCCGGCTTCGGCTGGGGCGGTTTCGGCGCGGCCCTGGGAGGCGG
>Ga0194121_10005110_pt1 | contig 18458 bp, 20 predicted proteins | sample TA2MahCa50mmetaG_FD_148609 | JGI IMG/M metagenome (GOLD analysis project Ga0194121, IMG submission 148609) | Freshwater microbial communities from Lake Tanganyika, Tanzania - TA2015020 Mahale Deep Cast 50m | ecosystem: Environmental > Aquatic > Freshwater > Lake | place: Tanzania: Lake...
CTGCCGTTTGCCAACCGCACGTTCGACGGTGCCTACATGTTGCATGTCGGCATGAACATCGCCGACAAGAAGACGGCCTTCGCCGAGGTGCATCGCGTGCTGAAACCCGGTGGCACCTTCGCCATCTACGACGTCATGCGCGAAAGCGACGGTGCGTTTGCCTACCCGGTGCCGTGGTCGTCGGCACCGGAAACCAACTTCATCGCCACCGCGGAGCTCTATCGCCAGGAGCTGCGCGCAGCAGGCTTCGGCATCGAGAAGGAACGCAGCCGGCGCGACTTCGCGCTCGAATTCTTCACCCGGATGCGTCAGCGCATGGCGGCCAGTGGCCCACCGGCACTCGGCTTGCAGATCGTGATGGGCGCGACGGCGCCGCAGAAAGTGGCGAACATGATCGGAATGCTGGAACGCGGCCTCTTCGCACCGACGGAGATCATTGCTCGAGCTATGTGACCGGCGGCAGCCGCCCTGGACGCAGCAGGCGCGCGCTCAGCACGGCCAGAATCGCGAAGGGCATCAAGCCCAATGCCAGCGGCAGGACGACGTGGCCGCTGTCGGGCAAGGTCAGCGCGGCCGCCGCCACTGTGCCGAGCGCGCCCATGCCCATCTGAGTGAGCCCGACCAGCGAGGACGCCGTGCCGGCCAGCCGCGGATAGAGACCGACGGCGCCGGCTTGAGCGTTGGCCACGATCAAGCCGGTGCCAAAGCTCTGCAGCATGTGCGGACCGACGATCGCCCACCAGGTCAGGATGTCGCAGAGCGACAGCGCCGCCATGATGATCAGCGCCGTGACGTGAAACCAACCCGACGCCCGCATCATGGCGATCGGCGAGACACGGCCGACCAGCCGGTTGTTGACGAAGGTCCCGGCGGTGAAGCCGCCGACCGACAGGAGCGCGATCAGGCCGAACTGCTGCGGCGAGAAGCCGAGCCTGTCCTGCAGGACGAAGGGTACCGTCACCAACATGCCGAAGTTGATGGCGAAGGAGAAGCCGAGCGTCAGGACGTTGCCGATGAACTGCCGCTCGCGCAGCATCTCGCCCGATCCCTTGAGCAGACCGGCAAAGTCGAGGCGCGACCCGCGATGCTTGTTGGTCTCGCCGAGCCCGATCGCCGTCACCACGAGCAGCAGCAGGCCGAAGGCGCCGACGAACCAGAAGGTGGCACGCCAGCCGATCGCCTCGCCCAGGAATCCGCCCAAGGTCGGGGCAAGCGACGGCGCGATGTTCTGGCCGAGCGAGATCCAGCTCATGACCAGCGGCATTTCCTGGAACGTATAAGCGTCACGCGTCAACGCCCGGCCGATCACCGAACCGGACGCCGCGCCCAAGCCCTGCACGATACGCAGGCCGGTCAATCCGCCGATCGATGGCGCGAAGGAGCAGGCGAAGGTCGCGGTGGTGAAGAAGATCAGTCCGCCCAGCAGCACTGGTCGGCGGCCCCAGCGATCGCTCAAAGGGCCGTAGAAGAGCTGACCAGCGGCAAAGCCCACCATGTAAGTCGTGAGAGTGAGCTTGACGCTGTCGGCGCTGGCTCCGAGGTCGGCGGCAACCGACGGCATCACCGGCGTGTAGATGCTCATGGTCAACGGACCGAAGCTGCCCAGCGCCACCAACAGGGCGATGTAGGCAGCCGAACGCGGAACGAGAGTCACTGGCGGGCGGCTTCTGCGGCCCCCTCCGCGCCGAAGTCGCCGCCGAGGCCGCTCGCTTGCATCACCTCCTGGGCACGCGTCATGCGCGGATAGTAGTGGCGGAACGCGTCGCGGATCTCGTCGAACGGGATGTCGGCGAAGACGCCGCGATAGGCGAGATACTCCATGTGGCGTCGGCCGCTCAGGTCGAATGGATGGTAGATCGAATCGCTGACGCCGTCCCATTCGAGCGGCTTCAAGCCGAAGCGCTCGGTCAGTTCCCTGTTGAAAGCCGGCGTCGCCTTGATCCAGCGGCGATCCAGCAGGACTTCGGTATAGCCGTGATAGTAGAAGACGTCGCTGCCCATCAGCTCTCTCAGCCGCTCAGTCGTCATGTGGTTGCGGACGTCGGCGTAGCCGACGCGGGCGGCGATGCCGACGGCACGACAGAGGGCAGCCATCAAGCCTGCCTTGTTGATGCAGTAGCCGTGGCCGGCGGCCAGCGTGGCGCTGGCGCGGTAGGCCTCGCGGCGCATCGGCGTGTTGTAGGGATCGTAGCGCAACCCGTCGCGCACCGCGTAGTAGAGGTGCAACGCGCGGTCGCGTTCGCCGCCCTTGCCCGCCACACGCCGCGCATGGGCCGCGACCTCGGGATGGTCGGAGTCGATCAGCGTACCGGGGAGCCGGTAGGCATCTTGGCCCGCGCCGTCGCGCACCATGTCGTCACGTTCGGTCTTGAGAGAGTCGTAGTTCATGGTCGGCTGTCTCTGGAGAAGGAGCTGGTGGAGCCCGTGGCCTCAAAGTGACGGCGGCGCATCGTCGGCCTTGATGAGGAAATGCGCGTTGGCCGTCGCGACCGGCTTGGCGCGGTCGTCCTGCCAGGCTTCGGCGAAGACATTGACCATACGGCGGCCCTGCTTGGTCACCTTGGCCGCGGCAATGACGTCGCGCGGTCCGGCCGAGCGCAGATAGTCGACGGTGATGTTGACGATCTTGGGTACCGTCTCGGTCTCGGTTTCCCACAGAAGATGGAAGATCGCCGCCATCTCCAGCATGGCGCCGAGCGTGCCGCCATGGATCGCCGGCAGGAAGGTATTGCCGACCAGGGTGTCGTGAAAGCGCATGCGGGTCAGCAACTCGCCGGTGTTGTTCTCCGGCGCGATCTGCATCCACCGCGCATAGGGGATGGCGTCGGCGAGCTTCGCCACGTCGCCTTCCTTGCGCGCCGCAGCCAGCCGTTCGAGCAGTCCGCTCATGGCTTGGCCACCGCGCCGGCCATGTGCGGCCGGGTCGCTTGGCCTTTGGTGCCGAGCATGAAGGTGCCGGCGGCGGCGGCAATCGGGTCCTTGGCGTCGCCGTGATGGGCGAAGGCGCGCGTGAAAGCGACCGAGCGGGTGATGCGGTAGCACTCTGCCTCGGCGATCACCGCCTGACCGGGCGTCGCGGGCTTCACGTAATCGATGCGCAGGTCGAGCGTGGCGAAGGGCGCCGCCTCCTTGAGCATGGTGGCGACCGCCATGCCACAGCATCCGTCGAGCATTGCGGTGAGCGGCCCGCCCGCCAGCACGCCTGTCTCGGGATTGCCGACCAGTTCCTCGCGCCACTCGAGCTGCATGGCGGCGAAGCCACGGCGCACCGCCACGACCTTCAATCCAAGCGCTTTGTTGTGCGGGATGGCATCGGAGAACCACTGCTGGAAGACCGCCAACCGCTGGTCGCGATCGGCGAGGTTGGGACCGGAACTCATGGCTTGCTTCTACAGCCCCATCTGCCGGGCGGCGAGGTCCTTCATGATCTCGACCGAGCCGCCGCCGATCGACATCACCTTGGTCTCGCGATAGATGCGCTCGACCTTGGCGCCGCGCAGATAGCCCGCACCGCCGAAGATCTGCATGGCCTCGTTGGCACAGTACTCCATGGTCGAGGTCGCCAAGTTTTTCAGCATGCAGATCTCGGCCACCGGCTTCTCGCCCTGCCCGACACGCCAGGCCAAGAGCTCGAGCGTCGACTTCACGGCGTTGATGCGCATGGCCATATCGACCAGACGATGGCGCACCACCTGGTTGGCGATCAGGGGCTTGCCGAAAGTGTGGCGGTCGCGGGCATAGGCGATCGCCTCGTCGAGGCAGACCTTGGCATAGCCGCAGGCGCCGGCCGACATGCCGAGCCGCTCCTGGTTGAAGTTCAGCATGATGCCGATGAAGCCCTTGTTCTCCTGACCGATCAGGTTTTCGACCGGCACGCGCACATTGTCGAAGAAGAGCTGGGCGGTGTCGGATGCCCACCAGCCCATCTTCTTGAGCTTGGTGCGGCCGAAGCCTTCGCGGTCGCGCTCGATCAGCAGCAGCGACACACCGCCGGCCCCCGGCCCGCCGGTGCGCACGGCCACCGTATAGTAGTCGGCGCGCATGCCCGAGGTGATGAACATCTTGGAGCCGTTCACGACATAGTGGTCGCCCTCGCGCCGCGCCGTGGTCTTGAGGTTGGCGACATCCGAGCCGCCCGACGGTTCGGTGATGGCAAGCGCGCTGATCTTCTCCCCGGCCAGAACCTCGGGCAGCACCTTGCGCTTCATCCATTCCGGGCCCAGCGCAGCGATCGGCGGCGAGCCGATAGTGTGGCTGTTGAGGCTGGCGTTCAGCCCGCCGCTGCCGTGGCGCGCCATCTCCTCGGCTTTGATGATGCCGAAGAAGGAATCGACCGGCACGCCGCCGTACTCCTCCGGAAAGCCAAGCTGCAGCAAGCCGGCGGCCGACGCCTTGGCGTACAGCTCACGCGGGAACTCCTCGGCCTCGTCCCACTGGTCGACGTAGGGCATGATCTCGCGTTCGACAAAGCGTCGGACCGTCTGCCGGAAGGCTTGATGTTCCTCTGTGTAAAACGGGCTGGGTGCTGCGGCGGTAGGCGCGTGCGGCAGGCGCGAATCGGCGATGGCCATCGGCTTCTCCTCGGTCCCGTTGTTGCACTTTGGCCGATCGTCGCATAGCGCGTTGACAGCGCAGACCGGCCAGCCATATTGGCATCAGCGAGCGGCAAAAGACCGCGTGTGCGTGCAGGGGTCGGAAACTGGTTATTTTCTTACAGCTCACCCTCAACGGGCTTGCCGTCGGATGCATCTACGGCCTGGTCGCTCTGGGGTTCGTGCTGATCTACAAGGCGACCGAGCTGGTCAACTTCGCCCAGGGCGACTTGCTGATGCTGGGCGCCTTCGTGGCCTTCATGGCGGTGATCTGGTGGGGGCTGGACTATTGGCTCGCCTTCCTGATCTCGGTGGTGACAGTCGGCGTCTTCGGCGCGCTGCTCGACGCCACGGTGCTGCGCAAGGTCATCGGCCAGCCGCAGTTCGCCGTCGTCATGCTGACCATCGGTCTCGGCGCCATGTTCCGCACTTTCGCCTCGGTGACCTGGGGTTCGGAGATTTACACCCTGCCGACGCCGTTCGGCGGCGTCTGGAAGGTTGGCGACGTCACGCTCAGCCACCAGTACATCTCGATCGTGGTCGGCACACTGATCTTGTGCGGGGCGCTCTACGCCTTCTTCAACCACACGCGCATCGGCATCGCCATGCAGGCGACGTCGCAGAACCAGCTCGCCGCCTACTACATGGGCATCCCGGTCAAGCTGATCTTCTCGCTGATCTGGGCGATCTCGGCGGGCGTGGCGGCGGCGGCCGGCATCCTGCTCGCACCGGTCACACTGATCGACATCAACATGGGCCTCGCGGTGGCGCTGAAGGCATTCGCCGCCGCCGTGCTGGGCGGCTTCGGCTCGATCCCGGGCGCGCTGGTCGGCGGCATCGTGATCGGCTTGATCGAACTCTATGCCGGCGCGACCCTGCCCGAGGGCTTCAAGGACACTGCTCCCTACATCGTGCTGCTGATCATGCTGGCGGTGCGGCCGCAAGGCCTGTTCGGCACCATGGCGCGCAAGAAAGTGTAGGCGCAGCCGATGCGTTTCCAGTTCAAGACGTCCTACGAGCAGGACATCGGCCTGTTCAAGGACAAGGTCGACGCCACCTGGTACGGCCTGCTCGCGGCGGTCGTGCTGATCCTGCCGCTGATGATGTCCGACTACTATGTCGGCGAAGCGACCTGGGTGTTTATCTATGCCATCTGCGGCGTCTCGCTGATGGTGCTGGTCGGCTACACCGGCCTGGTCTCGCTCGGGCATGCCGCGTTCCTCGGCATCGGCGCCTACGCCCATGCCTACTTCCTTCAGCAGGGCATGCCATGGGTCGTCGCCATGGCGCTCGCCGTGGCGATCAGCACGGCGAGCGGCATCGTCGTCGGCCTGCCGGCGCTGCGCATGACCGGCATCTACCTGACGATCGCCACGCTCGCTTTCGCGGTGATCATCCAGGAAGTGTTCAGTCGCTGGGAATCGGTGACCAAGGGCTTCGCCGGCATGCCGGTCGACAAGCCGGTCATCTTCGGCGTGTCCTTCCAGGAGGATGCGTCGTTCTACTATTTGTGCCTGTTCTTCCTGGTGGTCGTCTTGTGGCTGACGCGCAATCTCCTGCGCTCGCCGACCGGACGCGCCTGGATCGCCATCCGCGACAGCGAGATCGCCGCACAATCGATGGGGGTCAACCTCGCCATCTACAAGTCGATCGCCTTCGCCTACTCGGCGGCGCTGATGGGACTGGCGGGCGCGCTGTTCGCCCACAAGATCGCCTACCTCGCTCCCGACATCTTCAACATCCTGCTGTCGATCCAGTTCCTGCTGCTGGTGATCGTGGGCGGTCTCGGCGCCTTGCATGGCGCGGTGTTCGGCGCGGTGTTCGTGGCCCTGCTGCCGCCCCTGATCGCCATCCTGCGCGATTCGATCCCGGCGACGTTCAGTGACGTCGCGCGGTCGACCGGCATCGGCGTGATCGGCCTGCTGGGCGATGCGATCGGCAATTTTCTGAAGAAGCCCGGCGTCGAGGCCGGCATCTTCGGCCTGATCCTGGTCCTGGTGATCCTGCTCGAACCGCTCGGCATGTACGGCCGCTGGGTGAAGATCCGCGTCTTCTTCTCGACCTTCCCGATGTACAAGCGCGCCACCTTCAAACGCCAGAAGGCTTACATGCGGTCGGAGCGCCTGCGATGAGCTTCTTCTCGGTCGACAGCCTCTCGATCAACTTCGGCGGCATCAAAGCGGTCGACGGCGTCACCTTCGACGTCGAGAAGGGCGAGGTCTTCACCATCATCGGCCCCAACGGCGCCGGCAAGACCACCATCTTCAACTTGGTCAGCCGCATCTACCAGCCGACCGGCGGCAAGCTGGTGTTCGACGGTACCGACATCACCAACGTGGCGCCACACCGCATCACCTCGCTCGGCATCGCACGCACCTTCCAGAACATCGAGCTGTTCGAGCATGCCACGCTGCTGCAGAACCTCTTGCTGGCGCGGCACGCTCACAAGCGTTCGAACTTCCTGTCGGAGCTGCTGTTCCTTCCGTCGGTGCGGACGATGGAAACGGAGCACCGCGAGGCCGTCGAGAAGGCGATCGATTTTCTCGACCTGCAGCAGTACCGCGACAGTTTCATCGTCAACCTGCCCTACGGCGTGCGCAAGGTGACGGAGCTGGCGCGCGCGCTCTGCACCGACCCCAAGCTGCTGCTGCTCGACGAGCCGTCGTCCGGCCTCAACGTCGAGGAGACTGAGGACATGGCGTTCTGGATCCAGGACATCCGCAACCTGCTCGGCATCACCGTGCTGATGGTCGAGCACGACATGAGCCTGGTCTCGGCGGTGTCCGACCGCGTGCTGGCGCTGAACTACGGTCGGCCGATCGCAGTCGGCTCGCCAGCCGAGGTCCAGGCCCATCCCGAAGTCATCCGTGCATACCTCGGCGGCTGAGGCGACCATGTCCGACGCCATCCTCAAGGTCGCCAACATCGAGACCTACTACGGGCCGATCATGGCCATCCGCGGCGTCTCCTTCGAGGTCGCCAAAGGCGGCATCGTCACCATCCTGGGCGCCAACGGCGCCGGCAAGACGACGGTGCTGAAGACCGTGAGCGGCGTCATGGACCCGCAGAAGGGCAGCGTGCTGTTCGAGGGCCGCGAGATCCGCGGCACCGACCCCGACAAGGTGATGCGGCTCGGCATCAGCCACGTGCCCGAAGGTCGCGAGGTCTTTCCGTTCCTGAGCGTGCGCGAGAATCTGCGCATGGGCGCCTATACCCGCCGCGACCCCGACGGCGTGGCGCAGGATCTCGAGACGGTGTTCGGCTACTTCCCGGTGCTGCGCGAGCGCGCCGACCAGCGCGCCGGCTCGTTGTCGGGCGGCGAGCAGCAGATGCTCGCCATCAGCCGCGCGCTGATGGCCCGGCCGCAGCTCATGCTGCTCGACGAGCCCTCGCTCGGCCTGTCGCCCAAGCTCGTCAAGGACATCTTCGAGATCATCGTGCGCATCAACCGCGAGCGCGGCGTCACCATCCTGCTGGTCGAGCAGAACGCCAACATGGCGCTGCAGACCGCCGACTTCGGCTATGTGCTGGAGGTCGGGCGGATCGTGATGGCCGACACCTGCACGCGGCTGCTGCAGAAGGAAGACATCAAGGAATTCTACCTCGGCATCAAGGAACAGGGCGCGCGCGGCAAGCGCCGTTGGAAGAAGCGCAAGACTTGGCGATGAGCAGGGGGCGACGAGGGAGAGCGCGATGAGCGAGCGGATCGAAGTCGAAGGCTGCGACACGATTCCCAAGCTGTTCTGGCACCAGGTGACGGCGCGTGCCGATCGCACCGCCTTCCGCGAGAAGGACCTCGGCATATGGCGCGGCACGTCGTGGCGTCAGTACGGCGAGCGGGCGCGGGCCGTCGGCATGGGCCTGGTCAAGCTCGGCTTGAGTCACGGCCAGGTCGTCTCGATCCTGGCCGAGACCATTCCCGAATGGCTCTATGTCGACATGGGGACGATGGCGGCGGGCGGCGTCAGCAACGGCATCTACCCGACCGATTCGGCCAAGCAGGTCGAGTACATCGCGAACGACAGCCGCACCCGCTTCCTGTTCGTCGAGAACGAGGAGCAGCTCGACAAGTATCTCGAGATCCGCGAGCGCTGCCCCGACATCGTCAAGGTGTTCATCTTCGACATGGAGGGCCTGGCCGACTTCAAGGATCCCATGGTCATGTCGTTCGACGAGTTGATGCAGCTCGGCCGCGACTATGACCAGGCAAGCGCCGGCCTATGGGAGAAGCTGGTGGCGAGCTCGAAGGCCGACGAGCTGGCCCTTCTGGTCTACACGTCGGGCACCACCGGGCCGCCCAAGGGTGCGATGCTGTCGCATCGCAATGTCATTTTCCAGATCAGCAATGCCGACGCCTTCATCCCGATCGGCGCCGACGACGAGCAGCTCGCCTTTCTGCCGCTCTGCCACGTCGCCGAACGGACCTTCACCGCCTTCCTGCCGCTGCGCTCGGGCGCCATCGCCAACTTCGCCGAGAGCGTCGAGACGGTGCCCGACAACATCCGCGAGGTGGCGCCGACCACCTTCTTCGCCGTGCCGCGCATCTGGGAACGCTTCTATTCCGGCATCGCCATCCGCATGAAGGAGGCGACCTGGATCGGCCGCACCGCCTACGGCTGGGCGATCGGCCTGGGACTGAAGATCGCCGAGGCCGAGCTCGAGGGACGCCCGGCCTCGGCCCTGCAGAAGTTCGGGTACCGAATCGCCGACTGGCTGGTGCTCGACAACATCAAGCGGGCGATCGGTTTGCACCGCGTGCGCTATGCCGGCACCGGCGCCGCGCCGATCGCACCCGATCTCATCAAATGGTACCGCGCGCTCGGCGTCGACATGCGCGAGGTCTACGGCCAGACCGAGAATTGCGGGCTGGCGACCGGCATGCCCGACCGCATCAAGCTCGGCACGGTCGGCGTCACCGCACCGCGCACCGAATCGAAGATCTCGCCGGAGGGCGAGATCCTGCTCAAGGGCCCGCACATCTTCATGGGCTACCTCAACCAGCCGGAGAAGACGGCGGAGACCATCCGCGACGGCTGGCTGTATACCGGCGACGTGGGCTACCTCGACAACGAGGGCTATCTCAAGATCACCGACCGTATGAAGGACATCATCATCACGGCGGGCGGCAAGAACATCACGCCGTCGGAGATCGAGAATCAACTCAAGTTCTCACCCTACATTTCCGACGCCGTGGTGATCGGCGACAAGCGCAAGTTCCTGTCGTGCCTGATCATGATCGACTACGACAACGTCGCCAAGCACGCCCAGGACACCAACGTGCCGTTCACCGACTTCGCCTCGCTGTGCCGCGCCAAGGAGGTAGTCGAGCTGATCGGCGCGGAGATCGACAAGGTGAACCAGAACTTCGCCCGGGTCGAGACGATCAAGAAGTTCCGGCTGATCGAGCAGCAGCTCAGCGCCGAGGACGACGAGGTCACCCCGACCATGAAACTCAAGCGCAAGTTCGTGAACGAAAAGTACAAGGGAATGATCGACGGCATGTATGCCGAGGCGGTTTAAGCCGCTATAATTGTCGCAACTAGGGAGGTGACGGGATGAGCAATTGGACATTCGTGAAGGCCGTTGCGGCCGCCGCTGCGGCGGCGGCGCTCGCTACGGCGGCCTCGGCGCAGACGCGCGGCGTGACGGCGACCGAGGTGCTGTTCGGCATGCACACCGACCTGTCGGGTGTGGCCGCGACTTACGGCGTGTCGTCGTCGAATGCCGTCAAGATGCGGTTCGACGAGATCAACGATGCGGGCGGCGTCAACGGCCGCAAGATCCGCATCATCATCGAGGATCAGGCCTACCAGGTGCCCAAGGCGGTGCAGGCCTGCAACAAGCTGATCAACCGCGACAAGGTGTTCGCCTTCGTAGCGCCGCTCGGCACACCGATGAACAACGCCTGCTTCAAGGATCAGTTCGCGGTGGGCGTGCCCAACCTCTTCCCGCTGTCGGCGGCGCGCTCGATGTACGAGCCGTACGAGCGGGTGAAGTTCTACGGCGCCGCTTCCTACGTCGACCAGATCCGCTCGGGCGTCGACTACTTCGTGAAGACGAAGGGCAAGAAGGCGATCTGCGTGATGTACCAGGACACCGACTTCGGCAAGGAGGTGCTGGAAGGCGCCGAGGTGCAGGCCAAGAAGCTCGGCATCAAGATCGTCGAGACCACGGCGCACAAGCCGACCGACCAGGATTTCACCGCGCCGATCACCAAGCTGCGCTCGGCCGGCTGCGACCTGATCATCATGGGCACCATCGTGCGCGACTCGATCGTGCCGTACACGACGGCGCGCAAGGCCGGCTGGACCGACGTCGACTTCCTCGGCTCGGCGGCCGTCTACGACCTCGTGGTTGGCGCGGCCCAGGGCATGGAAGGCTTCTACGGCATGGGCCTGACCGAGATGCCCTACGTCGACAGCAACGTCGCCTCGGTCAAGACCTTCGTCGATAACTACAAGAAGAAGTTCAACATCGATCCCAACATCGGTGCGGTCTACGGCTACGTCGCCGCCGACCTCACCTATCAGGGGCTGAAGAATGCCGGTAAGGATCTGACGCTCGACAGCTTCATCAAGGGGCTGGAGGCGATCAAGAACTACAAGGACATCTTCAACGGCCCGACGGTCAATTTCGGCCCGAACATCCGCCAGGGCGCGAGCTCCTCGTTCCTCGCCCAGGTCAAGGGCGGCCGCTGGACCCGCGTGACCGAGCCGCTCGGCTTCTAGGCCGGCGCGATACCGAACAGGCAAAGCCCGGGTGGCGACACCCGGGCTTTTTCTTTGGTCTCAGCCGGCGGGCGGCGGCGGCACCGTGACACGCGCGTCGCGCAGCTTGTCCTGCAGCACCGGGATGCCGGCGGCATAGTTGCCATCCTGGCAGTTGGCGATGGCGACGCGGGCATCGAGGTCGGCCGCCTCGCCGCCGCGGAAATCACCGCCGAGATAGGCGCCATAGCTCCCGACATACTCGCCGTACAGCGAGGCGAGCCGGCTGCAATAGGCGGCGCCCTGGTTCACCGTCATGCCGACAGGCGCCACGGCCGGCTGCAAGCCGCTGCCCGCAGTGCCGCCGCCCTGTCCTGTCGTGGTGCATGCGATGAGCGCGAGCGACGCCGTCACGGCTGCGACCCATCCACCGAGCTTCGCCATGCGATCCTCCTTCTCCGACCGAGACTACTGCACTTGCCGAGAGCCGGCTATGGTTGCCACGACATGAGTGGTGAGCTTTCCGGACGCGTGGCGATCGTGACCGGCGGCGCGTCGGGTATCGGCGCCGCCGCGGCGGCGTTGCTGTCGCAAGCCGGTGCGCGTGTGGTCGTGGCCGACCTGCAGGCGGCGAAAGATGGCATGGGCCGCTTCGTGCAACATGACGTGACGTCCGAGGAGTCCTGGCAATCCCTGCTGGCCGATGTGTCGAAGCACGAGGGCCGGCTCGACATCATGGTCAACAACGCCGGCACCTCGGGTGGCGCGGGCAGCGTCGAGAGCACCGACGTCGAGACCTGGCAGCGGGTGCAGGCGGTCAACTCCGAGGGCGTGTTCCTCGGCTGCAAGTACGCCATCGACGGCATGAAGCGCACCGCGCCCGACAAGCCTGCGCCCAGAGGCTCGATCGTGAACCTGTCCTCGGTCGCGGGCCTGCAGAGCGGCGCCGGCTCGATCGCCTACACGGCGAGCAAGGGTGCGGTGCGGCTGCTCAGCAAAAGCGTGGCGCTCTACTGCGCCGAGCAGAAGCTCGACATCCGCTGCAACTCCGTGCATCCCGGCGGCGTCGACACGCCGATCTTCGACCCGCTGTGGCAGATGGTCGGCCGCGAGCGCGGCAAGGCGCTGGTCGGCATGCGCCATCCGATCGGCCGCATGGCCGAGCCGCGCGAGATCGGCGAGGTGATCCTGTGGCTCGCCTCGGATCGTTCGAGTTTCGTGACCGGCGCGGAGATCGCCGCCGACGGAGCGCTCACCGCCGGTCTGATGAGGAGGCAGCCCTTTGTCGCGTCTTGAGAACCGCATCGTGCTGGTGAGCGGCGGCGCCTCGGGCATCGGCGCGGCGACGGCGCGGCTGGTGGTGCGCGAAGGCGGCAAGGCGGTGCTAGCCGACCGCGACGAGACCAAGGGCCGTGCGCTCGCCGACGAGCTCGGTGATGGCGCTTCGTTCGTGCCGCTCGACGTCACCGACGAGGCGGCGTGGGCCCGCGCCGTCGCCGGCACGGTCGAACGCTTCGGCGCCGTCCACGGGCTCCTGAACGCCGCCGGTGTCGGCGTGCGCAACTCGATCGAGGACTGCACCCTCGCCGAGTATCGCCGCATCAACGACATCAACGCGCTCGGAACCTTCCTCGGCTGCAAGGCCGTCCTGCCGGCGATGAAGCGGTCGGGTGGCGGCTCGATCGTCAACATCTCCTCCGTCCTCGGCCTGCGCGGCGCCTCCTATGCCATGGCCTACTGCGCCTCCAAGGGCGCGGTGCGGCTGCTGACCAAGCACGTGGCGCTGCACTGTGCGCAGATGAAATACGACATCCGCTGCAACTCGGTGCATCCGGGCTACATCGACACGCCGATGATCGCCCCGCGCCTCGACCAGACGATCGGCAACATGAGCGGCCGGCAATGGCTCGAGGAGCTGCATCCGCTCGGCCGCCTCGGCCGCGCCGAGGAAGTCGCCGCCATGATCCTGTTCCTGCTGTCCGACGAATCGGCCTTCTCGACCGGTTCGGAATTCGTCTGCGACGGCGGACTCACGGCCTAACGCATCCCCGTGATCGAGCTGGTCATGGCGCGCGGGTCGCGCTTGGGCCAGCGGCCGGCCTCGACCTGAACGATGAAGTCGCCGACGATGCGGTTGAACTGGTCGGGATCCTCGATGTTGAGGGTGTGGCCGCAATTCGGCATCACCGCCAGCGCCGCCGACGGGATCTCGCGCTTCATCAGGAGCGCCGGCGCCAGGCACGGCCAGTCCTCGTCACCGGTCAGCACCAGCGTCGGCAGCGTGAGCGTGCGCATCTGGTCGAGCAGGTCGTAGAGCGACGGCCGCTGGCCCTGCACGCCGATCTGGGTGTTGGCCGAGCCCAGCGCCGAATGCTCGCCGAGTTCCTTCTTGAACTGAGCGAAGCCGCGCGGGTCCTTGTTCTCGAACTGCACGCGCGTCGGACCGTAAGCGTACTTCTCGGCGAACTTCACCATGCCCTCGTCCTGCAGCGTCTTGGCCACGGTCTCGACCTCCGACCTGAACTTGGCCTGCTGGTCCTTCTCCGCGCCGTAGCCGACGCCCGCCACGACCAGCGACAGCACCCGCGCCGGATGGCGGAAGCCGAAATGCAGCGTGGCGAAGCCGCCCATCGACAAGCCCACGACATGCGCCTTGTCGATCTTCAGATGATCCATGACGGCGGCGATGTCGTCGGTGGCGCGATCCTGCGAGTAGCTCTCGGGATTCTCGGGCACGTCGGACGGCGGATAGCCGCGGGCGCCGAAAGTGATGCACCGGTAGCGCTGACCGAAGTGGCGCATCTGCGGCTCCCACGAGCGGTGGTCGGCGGCGAATTCGTGGACGAACACGACCGGCCGTCCGGTGCCGGTCTCCTCGTACCAGAGCTTCACGCGATCGTCGGTCAGGGCGTATGGCATGGTTTTCTCCGGGGTCGGCCAGACATTAGCTCATATGGCGGCTGCAGGGCGGAGTGATAGGCTTCCACCATGAGCGAGATCGGGACCGGCCTGCAGAACGCCACGGGCATCCGCAGTGCCGTGGCGCGCGCCGGCTACGCCTTCGTCGAAGCCTCCGACATGCGCAATGCGCTCGCCCGCTTCGGCACGTTGGCCGACTGGCCGGCCTTCGCCGAGAGCTGGAACGATCTCGAGGTCGACACCTACATGGCAGACGGCGGCCGCTACCGTCGCCGCCGCTTCGGCGTCTGGCAGGCCGATCGCCAGGGCGCGATCGTGCGCGGGTCCCACCAGGCCCATTTCCAGACGCTCGACTACAACCATCTCAACGGCGGTATCGAGCGCTGGTTCAAGCCGATCACCGAAGCGATCGGCGACGGCGCCAGCCTGCGCACCGTGCTGGAATATTGCCGCGCCCTGTTCGGACGGTTGGCGCCCGACACCGCGCGCTGGCACATCGAGGCCCATCAGTTCCGCATCGAGGCGCGGCCCGGCGAATACGGCAAGCCGACACCCGAGGGCATGCACCGCGACGGCGTCGACTACGTGCTGGTCCTGCTGATCAATCGCCGCAACATCCGAAGCGGCACCACGACCATCCACGATCTCGACAAGCGCACGCTCGGCAGCTTCACGCTGACCGACCCGCTCGACGCCGCCCTGGTCGACGACGCGCGCTGCTATCACGGCGTCACGCCGGTCGAGCCGGAGAACCCCGCGCAGCCCGCCTATCGCGACGTGCTCGTGGTCACCTTCCGCCAAGCCCGAGGCTAGCGACCGCGTCACGCCGCGATCTCCAGCCGCGCCGTCGTGCAGCTCACGGCGAAGATCGGGATCGGCTCGCAGAAATCGATCGTGCCCTTGCCGCCCCGCGCCGCTGCGGCGGCGGCGATGAAGGTGCGGATCTCGAAGCCGCCTTGGCCGGCGTCACGGTAGATCTCGGCATCGCTGTAGGACAGCAGCGCCGCGCGGTCGTTGGCCGCCCAGCGGCGCAGGAACTCGCGGTCCCACGCCTCGTTGATCTTGCCGGAGTCGGGCGTCGCCGGCCAGTGCGAGATGCCGCCGGTGGCGACCAGCGCGATGCGCTCGGGCACGGCATCGGCCGCCGCCCGCAGCGCCTCACCGAACGCCCAGGCGCGGCTCAGCGGGGCGAGCGGCGGGCCCTGGCAGTTGATGTTGGCCGGCACGATCGGCAGGTCGTAGCCGGGCGTCAGGAAATGCAGCGGCACCGAGATGCCGTGGTCGAACTTCCATTCCTCGGCATAGGCCACGTCGACCGTCTGCATCACGCCCTCGATCAGTCGGCGCGACAAGGCCTTGTCGCCGGGGATCCTGCGCCGCGCGATGCGCAGGAAGCCCTCGTCCTCGATCGGGCCCTCGTAGTCGTCGGCCATGCCGATGGCGAAAGCCGGCATGTTGTTCATGAAGAAGTTGGCGAAATGCTCGGCCGCCACCACGACCAGCGCATCGGGCCGCGTCGCGCGGATATCGTCGCCCATGCGGTGCAGTGCCGTCTCCAGCGCCTGGCGCGTCTGGGTGTCGGCGCGCTCGGCGCGAGCGGTAATGCCGGGCGCGTGACTGCAGGCACCGCAATAGACCAGGGCCATCAGCGCGCCTCCCATTGTCGTTTCAGCCGTGCGTCGTGTGCCTCGACGCCCTCGTAGCCGGTCGCGGCATAGACGCCCTCGCGCACCGGCCCGTGCGTCCGCAAGCCCTGGCGCATGGCTTCGAGATAGGCGTTCCACTCGATCTTGTGCAGCGCCGCAAAGTGCATCAGGAGCTGGCCGTTGACGCCCAGCACGTAGAGCAAGCCGATGTCGGGCTCGACGAGCGCCCGTCGCTCCTCGTCGCTCACCTCGTACTCGGCGAGCAACGCATCGCGTTCGCGGCCCCAGCGCTCGCGCGTGCGCGGATCGCGGTTGAGCTGCCAGATCAGCTTCTGGACTTGATAGAGGCTCATTCCAGTTTCACGCCCGACGCCTTGACGATCTCCGCCCAGCGCGCGCGCTCCCGGGGAATGAAGGCGGTGAAGTCGGCCACCGGGTTGCCGACCAGCCGCACGCCGCGGCCGGCGAAGGTCTCGACCATCTTGGGGTCGCGCAGGATCTTGACGGTCTCGGCGTTGAGCCGCGCCACGATCTCGGCCGGTGTGCCGGCCGGTGCGATCAGGGCGAACCACGACGACGCCTCGAAGCCCGGCAGCCCCGCCTCGGCCGCCGTCGGCACGTCGGGCAAGATCGCCATGCGCTGCGGCGCCGCCCAGGCGAGCGCACGGATGGCGCCGCTCTTGATGTGGCCCAGCACCAACGGCGGATTGTCGACCAACCCGTCGATCTGGCCCGCCACCAGGTCCTGCACCGCCGGCGCGGCACCGCGGTAGGGCACATGGGCGAGCTTGATCTTCGCCGCCTGCTCCAGCAGCACGATGGCAAGGTGTGTCGTGGTGCCGTTGCCGGCCGAGCCGAAATTGAGCTTGCCCGGCTCGGCCTTGGCCTTGTCGATCAGGCCGGCCAGGGTCGTCAGCCCGGTCTTGGGATGGACCACGACGATGTTGGGCATGTCGCCGACCACGGTGATCGGCGCAAAGGCGGCGGCCGGGTCGAACGGCATCTTGGCGTAGAGGAACTCGTTGATGGTGAGGATGCCGGCCGACGCGAGCAGCAGCGTATGGCCGTCGGGCTCGGCCTTGGCCACGATCTCGGCGCCGACATTGCCGCCCGCCCCCGGCTTGTTGTCGACGATGACCTGCTGGCCGAGTGCGGCCTGCAGTTCGGGGGCGATGGCGCGCGCCAGCACGTCGGCGACGCCGCCCGGCGGAAACGGCGCCACGATTCGCACCGGCTTGGACGGATAGGTCTGGGCCGTCGCCGCCGTGGCGACCAGGACCAGGAAGACGCCGATCAGAACGCCGATACGCTTCATGGTTTCCTCCCTGTCAAGGCGCCATCAACCGCCGATCGTCACACCGGCATCGGCGATGATGGTCTGCCCGGTGATGAAGGCACCGGCCTTGCCCGCCAGCATGACGGCGATGCCGCCGATGTCGTCGGGCTCACCGATGCGACGCAACGGCGCCGTCTGCAGCCGCTTGTCGAGATACTTGGGATCTTCCCACAGCGCGCGCGCGAAGTCGGTGCGCACCAGGCCGGGCGCGATGGTGTTGACGCGGATGTTGTCGGGCCCCAGCTCGGCCGCGAGGTTGCGCGCGAGCTGCATGTCGGCCGCCTTGGAGATGCAGTAGGCGCCGATCACCGTGCTCGCCCGCACGCCGCCGATCGACGACACGATGATGATCGAGCCGTCCTTCTTGGCGCGCATGTCGGGCACGCACAGGTTGGTCAGCCAGACGTTGGATAGAATGTTGTTCTGCATGATCTTGGTGAAGACCTCGTCCGGCATCTTCTCGGTCGGCCCGTAGTACGGATTGCTGGCGGCGTTGCACACCAGCACGTCGACCGGGCCGAGCTGCCGCTTGGTCTCGGCGATCAGCCGCTCGCACTGCGCCTTGTCGGAGATGTTGCAGGGGACGACGATCGCCTCGCCGCCCGCCGCGCGGATCTCGGCCGCCGCTTCTTCGCAAGCCGGCTGCTTGCGCGACGAGACCACGACGCGCGCGCCCTGCAAGGCGAGGTGGAGCGCGATCGACTTGCCGATGCCCTTGCTCGAGCCGGTGACGACGGCGACCTTGCCGGTGAGGTCGAAAAGCGGCGATGCCATGACAACGTCCTCCGATGACTGTGCCCGCCCTGTGTCGCACGAATCGCGGCAAAACGGAAAATCCCGACGCCCGGCCTTGCCCGGCGGATGCCGTCTGGCAGAGTCCCCCCCATGATCCCAGTCGCTCCGCTCGGCCGCCTGGTGGCTGGCGCGCTCGCCCTGCTGTTGCTGCTCGCTCCGGCGGCGGTCCTTTCCGCCGACATCCGCGTCGTCACCTCCGGCGCCTTCACCGAAGCCTACAAGAAATTGATCCCGATCTACGAGCAGGCGTCCGGCCACAAGGTGATCAGCGCGTTCGGCGCCTCGGTCGGCAACGCCCCTGATTCGATCCCCAGCCGCTTCGCCCGCGGTGAGAAGTTCGACCTGGTCATCCTGTCCGAGGGCGGCCTGCAGGCGCTGGCGCAGCAGGGCAAGATCATGCCCGGCAGCCGCCTCGATCTCGCGCGCTCGCAGATCGGGGCGGCAGTGCGCAAGGGCACGCCCA
>Ga0194121_10005112_pt1 | contig 18456 bp, 12 predicted proteins | sample TA2MahCa50mmetaG_FD_148609 | JGI IMG/M metagenome (GOLD analysis project Ga0194121, IMG submission 148609) | Freshwater microbial communities from Lake Tanganyika, Tanzania - TA2015020 Mahale Deep Cast 50m | ecosystem: Environmental > Aquatic > Freshwater > Lake | place: Tanzania: Lake...
CGGCGGACGAGTGGGAGCGGTCGCTCGAGGCGGCGCGGCGGCTCCTCGCGGGCGTGCCGCGGGGGAGCGATGCCTGGCGGCGGGCGAAGGTCATGCAGGTCGAGGCGCTGATGGCGATCGACCCAGCGCAGGCTCGGGCGGTCCTCGACCAGCATCGGGTGCTCGATCCGACCTGGGAAGAGGGCGAGACCGGCGAGCGGCTGACGCGGCTCGACGAGATGCTGCCGGGAGGTCGGCGATGACGCCTCGCGAGGAGTCCTGCCGGCGCTTCCTCGGCTGCGCGGTCGGCGCGGACCCGCGGGAGGTCCTCGGGATCGAGGGCGGTGCCCTGACGGTCGCGCGGGTCGAGCAGGCGACGCGCCGCCGCTGGCGGCAGGTCCAGTCGCATCCCGCGGCGGGCGATCCCTCGGCGCAGCATGCCCGCGCCGCGATCCTCGATGCCGCGGAGAGGCTCCTCCATCGACCGCCCGCGACCACCACGCTGCCGCCCGCGTCGCGCTGGGAGCTCGTCGATGCGGGGCTCGCGGAGGCGATCCGCTCGAGCGGCGGCTTGAACCACGAGACCTCGCTCCGCCTCGCCGCCGTCGCGCGGTCGAACCGCCTCTCGCCCGAGGCGCTCCTCGCCCGGCTGCGGACGATCGTCTCCTCCGGCTCGCTCCGCGTTCGCCGCCGCCACCCGCCCCGCTGGCGGACGGCGCGGCGGCTCGTGCGGCGGGGAAGCGGCGTCGAGGGCGAGCTCGCCCGGCTCCTCGACGAGCTTGAGCGGATCGTCGATTCCGATCCGCCCGCCCCGTCTTTGGAGGGCGGTCGGCGGCGTGCCCTCCCGATCGCCCTCGGCGCGGTCCTCCTCCTCGGTCTTCTCGGCGCGGCGTTCTGGCTTCTTCGACCGGCGCCGGACGCGCTCGAGGAGGTGCCCGCGGGCGTGGACGAGCGGTTCGCCGACGACGTCGAGCTGCCCGCGGACGCGCCCTCGCTCGAGCCGGCGCGGAGCGCGGCGCCGGCGACGGTCGTCGCGCGGCATCAGGTGAACGCGGTGCCGCCGTGGACGCCCGAGTCGCTGCTCGAGCCGGTCATCGATGGCGACCTCGGCGTGCGGGTCGCGGCGGCGCTCATCGACGTCGGCGCGACCGCGCCGCGCCTCCGCGACCTCGCCGAGCGGATCCGCGGCGAGAAGGGCATTCCCAGCGAGACCTCCCTCGCGTCGTGGCGGGAGATCCAGCAGGCGCCCGGGCGGTGCTGGCCGCGGATGCCGGTCGCGCGGCGGCGGGAGATCCTCGCCGCGACGGCGGAGTGCTTCGCGGCGGTCGAGACGATCACCGCGGGCGAGGCGCTGATGGAGGGTCTTGGTCCGATCGAGCCGACGACCGCGCGGGGGCTCGGGATCTGGGGCTCGGCGTGGAGCGCCGCGGTGCTCGCCGACGTCGCGCGGCGCGGCGGGCTCGTGAGCACGGTGCGCGACCGCCTGCGCCGCCGCCTCGACGAGCTGCCGCTTCCCGCGCGTCGAGGCTGGGCGGCGCCCTCGCCCTTCGAGGAGACCGCGGCGCGGGTGCTCGGGGCGTGGGTCGGAAGGGAGGGGGAGGATCCGATCGCGGAGGACTCGGTCGGCTCGTGGCGATCATGGTTCGAGGCGACGGGCTCGCTCGATCCCCGCGGGCTCCGCGCGGCGGCGGACCTCGAGGCGGTGCGGGCGCTCCTCGAGGGCTGGCGTCCCGGCGAGGACCTCGACCGCCGGCTCGTGCTGCTCTCGACGGTCGTGCGCCGGCTCGATCCGGCGCGGGACGTGCTCGCGGCGCCGCTGCCGGAGGTGCTCTCGAGCCTCATGCGTCCCGGCGCGGCGCTCCCTGACGCCGACGCCACGTGGAAGGTGGCGAGCGTGCTGCTCGAGGTGCCGGGGCTCGGGGAGGTCGCGGGTGGTCGGGTGCCGGGACCGGCGTCGAGCGGTCCCGACCGCGTCGCGTGGCTCGAATCGATGCGGGGGACCTGGCCCGTCGTCGAGCCGCCGCCCTCCTCGATCGATCCCGAGGCGAGGCGCCGCACCGCGGAGCTTCTCGAGATCCTCCGGCAGCGTCCCCGCGGCTCCGTGCTCGGCACGATGGCGCTCCTCGTCGAGGCGGGTCGCCTGCATCAGGCGATCCTCGGCGCGGCGGGCGGCGAGACGCCCTCGCGGGCGGCGCTCGAGTCGATCGAGCGGGCGCTCACCGAGCGCGGCGCACCGCCGCCGGATCCGCCCCGCGCGGCGCGGCGTCCTCCGGTCTCCGATGGCGCCTTCGCCGACGGGATGAAGGCGGCGATCAGCGACCGCGAGGCGCGGATCGACCTCGTGCGGGGTCTCCGCGACCGCGGCGGCGTCGACCTCGGCGAGCAGGACGCGAGGGCGTTCGCGCGGGCGCTCCTCAAGGACGCCCCCGAGGTGCGGCAGGCGGCGGCGGCGGTCTTCATCGAGACGCAGGCGGAGTCGACGCCGGTCCTCGAGCAGCTCCTCGACCTCTCGGTCGGGCTCGAGCGGGACTTGATCCTGATCGCGACGTTGCGCCGCGCCTCCGGGCGGGCGCTGCCGCCGCCGAACGACGAGTCGGCGCCGCGGGAGGTTCGGCGGGCGATCCTCGACATGCTGCTCGCGAGCCTGCCCTCGGAGTCGCGCCGCCTCGACGCGCTCGCGGCGCAGCACGCCGCGTCGGTCGCGGCGAGGCAGAAGCTGCTCCTTCCCGGCACCGAGCCCCCGACGGCGCCGACCGATCCGGTCGCGGCGCTCGGATCCCTCGTCGATCGCCTGATGCGGGAGGCGATCGATCTTCCCCTCGGCGACGCGCCGCTCTCGACCGAGCGCATCGCGACCCGCCGCCGGCTGCGGCTCGCCGCGGCCGAGGGCGCCTCGCAGCGGCTCGTCGGCGAGCTCGCCACGCTCGCGGAGCTGCGGGCGCTCGCGATCGTCGGGGGCGACGCGACGCTCGCCGATCGGACGTGGGCGATCCTCGCCGAGGCGGAGGAGCGCCGGCAGCGCGCCGAGTCGAGCCTCGAGCAGGCGGTCGACCTCGAGGCGCTCCTCTGCGAGCTCGAGCTTCTCGCCGCGAGGAAGGGGGGCGCGACGTGAGGGCGACGCTCGGGCTGATCGTCGCCCTCGCCGCCGGATCCGCGGCGCCGCCGCTTCCCTCGTGGATCGACGCGCGGCGGGCGGACCTCGAGGCGTCCGCCGCCCCGCGGGCGATGGCGCTCCTCGAGCTGGCGGAGGAGGTCGCGGCGCTCGCCGATCATCCGGATCCCGCGATCTCGCTCGCGGCGTCGCGGGAGAGCCGGCGCCTCCTCGCGGAGGCGGTGAGGCTCGACGAATCGCTCGGCGTGCCGGCGCTTCGCCTCGCGGTCGCGACCGCGGGGGAGGAGCCGGTGCGGCGGCGGCTCGCGAGGCTGCTCGCGACGCTCGACCGCGGTCCGCGGGACGTCGCCGATCCGGATCTCGCGCGATCGGTCGGCGAGTTCCTCTCGCGCTACCGCCGCGGCGAGGTCGAGGACGCCTCGCGCCTCGCGGCGCTTGCCGAGGTGCGGCTCGCGATCGAGGAGGTCGATCCGCTGATCGAGGGCGGGTTCGACCGGATCGAACGGGACATCCGGTCCGGGCGACCGCCGCTCCTCCGCCTCGACGAGCGTCGGCGGCTTCTCGAGTTCGAGCGGGCGATCCTCGATCCGGAGCGGTCCGGGTTCGCCGCGAGCGCCTGGTTCGACCGGTGGAGCCCGTTGCCCGAGGTCGATGCCGGCGGGATCGCGTTCTGGCTCGAGGGAGATCGCTGAGGACCGGGTCGGAGCCGCGAGGTCCGGCGATCGTCAGCACGAACTTCCCCACCAAGAAGTTGACGGATCGGGTCGAGGGCGTCGAAGATCCCCGGACCGGGGTCGTGGGTCCCGGCGTTCGGGGTCGGGTTGGCGGGGGGTCCATCGGGACACGGGGGTTCGACATGACGTCTCGTCGTCGGGGTGATTCACCGATCTGGACCGCGTCGCAGTGGCGGGCGATGACCTCGCCGATCCGCCTGGAGCTGCTCACGCTCGCCGAGGCGGAGCAACCCTGCTCGATCGCGGACCTCGCCCGCCTGAGCGGTCGCCGGGCGACGGCGCTCTACCGCCACGTGAAGGTGCTCGTGAGCGCCGGTCTGCTGCGGATCGACGGCAAGCGACCGGGCAAGCGGCGACCGGAGCAGCTCTTCTCGCTCTCCGACGCGGCGTCCCAGCCCCGCTTCGATCCGGCGACCGGACAGGGCGTGAAGGAGTACGTGCGACTGCAGCACGCGGCGCTTCGGATGGCGGGCCGCCTCATCCGCGACCTCTTCCGCGACCGGGATGGGCGGGCGGTCAAGCAGCCGGATCGCTTCCACGCCCGCCACGACGTGACCTGGATCGACGACGAGCGGGCAAGGCGCCTCGCCAAGGTGGTCGAGGAGCTCGAGTCGATCGTCGAGGATGGTCGGACGAGCCGCCGCGGTCGGCCGTATCAGCTCAGCGTGATCGTCGCCCCGCGCCGCACGGTCGAGTGATCGGCGGCGGCGGCGACGGATCGATCAGACCCTCGCGAGCGCCTGCTCGAGGTCTGCGCGGAGGTCGTGGGCGTCCTCGATCCCGATCGAGAGCCGCACCAGCGAGTCGCTGATCCCGAGCGTCGCCCGCTGGGCGTCGGGCACCGAGGCGTGGGTCATGATCGCGGGGTGCTCGATGAGGCTCTCGACGCCCCCGAGGCTCTCCGCGAGGGCGAAGACCTCGACCGACTCGAGGAGCCGCCGGCTCTCCGCGAGCCCGCCCTTCAGGAAGATCGTGATCATGCCGCCGAAGGCAGGCGTGCCGTCGAGCGACATCTGCCGCGCGGCGATGGCGTGCTGCGGATGGCTCGGGAGCCCGGGATAGACGACCTTCGCCACCTTGGGATGCCGCTCGAGCCAGCCGGCGATCTCGCTCGCCGCCGCGCAGTGCTGCCGCATCCGGACCGCGAGCGTCTTGATGCCGCGCAGCACCAGGTAGGAGTCGAAGGGTCCGAGCACGCTGCCGATCGCGTTCTGCATGAAGCGGAGCTTCTCGGCGAGGTCCGCCCGCCGGGTGACGAGGACCCCGGCGATGACGTCGCTGTGCCCGCCGAGGTACTTGGTCGCCGAGTGCATCACCACGTCGCAGCCGAGCTCGAGCGGTCGCTGCAGCATCGGCGTCGCGAAGGTGTTGTCGGCGACGACGATGGCGCCGACCGCGGCGCTCGCGCGGGCGATCGCGGCGAGGTCGCAGACCTTGAGCGTGGGGTTGGTCGGCGTCTCGACCCAGACCATCTTCGGGCGGTGGCGGGCGATCGCCGCGGCGGCGCGGGCGGCGTCGGAGAGGTCCTCGTGGATCACCTTCAGTCCCTGCGATCTCGCCCGCACCCGGTTGAGGAGGCGGTTCGTGCCGCCGTAGAGGTCGTCCATCGCGAGGATCGAGTCGCCCGCGTCGAGGAGCTCGAGGCAGGTCGCGGTCGCCGCGAGCCCCGAGCTGAACGCGAAGCCGCCCTGGGTGCGGTCATGCCCCTCGGCGAGCCCACTCGACTCGAGGCTCGCGATGAGCCGCTCGAGCGCGAAGCGGGTCGGGTTGTGGCTTCGGCTGTACTCGTAGCCCTGGTGTTCGCCGGGCGACGCCTGCGCGTAGGTCGAGCTGACGTAGATCGGCGGCATCACGGCGCCGGTCGAAGGACAGGGCGCCTGTCCGCCGTGGATGCAGCGGGAGGCGAGGTGCATCGGTCGATCGCTCATGGCTTCGCGGGCTCCGGGGGAGAGCGCGGAGTGTAGATCGGGGCGGGCGGGGGACGAGGTCGTCTGCGCTGCGGCGCGCGCTGGGCGAGGCGGGCAGTCCGTTGATCGGACGTCCCCTCCGCCTCGCGAACTTCGTTCGCTCGGCACCTCCCCGACGTCGCTTCGCTCCGTCAGGGAGGAGTTTCGGAGCACGCCTCCCCGACCTCGCTGCGCTCGGTCGAGGAGGAGTTCCGGAACACGCGAGCCCGACCTCGCGGTGCTCGATCGAGGAGGACTCGGTCCTCGTGATTCGTCCGCTACGCTCCCCGCCGTGCCACCGGAACCGGACGAGGCGACGCCCCGAGGCATGGACCCCGACGACGAGGTCTGCCTCTGCTTCCACGTGAGCCTGCGGAAGCTCACGAACTTCGTCCGCCGCACCGAGCCGGTGGTCGCGAGCCAGCTCTCGGAGTGCCTCGGCGCGGGAACCGGCTGCCGCTGGTGCGTGCCCTTCCTCGAGCGGCTCCACCGCCAATGGTCCGCGGGCGAGCCGATGCAGCTGCCGGTCGCGCCCACGGAGTACGCGCGGCGCCGCGCGAGCTACCGCCGCACGGGCGTCCGGGACGCCGACGCGACGACGGAGGACTCCGGCGGATCGGACGCCTCGCGACCGAGCGGCTCCTGACCGCTCCGACGACCCCCGACGACGCGGCGCACGACGCGCCCGCGCGACCCGGGGGCGGCCCCTGCTCGCGCTATCATCCGCCGCGTCCGCGAGGACCATCGTGGTCTGCGGCGCACCGCGGCGGGCGAGGCACGGAAGGAACCCTCCGATGCAGGACTGGCGAGGACTGATCGCGATCGCTCGGCGGAGGCTCTGGAGACAGCGGCTCCTCGACGCGACGTCGGTGCCGCTCCTCGCGGCGGGCACGGCGGCGGTGGTCGCGATTGGTCTCGGCAAGGCGATTCCGGGCGTGATGCCGGCGTGGTGGATCACCGCGTCGGTGCTCGGCGGGGTCGCGCTTCTCGCGATGATCGCACGGTCGCTTCGGCGGCCGCCGAGCGACCTCTCCGCGGCGATCGAGGTCGATCGGGTGCTCGGGCTCCGCGACCGCGTGTCGGTCGCGCTCGCGAGCGAGGGTCGCGACGATCCCTTCGCCCGCGCCGCGGTCGCCGACGCGCTCCGCGCGACGAGCGGTCCGGCGCCGAAGGCGACGCTTCGGCGAGGTCTTCCCGCCCATGCCCCGCGGGGGTGGTGGTGGGCGATTCCGGCGGTCGTCCTCGCGGCGCTCGTCGAGTGGCTCGTCCCGGCGTGGTCGCCGGAGGGCGCGGTCGCCGAGGGCTCCGCGGAGGAGGCGCGGGAGACGGCGCGGCAGGCGATCGACGAGCTGCAGGCGTCGATCGCCGAGCAGCCGGAGCTCGAGGCGATGCTCGGCGAGGCGAACGCGGGCGAGTCGCCCTCCGAGGACCTCTTCGCGGAGCTTGAGGACCCCGAGGAGATCCGCCTCGAGGCGATCCGGCAGGTCACGGCGCTCGAGGAGCGCCTCTCGGAGCTCCTCGAAGGACCGGAGGCGATGGCGAGCGAGGATCTCGCGAGCCGCATGAGCGAGCTCGACGTCCCGAGCGAGGGCGCGAGCCGCGACCTTGCCCTCGAGATGCGCCTCGGGAACTTCCAGGGGGCGTCGGGGGAGATCGAGAAGCTGCGGGAGAAGCTCGAGCGAGGCGAGATGACCGACGCCGAGCGCGAGGCGCTCGCCGCGGAGCTCGAGTCGCTCGCGGCGCAGCTCGCGGCGCTTGCCCAGTCGAGCGAGTCGCTCGACGACCAGCTTCGCGCCGCGGGCGTCGATCCGGCGCTCGCGGGGGAGCTCACCCCGGAGGATCTCGCGCGGCTCCGCGAGGCGCTCGAGCGGATGCAGTCGATGAGCCAGGAGGAGCGCGAGGCGCTCATGAAGGCGGCGCAGGCGGCACGGCAGGCATCGCAGCAGACCAAGAAGATGTCCGAGTCGATGCGGCAGATGGCGTCGCAGTGCAAGAACCCGGGGCAGTCCGGGCAGGGCACCGAGGGCGAGCAGACCGTGCCTGCCTCGCTGGGAGCGCAGGCGCAGCAGACCCTCAGCGAGGCGGAAGAGATGCGGGCGATGCTGCGGCAGGCGCGCGCCGCGCAGTCGCAGTGCCAGGGTCGTGCCCGCGGCATGGGAAGCCAGGGGTTCCTCCGACCGGGCGCCGGCGGCAGCGGTCAGGGAGCGGGCATGGGCGGTCGCGGGCAGGGCGCGGGCGGCGAGATGCCCCGAACCGAGACCGAGACCGCGACCGAGGTGGTGCGCGAGGGCGGCGTGATGCGACCGGGCGACGTCATCGCCCGCTCGCTCATCGAGGGCGAGGTGACGGTGGGCGAGGCGCAGGTCCCGCTCGAGCGGATCGATCGCGCCGCGGAGGCAAGCGCTCCCGCCGACGCGGGCGCCGAGGACCCGGTCCCGCCGCATCTTCGGGATGCGCACCGCCACTACTTCGGCGAGCTCCGCCGCCTCGTGCGTCCGGCGACCCCGGGCGCGCCGACGCCCCCGGGCGGGGGATCGACGCCGGCTGCGGGTGGCGCTGCGCCGACGCCGAAGGAGCCCGCGAAGGACTCCCCCAAGGGCTCCGGATCGTGATCGGTCCGTCGCGCCTCGGTGCGCGCCTCGCGGCGGCGATCGTCGCGGGCGGGACGATCCTCGCGCTCGGGGGCTGCGGCGACGATCGTCCGGAGGTCACCATCTACGTCTCGGTCGACGACCACGTCGCGCGACCGATCCTCGCCGAGTTCGAGCGGACCGAGGGGATCCGCGTGAACGCGCGGTTCGACGCGGAGGCGACGAAGACGACCGGACTCGTCAATCGGATCCGCGCGGAGAAGGACCGCCCGCAGGCGGATCTCCTCTGGTCGAGCGAGCCGTTCATGACGGTGCAGCTTGCCGAGGAGGGGCTCCTCGACGCGCCTCCGGAGGACGTCGCCGCGTCGCATCCCGAGGCGTGGCGGGACGAGTCGCGGCGCTGGCACGCCTTCGCGGGGCGGGCGCGGGTGATCGTCTACGCGCCCGACCGCGTGCCGCAGGAACGGCTGCCGCGCACCTGGATGGACCTCGTCCGACCGTGGTGGAAGGACCGGGTCGTGATGGCGGATCCGCGCTTCGGCACGACCCGCGGGCACGTCGGGGCGATGGAGGCGTACTGGAGCCGCGAGGTGATGCCCGGCTACTTCGAGGCGTTCCTCGAGGGGCTCGCGGAGAACGGCGTCCGCTTGCTTCCCGGCGGGAACGCCGCGGTCGTCGAGGCGGTCGCCGCGGGCGAGGCGGACGTGGGGCTCACCGACACCGACGACGTCTGGATCGCCCGGGACCGCGGTCTCGCGGTCGCCTTCGTGCTGCCGCGGCATGCGCCGGACGAGCGCGAGGGCGGCGGGACGCTCGTCGTGCCCAACACCGCCGCGCTCGTGAGGGGCGGACCCAACCGCGCGGCGGCGATCGCGCTCCTCGAGCATCTGCTCTCCGCCGAGGTGGAGGCGGCGCTCCTCGCCTCGCCCTCGCGGAACATCCCCCTCGCGCACGCGGAGGCGATCACCTCCGACCGCCTCGAGGAGGTCGCGGTCGCGGACCCGCTTCGGATCGACCTCGCCCGGGCGGCGCGGGCGATGGATCGCGCCGTCGCGGAGACCGTGAGGCGACTGAGCGAGGTTCGGGTCGCTCCGGCGCCGCGCGAGGTCGAGCAGGACCTCGAAGAGTCATCGCGCGACGAGTCCGCGCCCGCGACCGAGGGCAGCGGCGGGGGACCCGCGAGCGAAGCGCCCTCCGAGGGGAGCGCCGGCTGAGGTGCGGTCCGCGACGACCGCCGCGATCCTTCTCGTCACGACGATCCTGCTCGTCGCCGCGGCGCCACCCTTCGTGGGCGCGGTCGTCGCGCTCGGCGAGGGGGGCGCTGCGCGGGCGGTGATCGACGGCGACGCGCTCTGGCGCACGCTCGGCTGGACCGGCGGCGTCGCGCTCGCGGCGGCGGTCGTCGGCTGGGCGCCGGGTCGGGTGCTCGCGCGGCGTCGTGGGATCTGGGCGTTCCTCTCGATCCTTCCCTTGACGGTGCCGCACTGGCTCCTCGTCTACGGGCTCTGGCAGTCGACCGGTCCGGGCACCTTCCTCGGCGACCTCGCCGGGCGAGCGGAGGCGACCGCGCTCCTTCGGCAGGGCGTCCTCGCGGCGGGGCTTCTCGCCGCGTCCTGGCCGATCGTCGCGTGGAGCCTCGCCGCGGAGGGACCGCCGCGCGGCTCGACCGCGGCGCTTGCCTCGCTCGATGGCTGGTCGCTCGGCGAGCGATTGCGGGGCGCGCTCCGCGAGGACGCGTCGTCGCTTCTTCGTGGCGCGATCGCGGCGATGATGCTCCTCGCCGGCACCACCGTCGCCTTCGACCTCGCGGGGGTGCGGACGTTCGGGTTCGAGCTCCGCACGCTCGACGCGGAGGGAGCGCCCCTTGGCGCCATCATCCGGCTCGGCGCGATCGGCCTGCTGCCGGGGATCGTGCTCCTCGTGCTCGCGGCGACCCTTCCTCGCCCGGAGACCTCGCCGGAGGAGGTCGTGCCGCGACCCTCCCGCGGGCTCCGCGTGGTCGCGGCGGCGGTGGTCGGACTCCTCGGCGCCGCGCCCGTCGCGCTCCTCGTCGGCGGGCTCCTCCGCGAGCCGGGGATCTCGCGCGATTCGCTCGAGTCCTTCGGATCGCTCCACGCCGACGCGGTGCCGACGACGCTCGGGACGGCGCTTGCCTCGGGAACGGTGCTGGCGCTCCTCGCGGCGGGGCTCCTCCTCCTTTGGCGGGATGGCTCGCGGTTCGCCCGCACCGTCGCCATCGTGCAGTCGGTCGTCTGGGCGGTCCTCGCGGGACTGCCCGCGGCGGCGGTCGCCGCGGCGACGATCTCGGCGTGGAACCGCTCCTGGCTCGACTCCTTCTATGAGTCCGCGGCGATCGTGGTCGTGGGTCATGTCGGTCGCTTCGGCGTCCTCGCCGCGGCGGCGGCGTGGTGGCTCGCGAGGCGTCGCGACGCGGCGCTCGACCTCCGCGCGATCGATGGTCCGCGCCGCCTCGGCGAGGTAATGCGGGCGGAGCGACCGCGGCTCGTCGCGGCGATGACCGCGGCGGGGGCGGTGGGAGCGTCGCTTGCCCTCGGCGAGATCGATCTCACCGCGCGGCTGCAGCCTCCGGGCGACGGCTGGATCGCGGTGGCGGTCCTGAACGCGATCCACTACCAGCGCGGCGAGTCGGTGCTGCTCGCGGCGCTCGCGATGACCGCGATGGGCGCGATCGCGGCGGGAGCGGTGATGCTCGCGTGGCGACCCCTCCGATCCGCCGGTCGCGCCGCGGCGATCGCGTGGGTGCTCGCGGCGGCGGTCGGGACGCTCGACGCTGCCGCATGGCATGATCCGCTGAGGCAGGATCGAGGCAGGTCGGCGATCGCCGACGAGTCCACGACCGCCGCTGGCGGCACTCGGAGCGGTCGCGGATGAGCACGCAGCTTCTTCGATTCGAGCATCCGGGATGGCTTGCGCTCCTCGTCCTCGTGCCGATCGCGTGGTGGCTCGCCCGTCGTGCGGCGGGCACCATGAGCGCGACGCGGCGCTGGTGCGTCTTCGCGCTCCGCGCCGTGGTGATCGCCCTCGTGACCGCGGCGCTTGCGGAGCCGAGCTGGGTGCGGCGCGGCCAGCACCTGACGGTGGTCGTGGTCGCCGACGCGAGCCGCTCGGTGCCCCGGACGATGCGCCTCGAGGCGGAGGAGTTCCTGCGCCTCGCCGCGGAGGCGCGGGAGCGTCCGGAGGACCGCCTCGCGGTGGTCACGACCGCCCGCGACGCGGAGGTCGCGGCGCTGCCGGAGCCCTCGACGGTGCCCTCGAGGGCGTTCTCGATCACGGGGCACGCGGGCGCCGACGATGCGACGAACCTCGCCGAGGGGATCGCGATGGCGCTCGCGATCCTGCCCTCGGAGAGCGCCTCGCGGATCCTCCTCGTCTCGGATGGCAACGAGACCGCCGAGAGCGTGCTGAAGGCGGCGGAGCTCGCCCGGGCGAACGGCGTCGCGATCGACGTGCTGCCGCTTCGCGTGCGGGCGGATGGCGAGGTCGTGTTCGAGGAGCTGCGGGTGCCGACGCGGGCGCGGCGCGGTCAGACGGTGGACCTGCGGATGTTCCTGCGGAGCGGACGCGCGACGACGGGACGGCTCTCGCTCCTGCACGACGACCGCCGGATCGACCTCGATCCGGGCTCGCCGAGCGACTCGATGACGATCACGCTCGAGCCCGGGGTGAACGCCTTCTCGGTGCCGCTGCCGCTTGACGCAGGCGGGGCGCATCGCTTCCGCGCGGTCTTCGAGCCGACGGACGCGTCGGCGGACGCGGTCGAGGAGAACAACGTGGCGACGGGCGTCACGTTCGTCTCGGGAGAAGGACGGGTGCTCGTCCTCGACGCGGGCGGCGAGGAGGGGGAGGCGCTCGCGGCGGTGCTGCGTGAGCGGGGGCTCGACGCGGAGCGTCGCGGGGCGGAGTCGCTCGCGGGCTCGGCGGCGGCGACGATCTCGGGGTTCGACGCGGTGGTGCTCGCGAACCTTCCGAGGTGGTCGATCGACCTCGAGACGGACCGGTTCCTGAAGGCGTACGTGCACGACCTCGGGGGCGGTCTGCTGATGGTGGGCGGCGACCGCTCGTTTGGGGCGGGCGGCTGGATCGACTCGGAGACCGCGAAGGCGATCCCGGTGCGGATGGATCCGCCGCAGGAGCGTCAGTTCGTGCGCGGCGTCCTCGGCTTGATCATGCACTCCTGCGAGATGGCGGAGGGGAACTACTGGAGCGAGGTGGTCGCGATCTCCGCGATCGAGGCGCTCACGCCGCAGGACTTCGTGGGGATCATCACCTTCTCGTGGGAGGGCGGCAGCTCGTGGGCGTTCCCGCTGCAGGCGGCGGGGGACAAGAGCCGACCGATCGCCGCGGCGCGGCGGATGCAGGTCGGCGACATGCCGGAGTTCGGACCCTCCATGGGGGTCTTCATCGACGGGCTCGAGGCGCTCGAGGCGGACGGCGAGGTGCGCTTCGGGCAGCGCCACGCGATCATCATCTCGGACGGCGATCCGCTCCCGCCCGAGGAGACGCTCGTCGAGCGCTACATCGACGCCGACATCACCGTCACGACGATCATGGTCGCCGGGCATGGCTCGCCGATCGACCGCACCAACATGGAGCGCCTCGCGACCTTCACCGGCGGAAGGTTCTATGAGGTGACCGACCCGAACTCGCTCCCCGAGATCTTCATCAAGGAGGCGGTGGTCGTCAGCCGCTCGCTCATCGTGGAGGGCGAGCCGTTCGTGCCGTCGATCGTGCCCGACTCGGCGGGGCCGCTGAGGTCGGTGCGTTCGGTGCCGCCGCTGCGCGGCTACGTGCTGACGGTGCCGCGGGAGGACCTCGCGCGGGTGAGCCTGGTGCGGTCGACGGAGTCGGGGGGCGATCCGATCTACGCGTGGTGGAACCACGGCACCGGTCGGGCGGTGGCGTTCACGAGCGACTTCAGCGGTCGCTGGGGTCGGGAGTGGCTGGGCTGGTCGGGCGCGGCGACGTTCTGGGAGGAGACGCTGCGCTGGCTGCTGCGTCCGTCGTCTCCGGATGACCTCGTGCTGCGGACGCGGATCGAGGGGGACGAGGCGGTGGTGGAGGTGGAGTCGCTCGACTCGGAGGGGGCTGGACGGGGGTTCCTGCGGGCGGAAGGTCGGATCGTCGCGCCGGACGGGACGGTGTCGTCGCTCGCGCTTCGGCAGAGCGGACCAGGTCGGTCGACGGGGCGGTTCCCGCTCTCGAGCTTCGGGTCGTACCTCGTGAGCGTCGCGCTGCCGGGCGAGGGGGGGACGCGGGGGACGATCCAAGGAGCGGTGACGGTGCCGTATGCGCGGGAGTTCCTCGCGGTGCGGGACAACGCGGCGCTTCTGCGGACGGTGGCGGAGCGGACGGGTGGGCGGGTGATCGAGATGGGGGATCCGCGGCTCGCGAACCTGTTCCTGCGGGAGGAGATGGTGGTGCCGCTGGCGCCGCGTCGGGTGTGGGACCTCTTGGTGCTGGTGGCGCTGGGGCTGTTCCTCTTCGACGTGGCGGTGCGTCGGGTGAGCCTGGAGCCGTCGGAGGTGCTGGCGCCGTTGAGGTGGCTCGCGGGCCGCCGAGCGGCGCCGAGCGAGGGCGCGGTCGAAGCCTGGCAGCGGGCTCGGGCACGATCGAGCCGCGGCGCGGCGACGGCGGATGCGGGCGACGCAGCGACGCTCCCGCCGAGCGCGGGCGGTGGTCGAGCGAAGGTCGCCCCGCCCGCCACGCGATCGGCGCCGAGCGCGGGCGAGGCGCCGAGCACCCCCACGAAGCCCACCCCGACGGAGCCGGCGACGAAGCGGACGGGAGAGCCCAGCGGACCCGAGAGCCCCACCGCGCGGCTTCTCCGCGCGAAGCGCCGCGGTCGCGACGAGGGCGAGGCGCAATGACCACGAGCGAGGAGATCCGCGACCTCGAGCGGGCGTGCGAGCAGTTCCGCCGCCGCGTGGGGCTCCTCCGCCGGGAGATCGGCGAGGTGCTCGTCGGGCAGTCAAGGGTCGTGATGGAGGTGCTCGTCGCGCTCTTCGCCGATGGGCACGTCCTCCTCGAGGGACCGCCCGGGCTCGGGAAGACGCTCCTCGTCCGGACGCTCGCGGAGGCGCTCAGCCTTCGCTTCTCGCGGGTGCAGTTCACCCCCGACGTGATGCCCGCGGACATCACCGGGACCACGGTGATCGCCGACGACGGCGAGGGCGGGAACCGACGGCTCGAGTTCCGCCCGGGTCCGATCTTCACCCAGCTCCTCCTTGCCGACGAGATCAACCGGGCGGCGCCGCGGACCCAGTCGGCGCTCCTCGAGGCGATGGCGGAGCGGTCGGTCTCCGCGGGCGGCGAGACCCGGCGGCTCGAGCGACCCTTCCTCGTCCTCGCGACGCAGAACCCGATCGAGCAGGAGGGCACCTTCCCGCTGCCCGAGGCGCAGCTCGACCGGTTCCTCCTCAAGGTGGACGTGCCGAGCCCCTCGCGCGAGGAGCTCGACGAGATCCTCTCCCGGACGACCCGCGACGCGGTCGCGAGGGCGACGCCGCGGCTCGACGCCGCGGCGATCCTCGACGCGCAGGCGCTCGCGCGGCGGGTGCTGCTTGCCCCGCACGTCGCGGACTACGCCGCGCGGATCGTCCTCGCGACGCACCCGGGCGGCGAGCACGCCACGGCGGAGATCGATCGGCTCGTCGCGACCGGGGCGAGCCCCCGCGGGGTGATCGGGCTCGTGGCGGCGGCGAAGGTCGCGGCGCTCCTCGATGGGCGCTACGCGGTGTCGGGGGACGACCTGCGGGCGATGGCGCTTCCGGTCCTGCGGCACCGGATCCGCCGCTCGTTCGAGGCGGAGTCCGAGCGCACGTCCGCCGACGACCTCATCCGGATGATCCTGCGCACGACGCCGCGCGATCCCGCGAAGGCGCGACCGCGGCAGGAGGCGGGCGCGTGACCGACGCGACGCCATCCCGACCCGCGGCGACCTCCACCGCGCCCGCCCGCACCGCGCGGGCACGCACCGTGGACGAGCTCCTCGACTCGGCGCTCATCGCCCGGCTCGACCGGCTCGACGTCGTGAGCCGCAAGATCTTCGCGGGGAAGCTGCAGGGCGAGCGGCGCTCCAAGCGGCGCGGCCGCAGCGTCGAGTTCGCCGACTTCCGACCCTACGTCCACGGCGACGACCTCCGGTTCGTCGACTGGAACATCTACGGGCGGCTCGATCGGCTCTTCCTCAAGATGTTCCTCGAGGAGGAGGACCTCTCGCTCCTCGTCGCGATCGACGCGAGCGGCTCGATGGCGTACGGCACGCCGGAGAAGTTCGCCTACGCAGCGCGCCTCGCGATGGCGCTCGGCTACGTCGGGCTCGTGAATCGAAACCGCGTGACGCTCGCCTCCTTCGGGGGCGGGGGGCTCAGCCGCCTCGCGAACCTCCGCGGGCGCCGCCGCACCCGCGAGATGGGGCAGTGGATCCTCGACCGGGTTCCCGAGGGCGCCGCGGGCTTCGCCGACGCGATGAAGGCGCTCGCCCTCTCCCGGCAGGGTCGCGGCGTGATGGTGGTCCTCTCCGACTTCCTCCTCCGCGAGGGCTTCGAGACCGGGCTCGCCTACGCGGTCGGGCGCGGCTACGACGTCTTCGCGGTCGAGATCGTCGCGCCGGAGGAGGCGGATCCGGCGGCGCACGGTCTCGCGGGGGACCTGCGGCTCGTCGATCTCGAGGACGAGAGCGAGGCGGAGGTGACGATCACGCCGGCGCTCCTTCGCCGCTACCGCGAGCGGCTCGATGCCCGCGCGGCGGCGCTTCGCGAGCACTGCGTGCGGCGGGGGATCGTGCACGTCCCGGTGCTCACCTCGCGACCGGTCGAGGAGGTCGTGCTCGAGACGCTGCGCCGCAGGGGGCTCCTGAAGTGATGCTGCGTCCGGCGAGCCGCTGCCCCAGCGCCGTCGCGAGCCTCCGCGGGCCCGCTCGATCCGGGAGCGCCGCGCGATGACCTGGCTCACTCCGCTCACCGGGCTCATCGCGGCGTCGGTGGTGATCCCGCCGCTCGTTGCGCTCTGGTTCCTGCGGCTTCGGCGGCGCCGGCGCGAGGTCTCCTCGACCCTCCTCTGGCATCGCTCGGTCGAGGACCTGCAGGCGAACACGCCCTGGCAGCGGCTTCGGCCGAACCTGCTCCTTCTCCTCCAGATCCTCGTGCTCGCGGCGCTCGCGGTCGCGGTCGCCCAGCCGATCCTCGAAGGCGGCGCCGGACGAGGTCGCACCGTCCTCCTCATCGACCGCTCGGCGTCGATGCAGGCGGTCGAGGAGGGCCGCAGCAGGCTCGAGCGGGCGAGGGTCGAGGCGCGGCGGCGGGCCGAGGAGCTCCTCGGCGGCGGCTGGCTCTCGGGCGGCGACGCGGAGGTCATGGTGATCGCCTTCGACGATCGCGCCGAGGTGCAGTCGCCCTTCTCCGACGACGCCCGCAGCGTGATCGAGGCGATCGACCGGATCCGCCCGAGCGACGGCGGGAGCGCCCTGCGACCGGCGCTTGACCTCGCCCGCGCCTTCGCGACGACGACCGATCCAGAGGATCCCGCCGCGACGAGCACCGAGCCGCTCTCGCTCGAGGTGATCTCCGACGGGCGCCTCGCGGACCTCGAGCAGTCGGTGCTCCGCGAGGGCGAGTCCCTCCGCTTCGTGCGGGTCGGCGAGCAGGCGACGCCGAACGCGGGGATCGAGGTCGCCGCCGCGGAGCGACCGGCGGATCGACCCGGATCGATCGCGGTCTTCGCGGGGCTCTTCAACGCGGGACGCGAGCCGGTCGAGCTGCGGGCGACGCTCTCGGTCGACGGCGCGGTGCGGGCGGTCTCGCCGCGACCGATCGCGATCCCCGCGGCGACGACCGGCGCGGATGGTCGCCTCGAGCCCGGTCGCGCCGAGGTCGCCTTCCCGCCCTTCGAGCAGCCGCGCGACAGCCTCATCGAGATCCGCGTCGCGCCCGCGGCGGGGGGCGCCGACGCGCTCGGCTCCGACGACCGCGCGGCGATCGTGGTGCCGCCGCCGAGGCGCCTCGCGGTCCTGCGGGTCGGCGAGCCGGGCGGTCTGCTGCAGACGCTCCTCGAGGGTCTTCCGCTCGCGAGGATCGAGGCGGAGCCGCTCGCGAGGTTCAACGAGAGGACCACCGTCGAGCCGTTCGACGTCGTCGTCCTCGACGGCGTGCGACCCGATCGGCTCCCGCCGGGTCGCTACCTCGCCTTCGGTCCCGCCGCGCCGATCGAGGGACTCGAGGAGTTCGGCGAGCGGTCGAACGCCCTCGTCCGCTCGAGCCGCGGGGACCACGAGCTCTTCCGGAACGTCACCCTCGACGAGCTCTTCGTCGGCTCGTGGCGCCTCATCGCCCCGCGGGGCGACGTCGAGGTGCTTGCCGAGTCGAGCGGCGGACCGCTGATCCTCTGGATCGACCGAGGCGCGACGAAGGTCCTGCAGGTCGCGTTCGATCCGCTCGACAGCAATTGGCCGCTGCTGCGGAGCTTCGTGAACTTCACCGCGAACGCGATCGAGCACTTGGGCGCCGACGAGGACGCCGCGGCGCTCGCGGGGCTCGTCCCGGGGCAGGCGATCACCGCGAGGCTCCCGGCGGGGGCGAGCGGGATCCGGCTCGTCGCGCCGGACGGCGAGGAGTTCGCCCTCGAGCCGGGCGGCGACGGCACCACCGCGTGGGGACCGGCGCGGCTTGCGGGCGTGCACGAGCTCCGCTGGCGCGAGCCGGGCGGCGAGGGCAGGCGCCGCGTCGCGGTGAACCGGCTCGGCGCGGAGGAGGGTCGGCTTGACGCCGCGGAGTCGCTCGACCTCGGGGACGAGACGATCACCGGGACCTCGGCGCGGGGCGGGCGGCTCGACCTCTGGCCGTGGCTCCTCGGCGTGGGGCTGGTGCTCCTCTTCGTCGAGTGGATCGTCTACCAGCGCCGCGCGGCGGCGTGAGCAACCTGCGGCATGCCCCCGCTCCGCGTCGCTGCGTGCGGGAGAGGTGGAGCGATCCCGAGCTCTCCCGATGGTCGCGTGGCGACTCGCGGGAGAGGGAGGAAGTCCTCCGCGGTCTCCGCGCGGCGGCCGACCTCAGCGGGTCTGCGCCGCCTCGCCGCGG
>Ga0194121_10005115_pt1 | contig 18448 bp, 17 predicted proteins | sample TA2MahCa50mmetaG_FD_148609 | JGI IMG/M metagenome (GOLD analysis project Ga0194121, IMG submission 148609) | Freshwater microbial communities from Lake Tanganyika, Tanzania - TA2015020 Mahale Deep Cast 50m | ecosystem: Environmental > Aquatic > Freshwater > Lake | place: Tanzania: Lake...
GCTTGAACTCGCGGTTGAACTTTCTTCGTGACACGGACATGACTCAAATTCTCCTTTGGGAATTTTTGTGTGTCTAGACTCGTGTCTCAGATTTGGGGACAACTCCACCCTGTATGCGTTGTCTCGTGTTGTTGTTACTTGCCGGCGCCGCTTGCTGGCCGCAGGCGGTTACCGCCACGCTGCTCGGAGCCGTATCCGACTCATCCGGCGGCGTGGTTCCCGACGCCCGGGTAGTGATCGCCGAGAAGGACACCGGCGTGAAGCGAACGCTGACCACGAACGGCGAGGGTATCTACACCCAGTCGTTTTTGCCACCTGGAAGTTACAGCGTAGAAGTGGAAAAACAGGGCTTCAAGAAGATCACACGGGCGAACATACAGGTAAGCGTCGCCTCGACCGTGCGCGTAGACCTCGTGCTCGAGCCGGGAGCGCTGACCGAGACGGTGCAGGTGACGGCAGAGTCGCCACTGCTGCAAACCGACCGGTCCGACGTCAACCGCACCATCACGTCGCAGACGGTCCGCGAGCTTCCCGTGGCGAACCGGAGTTTTCAGGCTCTCGTCGGCCTGCTGCCGGGGGTAACGCCGCCGGTGGCCACCTTCACGGCGCTCGAGGATCCACAGCGGACGACGTTCTATCAAGCCAACGGCCAGGGCAACAGCGCCAACAACGTGCAGGTCGACGGAGTCGACAATAACAACCCGACGCTGGGGCTGACAATCTACATTCCCCCGGCCGAATCGGTGCAGGAAGTGAATATCTCCACGTCCAACTTCAACGCCGAGTTCGGCCGCGCGGGCGGCGCGGTGCTGAACGTCGTGACACGCGGAGGAACGAATGAATTCCACGGCAGCGTGTTCGAGTTTAACCGAGTGGCGGCGCTGCGGGCGCGGAACTTCTTCAACTTCGTACCCCAGGCGAAGCCGGCCCTAACGCGCAACCAGTTTGGCGGCACGTTCGGCGGGCCGGTCGTCAAGAACCGGACGTTCTTCTTCGGCTCCTACCAGGGCACGAAGCAGCGCCAGGCCACCACGGAACTCAACACCATCCCCGTGCAGGCGTGGCGTGGCGGTAACTTCACCGGCGTCACCGGCCTGAACCTCTATGACCCGCGCACCGGACCGGAAGGCCCGGGCCGGACGCCCTTCCCGAATAACGTCATACCGGCGAGCCGCATTCACCCGATCGCCAGCCGGTTACTGAGTAACCTGCCGGCGACGAACCAAACCGGGCTGGTCAATAACATCGTGGGCAACGTACCGTTCCGGTTGGATAGTTATAACTACGACGGCCGTCTGGACCATAACTTCAACGAACGCAACTCCTTCTTCATGAAATACAACTTTACGCCTTCCACCGTGGCGCAGGACGCACTATTGGGCCCGAAAGTCGGCGACGGCGTGGCGAGCAACGGCGGCAACCACACGGCGGCCATCAACTACAACCGGCAGTGGAGCCCGACGCTGCTGATGGAGACCCGGCTCGGCTACAACCGGTACTTCGTGAACGTGAACGGCAACAACGTCGACGACCCGCTGGCGAAGGAACTCAATCTCATCAACGTTTTCCCGGATCCGATTTCGACGCGCGGATTGCCGCGGTACGATATCGCCGGCATGCCGGGAATCGGTCCGCGAGTGGTGTACCCACTGATCAACGCCGACAACCTCTTCAACTTCGTCAACACCTGGAGCAAAAACGTCAACCGACACACCGTGAAGTGGGGCGCGGACCTGCGCCGCATTCGGGCCGACCGCTTTCAACCACAAGGCTTGAACTTCGGTCCGCGCGGACGTTTCCAATTCAATCCCGGCACCACCGCGTTGCCCGGGACCGCAATTGGTCCGTTCGGAACCGCCGGCAACTCGCTGGCGGCCTTTCTCATCAATGCACCGGATGTGTCGTCGCGAACCTTCCAGACGGTGACGCCGACCAACCGCGTCACGCAGGCGTTCTTCTTTGTCCACGACTCGTGGCAAGCGAGTTCCAAGCTGACGCTGGACCTCGGCGTGCGCTACGAAGGACATTCCACCGTGAAGCCGCGCTATCGCGGCGGAGCCTCGAACTACGATCCCACCAACAATAGCCTGGTCGTCGCCGGCTTCGGCAACGTCGGCCTCAGCACGAATGTCGATTACGACGCCAACAACTGGGCGCCGCGCCTCGGCTTCGCCTATAAGATGTCACCGAAGTCCGTTCTGCGGGGCGGATACGGCACGTCGTACTACACGGGCCGATTCGGCTTCACGGGCGGCACCCTGTCGACGCAGTTCCCGGTCATCTACAACGTCCAACTCGGCGTACCGAACGACTTCCGCATCGACGGTTCGATGGACACGATTGTTCCGGTGCCAGTGCTGCCGATTCCGGACAACGGCGTGATCTCACCGGCGCCGAACCAGGCGTTCTTCACCATCCCCCGGTCGAATCCGGTGCCGTTCGTGCACAGCTACAGCCTGACGTACCAGCGCGAACTCGGCTTCGCCACGGTGATGGACGTCAGCTACGTCGGCACGCTCGGCCGGCGGCTGCCGAGCCAGCGTGAATTGAACCACGCGTTGCCGGGCGGCGGCACGGCTGGGCTCATCTTCAACCGGCGTTTCGGCCGCACGGCCAGCGTGGCCGAGCGCGCGAACGCGTACAACAACAACTACAACGCGCTGCAGGTCAACATACAGCGCCGTTTCCAGAACGGCCTTTCGTTCGGCACCGCCTACACGTGGAGCAAATCGCTCAGCGTGCAGGACGATCAAGGTGGATTCGTCGTGGTGGCCGACATCCGGCGCAACTACGGCCCCACATCGTTCGATCGCCGCCAGATGCTGGTGATCAATCACATCTACGAGCTTCCGTTTGGCCCGGGCAAGCAGTACCTGACCTCCGGCCCCGGCCGCTGGATAGCGGGCGGTTGGCAACTCAACGGCATTCTCCGAGCCGTGAGCGGATCCCCATTCAACATCACAGCGGACGCCGGCCCGTGCAATTGCCCGGGCAACGGCCAGTTTGCCGACGTTGCCGGCAAGTACACCAAACTGGGCAACGTAGGCCCCGGCCAGCGCTTCTTCGACACCACGCAGTTCGTCGCGCCCGGCCCGAACCGCTTCGGCAATGCGGGCCGTAACATCGGCCGCGGTCCGGTGCTGGCGAACTATGACTTCTCCGTGTTCCGGACCTTCGACGTTCGCGAGGGTTGGAAGCTCGAGCTGCGCGGCGAGATCTACAACCTGACGAACACACCGCAGTTCGGAAACCCGGTGGGAAACGTCAACGCGGGCAACTTCGGCCAGATCACGGGAACCTTCGCGGGCGCCGGCGAGCGCGAGGTTCAACTCGCTCTGCGGCTGCGATTCTAAGCGGGAGCGCCCGCTTGCAGTGCGTTGGACAATGGATCGCCGCGGGGTACGGTGACTGTGCGGCTCGCGGCGACATTGAAAGATGCGGGGCGAGGCCCTAAGCTGGAAGGTTGGTCTCGGTCCAACACGTTTCGAAAGTCTACCCGCTCTACGCTCGCCCGTCCGATCGTCTCGCGGAGTTGATCCCGCTGATCGGCGAGGCGCGCGTGAAGGAGTTCTGGGCGCTGCGCGACATCAATCTGCGTGTCGAGCCGGGCGAGGTCTTCGCGCTTGTCGGACCGAACGGGAGCGGCAAGTCGACGCTGCTGCAAATTGTAGCGGGCATCATGCAGCCGACGCGCGGCCGTGTTGTGACGACGGGCCGCGTCGCCGCGCTGCTTGAACTCGGCGCGGGCTTTAACCCGGAATTCACGGGCCGTGAAAACGTCTTCCTGAACGGCGAGATCATGGGGCTGTCGCGCGAAGCGGTGGAAGCGAGCTTTGCGAGCGTCGAGGAGTTCGCGGGCATTGGTGAGTACATCGACCGCCCGGTGAAAGAGTACTCGAGCGGCATGTATGTGCGTTTGGCGTTCGCCGCCGCGATTCACGTGGATCCGGAAGTGCTGATCGTCGACGAGGCGCTGGCGGTCGGCGATGCGATGTTCGCCAACCGCTGTGTGCGCAAGCTGGAAGAACTGAAAGAACGCAAGGTTACGATTCTGTTCGTTTCGCACGATCTCGGCATCGTGAAACGCCTGGCTGACCGCGCCGCGCTGATGATGCATGGCCAGGTGGCCGCCATCGGAACGCCGAACGAAATCGTCAACAAATACGTCGGCCTAGTGCATGAACTGCAACTGCGGGACACGCCGAGCGAAGTCGGCTCGTACCGTCATGGCGATGGGACGAGCCGCATCGTCGACTTCGCCATCGTCAACAGCCACGGCGAGAAAACGCTGAGTTTGCTGAGCGGCGAGCGTGCGACGATCCGGCTGCGCGCCGAATTCGCGCGCGAATCGAAAGACCCGATGGTTGGCATGTTGATCCGCAACCGGCTCGGCATTGATGTCTACGGTACCAACACGCGGGTTGAAAAGCAGGCTCTTGGCGAGTTTGCGGCGGGCGATGTTTTCGAGATCGACTTCGCGATCGATTGCCTGTTGAGCCGCGGCGAATATACACTGACGGTTGCCACGCAGCACGCCGATGGCGGCAGTCAGGATTGGGTCGATGACGCTTTATCGTTCGTCGTCATCGATCCACGCGACACGGCTGGGCTCATTCAACTGAACACGGAGATTACATGGCGACGCAATCCGTAATGGATACCTCTTTCTTCGGGCACCCCAAGGGGCTGCGCACGCTCTTCTTCACGGAGATGTGGGAGCGGTTCAGTTATTACGGCAACCGCGCGGTGTTGTTTCTCTACATGACCGCGGCGGTGCCGGCGGGCGGCCTCGGCATGGAGACCGCGACGGCGGGCGCGATCTACGGCATTTTCACCGCGTGTGTGTATCTGCTGAGTCTGCCGGGCGGGTGGCTGGCCGATCGCATCATCGGGCAGCGCAAGGCGGTGTTCTATGGCGGCGGAATTATCGCCCTTGGCAATCTGCTGCTTGCGGCGTCGACCACGCTGACGTTTTACGCGGGCCTCGGCTTGATTTGCGTGGGCACGGGACTGCTGAAGACGAACGCCAGCACGCTGGTCGGTTCCCTGTATGGGCAGGGCGACAATCGCCGCGATGGCGGGTTTTCGATCTATTACATGGGCATCAACGTCGGCGCGTTTTTGTCGCCGTTGTTTGTCGGCTATCTCGCGCAGCGCGTTGGCTGGCGGTACGGTTTCGTGCTGGTGACGATCGGCATGATCGCCGGACTGATTCAGTACAAACTCACCGAATCCGCACTTGGCGAAAATGGGCTGCGACCGGTCACCGAGCCAGGGGCGTCCGAACGCAAGAGCCTGTTGGCCGGCGCCGGGGTCATCCTCGGCATTCCGCTTCTCATCGGGGTACTGCAAACGATGGGCGTGACCGCGTTCAGCGCCGTCGACCTTGCCGATGCGTTCTTCGTGGTGCTCGCGCTCTGTTTCGCTGGCGTCTTCGCGATCCTGTGGCGCGGCTGCGAAAACGATCGGGAACGCAAGAACATCATCCTTATCTTTTGCTTGTTGATTGCGTCGGTCGTTTTCTGGTCGTCGTTCGAGCAGGCCGGCTCGACGCTGAATCTCTTCGCCGATGCGAAGACCAACAACGTCCTATTCGGCTATGCGTATCCGTCGACCTGGTTTCAATCGCTGAATTCGATTTTCCTGATTTGTCTCGCGCCGCTGTTTTCGCTGCTTTGGATACGGCTCGGCAAGAACGACCTGAGCGTCGCGATGAAGTTCTCGCTGGCGCTGCTGTTTGTCGGTCTCGGCTACCTTGTGCTCGTCGCCCCGGCCAAGGACGCCGATCAAAACATCAAGGTCGCGCCGTACTGGCTGATCGCGACCTACTTTTTCCACACGATCGGCGAACTTTGCCTCAGCCCGGTTGGGCTTTCCGCGATGACGAAACTCGCGCCCGCGCGGCTCGGCGGCGTGATCATGGGCGTGTTCTTCCTGTCGATCGCGACGGGCAACTACATCGGCGGCCGCATGGCGGGCTTCTACGCTTCGATGAAAATCGAAGACCTGTTTTTCTACATCGCGCTGTTCGGGATTATCGCGGGCCTGCTGTTCGCGGCGTTCTCGCGGCCGCTGGCTCGTTATACGGGAGAGAATCAATAAATGAACATCGCAGCCATTCAGCAAGCGTTACGCGACGAGAAACTCGACGGCTGGCTTTTCTTCGATCACCACTGCCGGGATCCGCTCGCTTACCGCATCCTCGGCTTCGACGCGCCGCGCACGCCGACGCGCCGCTGGTATTATCTGATTCCCGCCAATGGCGAACCGCGCAAGCTGGTGCATCAGATCGAAGCGGGCATGCTGGACGCGCTGCCGGGCTCGATGAACACGTACTCCAGCTGGTCGAGGCAGGTCTATGGGCTGACAACGCTTCTGGAAGGCTGCAAGCGGGTGGCGACGCAGTATTCGCCCGAGTGCGCGGTGCCGTATGTCGCGATGGTCGATGCGGGTACGATCGAACTGGTTCGCAAGCAGGGCGTCGAGATCGTGACGTCGGCCGATTTGGTGCAGTACTTTGAGGCGCGCTGGACGCAGGAGAAACTGGACTCGCATCTCGAAGCGGGAAAGCTTGTGGATGAGATCCGGCGGGCGGCTTTTCTGGAGATCGGCGAGACGCTGCGCGGCCGCGCGCCGGTGGATGAGTATCTGATCAAGACCTTCATTCTTCAATCGTTCGAGCGCGCGGGACTGTTTACCGATCACGGGCCGATCGTCGGCGTCAACGCCAACGCCTCGAATCCGCACTACGAGCCAACCGCGGACTCTACCGCGCCGATTCATCAGGGCGATGTCGTGTTGATCGATCTGTGGGCGAAGTTCAACCGGCCGGGCGCGGTTTACTACGACATCACGTGGACCGGATTCGTCGGCGATGAGATTCCGCCGGAAGTCGAGCGGGTGTTCGGGATTGTTACCGGCGCGCGCGATGCGGCGATCACGAAGGTCAAGACTTCGATCGCCGCGAAGCTGCCGTTGCAGGGCTTTGAGGTCGACGACGCGTGCCGGGGCCACATTCGCGAGCACGGAATGGGCGATTACTTCTTTCATCGCACCGGGCACTCGATTGGCGAGGACGTGCACGGCAGCGGGGCCAACATGGACAATTTAGAAACGCACGATATCCGGCGCGTGATTCCGTGGACGTGTTTCTCGATTGAGCCGGGGCTCTATCTGCCGGCGTTCGGTATTCGCAGCGAGATCAACATGTTTGTTGGCGAGATGGAGGCGATTGTCACGGGCGAGAAGCAGACACACCTGGTGCGGATTTAATCGAGCCGGACGTAGAGCTCCGAGCGGATTTCCCAGCCTACGCCGGTTTTGCGCCACATTGCCATGTACGTACCGCTGTAGGCGCGCGAGCCATCGGGATTAAAAGCGCGCCAATGGCCGTGCTCGGCGGCGAGCGGAAGCGCCTTCGATACTTCGACCTTGCCGGTGATGCGCTCGAATAGAATGGCTTTCGGGTCGGCGAAGAGGCCAGTGAATCGCTCGATGTAGGCGGCGCGTGACGGAACCAGCGAGCCGTCGCTGCGGACGACGATGAGATCGTCGCCGAGGCTGGCGGAGAACGCCTTGATGTCGCGTTGCTTGATCGCCGTGTTCGAAGTCTTGCGCGCCTCGCGGATCACCGCCTCGTCGGAGAGCGCAAGCGCCATGGCTACCGCAGAATTTGCATCATCCGTCCACGGTACAATAAGGGTGTTGTAATTTCACTACGAGGACGACCCATGAAGAAATTCATTTTCCTGGGCCTGCTCGCCACCGCGCTGTTTGCCCAGGACGGCAAGACGCATCTCAAGGTCGGCGATATGGCACCGGACTTCAAGCTCAGTTCCTCGGTTCCCGGCAAGACGTTTACGCTCTCGGAATTCAAAGGCAAGAAAAGTGTTGTTCTGGCCTTCTTCCCGTTGGCGTTCACCGGTGGCTGAACCGCGGAAATGAAAGGATTCCAGGCTGGAATCAAGAACTTCAACGAAGCAGAATCGCAAGTGTTCGGCATCAGCGTCGACGCGGCTCCGTCTCTGAAGAGCTTCAGCGACGATCTTACGCTCGAGTTCCCGCTGTTGTCGGATTTCCCGGCCAAAGGCACCGCAAAGGCCTATGGCACATTGATGGGCGAACGCGGCATCGCAAGCCGCACGACGTTCGTTATCGACAAAGAGGGCAAGATCGCCGAGATCATCTCCGATCCGAAGCCCGCTCCGCATAACGAAGCGTCGATCGCCGTGTGCCAGCGTCTTAAGAAGTAGTTGTCTTCGAACAGCCCTCCACCGCCTTGAGAATCTCGGCGGTGGAGGGTTTTCCTCTTTGTGCGTAGCGAATTACGCCGTCGGCGTCGATGACATACACGGTGCGGCGCACGAGCCAGAATCCGCAGCCGTAGGCGCGGCACATACGCCAACCTTCGTCGGCCAGCAACGGAAACGGGAAGCGGTGTTTTTCGATGAAGTGGCGGTGCGAACGCTGGCCCTGGCCGTTGACGCCGTAGACGCGCGCGCCGAGTTTCCGGAACGTATTCCAGTTGTCGCGGATCTCGCATAGCTGCGCCGTGCAGATCGTCGTATCGTCGCCGGGATAGAACACCAAGACGGTAGGCACGCCGCTCAGCATCGCCAGTGTTAATTTGTTGCCGCCATCGTCGACCACGCCGAACTCCGGTGCTTTCGATCCGACCGCTAGAAGACTTCCAAACATGCAGTACTCCACAATAGACCATATGCGGCAACTCGCGCTCGATGCGCTCGAACTGGCCAAGGGACGCGGCGTGCAGTACGCCGATGTTCGCGTGGTGGAATCGGAAACACAGGATCTTTCCACGCGCAATGGCCGCGTGTCCCAGGTGACCGGCAGCGACTCGACCGGGATCGGCACTCGTATTCTCGCCGAAGGCGCGTGGGGCTTCGCGGCGACCGACGATCTCTCGCGGGACGGAATCGACAAGGCGGTTTTCAAGGCGCGCGCCATTGCGAAGGCAAGCGCGATGGCCAAGCTCGGCGATGTTGTGTTGGCGCCCGAGCAGACTTGGACCGCCGAGTGGGATTCGCCGTGCGCGGTCGACCCGTTTCGAATCAGCGTGCAGAAAAAACTCGATTACGTTTTGAAGGTCGACGAGGCGCTGCGCTCGAACAAAGCGGTGACGTTGACCGAGACTTCTTTCCACGCGACGCGAACGCGGCAGTGGTTTGCGAATTCCGAAGGCAGCGTGATCGGTCAGACGCGAACGGTCACTGGCGCAGGTTGCGCCTGCTACGTTTTCAAGGACGGCGACTTGCAGAAGCGTTCGTACCCGAACTCCTTCGGCGGCCAGTATCAGTTGAAGGGTTGGGAGTTGATCGATGAGATCGACATGTTGCGGCGCGCGCCGTCGCTGGCCGAAGAAGCGGCGATGCTGCATGCGGCCGATCCGTGCCCGGCGGGCAAGCACACGTTGATTCTCGACAGTTCGCAGTTGGGCCTGCAGATTCACGAGTCGATCGGGCATCCGATCGAGCTCGACCGCGTGCTCGGTTCGGAGGCCAACTATGCGGGCATGAGTTTTCTGACGCTCGATCAGTTGCGGCGATTGCGGTATGGCTCGCCGATCGTCCATGTGGTGAGCGATGCGACGATCGCGCACGGCCCCGGCCTTGGAACGTTCGCCTTCGACGACGAAGGGGTTCCGGCGCAGCGCACCGATATCATTCGCGAGGGCCTGTTTACGGGCTATCCGACGAGCCACGAGTCGGCCGGCGCGATCAGCGAGACGCGTTCGAACGGCTGCATGCGCGCCGCCGATTGGGACCGCCTGCCGCTGATTCGCATGACGAATACGAGCCTTGAACCGGGTGTGCAGACGCTTGACGATGTCTTCGACGTGCCGCACGGAATCTACATGGAGACCAATAAGAGCTGGTCGATCGACGATAAGCGTTACGACTTCCAGTTCGGCTGCGAAGCGGCCTGGAAGATCCGCGACGGCAGGCGGGTGCGCATGTTGAAAAACCCGGTCTACAGCGGCATTTCGACGGAGTTCTGGAACGTATGCGAGGCGATCGCCAACCGCGATCATTGGACGTTGTGGGGCGTTCCAAACTGCGGCAAGGGCCAGCCCGAACAGGTGATGGGCACCGGCCATGGCGCGAGTCCTTCGCGCTTTCGCGGCATTCAAACGGGGGCGCTATGATCGACGAATCCAAGGCGCGAGCGTGGTTTGATTGGGCGCTGCACGAGGCGCGCAAGCACAGCGTGGGCGATGTAGAGATGAGTCTGCATGCGTCGGAATCGGCGCTGACCCGGTTTGCCAACAACACGATCCATCAGAACGTAAGCGACGAGTCGGGCGCGGCTTCGATCCGGGTGGCGATCGGGAAGCGCACCGCGCGCGTGTCGACGAACCGGCTGGATGAGGCCAGTCTCCGGCGCGCGACGTCGCAGGCGATCGATCTCGCGCGTGCGAACGAGGAAGATCCGGGGCTGCCGCCGATGGCGCCGCCGGAAGCGATCGCGCCCGTCGACCGGTGGGATGCCGAGACCGCTACGTTGTCGGCCGAAGCGCGTGCCGGCGCGGTGCGCGAAGCTATTGGCGCTATTGCGGGGAGCGCCGCGGGTATCTACTCCAGCGAGCGGTCGACGCAATTCCTGTTGAACTCGAACGGCGTGTTCGCGCGGCACGATGAAACCGGCGCGACATTTTCGGTCACCGCCACCGCGAGCGATTCAAGCGGCTGGGCCAAGGCCTCGGCCGTTCCCGTGGGCGATATCGACACGCTGGCCCTTGCGCGATCGGCCTCGGAGAAGGCGGCTCGATCGAAAACTCCGCGCCGGATGGATCCGGGCGTTTACCGGGTCATCCTGGAGCCGGCCGCAGTGCTTGATCTTGTTGGGCAGATTTTTGGCGACTGCTCGGCGACGGCGCTCGACGAGGAGCGTAGTTTCTTGAACGGGCGATTCAACGAGCGCATCTTCGGCTCGAATATCACGATTCGCGACGACGTTCGGCATCCGCTGCAGGACGGCGCACCCTTTGACGGCGAAGGTGTGGCGCGGCGTGCGCTGACGCTGTTTGAGAGCGGCTATCCGCGCGAGATGCCGTATTCGCGCCCGGCGGCGTTGCGCGCCGGCCGGCCAGCAACCGGCCATGGCTACGCGCTGCCGAACGACGTTGGCGAATCGCCGGTGAACGTCGTGATCGAAGGCGGCTCCTCGACGATGCCGGAACTGATGGCCAAGCTCGGCCGTGGGATTCTTGTGACGCGGCTATGGTACATCCGCGAGGTCGATCCGATCCGCAAAGTGATGACCGGCATGACGCGCGACGGTACGTTTTTCGTCGATGGCGGAGAGATTCAACGCGGCGTCCGCAACTTCCGTTTCAACGTCAGCGTCGTCGACTTGCTCAATGCGGTCGAAGCAATGACCGCGCCGGGGCGCGCCAGCGGCGAGGAATCGTTCGACATGGTTGTGCCGGCGATGCTGGTGGCGGAATTTCCCTTCACCGAAGTGACGATGTTCTAACCTGAAGAGATACGCCGAATGCCAATGCCGGCCAAACCCGCTCTGACGATCGCCACGCTCGCGGCGCTTCTGGCGACGCCCGAAGTATTTCCCGCGTTGAAGGATTACCGGATCTTCGACTGGTCCGCCACGCAGCAGGTCACCGCTTTTCGTCCCACGGCGGCGGTACGGCCGGCCGCGCCCGAACCGCCTGTCGCACCCGCGCCAGCGCCGCGCCGCGCGGGCAAATCCGCCAAGACCGGCCCGGTCGACGATGGTCCGCTTTTGCAGGACACCGGGAACGAATTGCATCGATTCTACGCGGCGCTCTATGCGGTGGAGAAGAAAGAGCCCGGCGCGGCTGTTCGCGTTGTTCATTACGGCGATTCTCCGACCACGGCCGATCTGATTACCGCCGATGTGCGCGATCTTTTCCAACAGGAGTTCGGCGATGCGGGCCACGGCTTTGCGCTTATCGCCAACCCCTGGGCCTGGTACGGCCACCGCGGTCTGACAATTCGCGGTTCCGGGTGGAGAATGGAGCCGGGCAATACGGCCGAACTGCGTGACGGCCGTTACGGTCTGGGCGTGGTTAGTTTTCGGGGCGCGGCCGGCGCGCAGTCGAAGATCACGCTGAAGGACCCGTCCCATTCGCGGTTTGAGGTCTGGTATCTTGCCCAGCCGGATGGAGGCTCGTTCACCGTTTCGGCGGGCGGGCAGACGCTCGGTACGGTCGACACCGCTTCGCCGGCGGTGGCTTCGCAATTCCAGGCGTTTGAGCCATCCGGCGGCGCCGGCGGTATCGACATACGCGTCACCAGCGGCCGGGTCCGGCTCTACGGCGTTCGGTTTTCTAAAGACGGCCCCGGCGTGGAATACAGTTCGCTTGGCGTCAACGGCGCGGCGATCACCATCGTCTCGAGGAATATGGATGAAGGGCATTGGGGCGAGCAGTTGAAGCACGCCGAGCCCAACCTCGTAGTACTGAATTACGGCACCAACGAGAGCGCGTTCCCCTCCTACGTCGAAGCGGTCATGGAGAAGGAACTTACCCGCGCGATTCAGCGAATCCGCTCGGCCGTGCCAGAAGCCTCGATTCTCCTGATGAGCCCGATGGACCGCGGCGATCGGCTGCCTTCCGGTGAAATCGGCACGGTGGCGGGCATGGCGCGGCTGATCGAGATCGAACGCAAAGTGGCCCGAGATCACAACGTCGCGTTTTTCAACACGTTTCAGGCCATGGGCGGCGCGGGGACCATGGGGCGCTGGTATACCGGAACGCCGCGGTTGGTCGGCGCCGATTTGATCCATCCCATGCCCGCCGGGGCCAAGCTCGTCGGCGGGTTGCTTTACCGGGCGCTGCAGGACGGCTACCGCCATCGCAAGCTGGCGATGGCACAGCCAAATTTTGAGACAATAAAGACTCAGCCGTAAAACGCCGATTGAGTTTGATAGGAGAGAATGCGACTTCTTGCCCTAAGCTGCGCGACGATTGCCATCGGGTTCGGCCTGATGCATGGCGCGGCGGCGCCGAAGAAAAAGGCGTCGACGGTGAAGAAGGCGCCCGCCTCGGCGAAGAAGGTCACCTCCAAGAAAAGGATCCCGGTTCGCCGCCGTGTCACCGTCGCGCGGGCGCCGGCGACGACGCCGATTGTGCGCGCGGCCGCCACCGACGCGGTGTCCAAGTGGCTCAACGTTCCCGGTATCATGGAGAACCCGGCGGCGATGGTTCCGTTCTTCGAACAGCTTCACCGTATCGAGCGCGGCCAGTCGAGCGATGTCCTCCGCGTGTTTCACTACGGCGACTCCCACACCGCCGCCGATGAATGGTCCGGAACGCTCCGCTATCTCCTGCAGATGCGCTTCGGCGACGGGGGTAATGGCTTCTCGCACGCCGGGCGGCCATGGAACGGTTATCGCCGGCTCGATTTGAAGAGTTGGAGCACTCCCGGTTGGCATAGCGACGGGCTGAATAGCCGCGATGGGGACGGGCTTTATGGGCTTTCGGGCGTCAGTATGTCGACGACGCTGCCGAGCCAGATGGTCAACGTGCAGACGGAGCTCGAACAGGCTGAATTTCACTACCTGCAGCAACCCGGCGGCGGGCGCGTCGAACTTTCCGACAATGGTGAGCCGATCGATACGATTTCCACCGAAGGCGAAGGTGGACCGCGCTGTGTGAAGCTGACGCTATCGCCCGGTTCGCACTTGCTCACGGCCCGCACGGTCGACCGGAAACCGGTGCGGCTGTTTGGCTGGGTAACCGAAAACACGCGCGGCGTCACATGGGAAATGATGGGGATCAACGGCGCGCAGGCGTCGATCGGGCTGCGTTGGGAAGATGCCGGGCTTGCGCCGATCTTCCGCGATCGTCCGCCGGGTTTGATCGTACTTGCCTACGGCACCAACGAGGCGCGCAACAAGGAATGGACGTTTGAGTCCTACCGCGACATGTTCGCGGCGCTGCTCGACAAGTACCGGCGGCTCGCTCCGGCGGCGTCGATATTGGTGATCGGTCCGCCCGATCATCAGATCCGTACCGGCGGCGCCTGGGCGCCGCATGAAAAGATCGACCTGATTCTCGAGGCGCAGCGCGAAGCGTGCAAGTCGCGCGGCGCGGCATTCTGGGACATGCGCGAGCGCATGGGCGGCAAGGGCGCGATGAGACAATGGGTGTACGCGGGGATGGCCCAGGGCGATTTTGTGCATTTTACGGGTCCGGGGTATCGCTTGCTGGGCGCCGCGTTGTATAAGGAGTTGATGGGCCAATACGCGACCTTTGCCCGCATTCGGCAGGAGACGATGCAACCCAAGACGGCGGCGCTGCCCGCGGAAACGGCGACAAACGAAGAATAATGGACAAGAGCGCTCAAATCGTGGCGATCATTCAAAAGGTGTCCGGCAAGGCGTTGACCCCGGATTCCGCCGAGTCGTTGTTCGACTCCGGCCTACTGGACTCCTTCGCTCTCCCCGACATGGTTGGCGAGATCGAAAAAGTCTTCTCGCTCAAGATTCCGGACTCGGATCTAACCCCCCGCAAGTTCGATACGATCGAACGCATCGAACAATACATTGAGGAGCACGGAAACTGAAGTGGCGTTTCTGAAAGCATTTGGCTCCTACCTGCCGGAACGGGTGGTGAGTAACGCCGAGATCGGCGCTCGCGTCGGTTGTGACGCGGAGTGGATCCGCAACGTCTCCGGCATCGACGAACGCCGTTTCGCCGCCGAGGGGGAATCGGTGGTCGATCTCGCTCTCCGCGCGGCGCAGGACTGTCTGGAACAGGCGAAAATGAAGGCGTCCGATTTGGGGATGATCCTGGTTTCATCGGGGTCATGGGAGCGGCAATTTCCCGGCCCGGCCGCGGCTGTGGCGTCGAAGCTTGGGCTGGATACGACGCCTTCGCTCGACGTTCCCATGGCCAGCGCCGGATCGTTGTTCGGCATGTCGCTGGCATCGCGATTGTGCGAGTCGCTTGGACCGATCCTGGTCATTGGCGCCGAGAAAATGTCCCAAGTTGTCGAGCGCGAACCGATGGAGCGCGGCGTAGCGATTTTGTTTGGCGACGGTGCGGGCGCATGCCTGGTGCATCCGTCGAACGGCTTCGCGAAGGTGCTCGACTGCGGGCTGTATTCGGACGGAGCGTACTCGGAAGATTTGAAGCTGCCGTTTGAATCGCCGCTCGAAATGAACGGGCGTAGCGTGATATTGCAGGCCTCGCGCAAGATTCCGCGCGCGATTGCGTCGCTGCTCGATCAACATCGCCGGCGCGCGGCGGATGTGGCTGTTTTCCTGATGCACCAAGCGAATCAGAACCTGATCGCGCGGGTGGCGCAGGCGCTTGAAGTGGCCGAAGACAAGTTCTATTCGAACATCAAGAACTTTGGGAATACGTCTTCGGCTTCGATGTTAATCGCCGCCGCCGAGTGGTCGCGATCGCACAGTCTGCAACCCGGCGAGACGCTTTGTTTCGCGGCGTTTGGCGCCGGCTTCCATTGGGGCGCGCTGCTTGCCGAAGGCGCCGGCTAAACCCGCCCGCACCCGCCGGGCGCGTGCGGCCAAAAGACGGCAGCGCCGGATGAAGCAGGTGGAGAACGATCTTTCCGAGCAGCAATGGTCGGCGCTCAAGGAGGCGTGGGGCGGCTGCGCGTATTGCGGCGTTCAGGACAAGCCGCTGCAGAAGGACTGCGTGCAGGCGCTATCGAGAGGCGGCCGCTATACGCTCGAAAATATCGTGCCGGCCTGCTTGTCGTGCAATACCAGCAAGTGCAACGACGAGGTGACCGGCTGGCTCCGCCGCAAGCGTTTGAACGAAGGGGCGTTCCTGCTGCGCTTCGCGCAGATTAAACGAGTCCTGTGTCCCCCAACGGGGATAACATGAAGCCAACCAGAACCGCCCCGCGCCCCACCCGGTCCGCTATATTTAAGCCCGGATTTCCGATTTGAAACGTTTCCGTGTAACTTTGTAAGATGCCCCGAAGCCTTTATTCATGAGGGTTTGAACGTCGTGAAGACGCTCCGGAGGTCGACACCCAATGGGTGAGAAACTAACTCAACCTTTTCAGCTCTCCTTCAATACCTCTCTGAAGATCGATTTCCAGGGATAACGCGGCACCTCGGACGGGGCCTCATTGTGGTGCGGGAAGTAGATGAGCGATTGGGTTTCGGTGATCTCATCGCCCGGTAGCTGACCAGTTTGCAGCAGCGGCCGGTGAAGACCGGCGGCAGACTGGTCAAGCACGCCCGCTACTACTGGCTGATGTTGGCTGAGAGCCATCTGACGCGCCGGCTGTTCGGGAGCATGGTGCGGCGGATCGAGGCGCTGCCGACGGGGTGAAGATCGGCCCGGAGAGGTGGAAATCTTGAGAGAAAGGAGGCTGGGAGGGAGAGGTGTCGAGAGAACTGTTGGAAACACGCATGTTGCCGGTTTTCGTTTTTGTACGATGGTCCGAAGAAGCCGTCCGCAGGCACTGGCCCGCCCTCGGAATGGGGATTCTGATCAACTCCGGCACGGGAGTGAGGCGTCGGGTGTAAACTGTTGGGGTCCGGGAGACCCGAAAAGGAAATCCTGGATCAACACGGGGAGGTTTGCGCCGGTGCCTGAACAATTCTCTGGGAAGGTAGATTTTTTCAACTCCAGCAATCAATTGGTACTCGCCGTTGATCCGAACCGACATCAAAGATCGATCCCCCGGACCCGGGCCGAATTGGTCTCAACACGGATTTTGCACCAGTGCCGTTCCCACGTGTATCATTGCCGGATGATTTTCCGGATGGCTACGATGACGGCGGCACTGGCGGCGGCCGCTGACTGGCCGATGTTCCGTGGCGTGAACGGGTCCGGTGTGGCGGACGTGGCGACAGCGCCGGTGGAGTTCGGGCCAACGAAAAGCGTCGTCTGGAAAACGACTCTGCCGTTCGGCCATTCGTCGCCGGTAATCACGGGAGACCTGATTTTTCTCACCGGCGCCGAGGGCGGCGAGCGCGTCGACGCCGGCTATGGCGGCAAGGTGCGCGACACGGGCGGGAAGCTGTTCACCCTCTGTCTGGACCGGAAGAGCGGAAAGATCCTCTGGCGGCGCGAGGCGCCGCGACCGCGGATCGAACACTACCAAGCGACGAACTCGCCCGCGTCGCCGAGCGCGGCGACCGACGGGAAAAACGTCTTCGTGTTCTTCGCCGACTACGGAATTCTTTCGTACACCAAGGACGGCGCGGAGCGGTGGCGGACGCCGCTGGGGCCGTTCATCAACGTCAACGGGCACGGGTCGTCGCCGATCGTGGCGGGCGACCTGATAATCCTGGTGTGCGATCAGGATGCGGGCTCATTTCTGGTGGCGCTCGACAAGAACACGGGGCGCGAGAGGTGGCGCGTGGATCGCCCCGAGGTGACGCGCAGCTATGTGACCCCGGCCGTATTCACGCCAAAGAATGGGCGCGCGGAATTGATCGTGCCGGGAGCGTATCAGGTGACCTCCTACGACGCGGCGACGGGTGAGAAGCTGTGGTGGGTGCGGGGGTTTTCCTGGCAGCCGAAGTCGCTGCCGGTGATCGACGGAGAAATGATCTACGCCCACGGCTGGGAGGGTAGCGGCGAGGCGGAAACGCCCACTGAGACGCCGGCGTGGGTGGAGGCGCTGCAACTCTATGACGCGAATAAGGATGGGTGGATCGGCGAGGAAGAGATCGACCCGAAGATGCGGAAGACCTTCTACCAGCTCGATCTGAATCGGAACGGGCAACTGGTGGAGAAGGAGTGGGAGTTCTACCGGGCGAAGCGGGCCGCACGGAATACCCTGGTGGCGATCCGGCATGGCGGGCGAGGGGATGTAACCGGCACGGCGGTGGCGTGGCGCATGCAGAAGTTCCTGCCGAACGTGCCTTCGCCGCTGCTCTACAACGGCGTGATGTACCTGATCAAGGATGGCGGGATTCTGAGTTCGATCGACCCGAAGACGGGGCAGATTCTGAGGCAGGCACGGCTGGCGGGCGCGCTCGACACCTACTACAGTTCGCCGGTGGCGGCGGCGGGGCACGTTTACCTCTTCAGCCAGAACGGCGTGGCGACCGTGGTGCGGGCAGGCGGGCAATGGGAGCCCGTAGCGACGATCGATATGGAAGAGCCGGTGTTTGCGACGCCGGCGTTCGCCGGCGACCGGATGTATGTGCGTACGCGCGGAGCGCTGTACTGCTTCGCGGCGGCGCGTTAAACAGCCAACTCGAGTAGCTTGCGGACGGTGTTCCAGTTGCGGCAGGGGCCTGTGACGCCGAGACGTCTTTCGGCCTTCCCGAGCGGCGCCTGCCTCCCAAGCAAAGCGGGGGCGATCCGCCTTTATTGGTTTCCCACAGCCTACGCCTCTGACGGATCTTAGCCCTCTTTGAATCACCGCTTTCGCCGTCAAGTGGTTGATGTGACAACGCTTAACTCACATTTATTGCTACTATATGTAGTCATGTAATAGTGATCGAGCGT
>Ga0194121_10005116_pt1 | contig 18446 bp, 17 predicted proteins | sample TA2MahCa50mmetaG_FD_148609 | JGI IMG/M metagenome (GOLD analysis project Ga0194121, IMG submission 148609) | Freshwater microbial communities from Lake Tanganyika, Tanzania - TA2015020 Mahale Deep Cast 50m | ecosystem: Environmental > Aquatic > Freshwater > Lake | place: Tanzania: Lake...
TGATCGACTCCTCACGATGGAAGGTTCAAGGGACTCCTCCACTCATCAGATCATATATCGCCCACGCTTGTCTACCCGGTACGACCTATGGTTCAAGCAATTGGTCAGTGTTCTAGCGCCTGCTCAAAGCACGCCACCGCTTCCCGATGGGCCGAACGGGCCAGCGCCTTGTCGCCCGCCTAGCGGAAGTAAGCGACCGCCTTGTCCCACACCTCACCGCGCAGGGCATGGTGCGCCAGCCGTTCCACCTGGTCGGCGAGCCGGTCCGCCTCGCGCTGTTCGAGGGCCGCCACAATACGGCCATGGAGCAAGCGTTGCCGCTCGCGCAGCAGCCCCCCGTAGGCCACCTCATGCGTCAGGGCGTGCTTGAAGGTGTACGCACGCTCCGGAAACAGATTGGTTTCGTAGAGAAACTCGGCGGCTTGCAGGTGTGCCAGGCCGCGGTGCAAGGCCTCCTCGGGCGCATCGGCAATGGCCTGTAACAGCGGCCAGGGACCTCCGTACCAATCACCGCCGCGGTCTGCAGCAAGCGCTTCTCCTCCGCGGGCAGCCGGTCGATGCGCGCCGCCAGCACCGCCAGCACCGTCGCCGGGACCTGCAGGCTCTCCAGGGGCTGCGCCAGGCGATAGGCACCGCGCGCGCCCCTCAGGACCCCGGTCTCGACCAGGGTGTGTACGCTCTCTTCCAGGAAGAAGGGGTTGCCCTGGGTGCGGGCAATCAGGAGCGGGGTGAGCGGTGCGAGGCTGGGGTCATGCCCCAACAGCGCCTGGAGCAACTCGTCGGCGCTGGCTGGGGGCAGCGGGTCGAGCCGCAGTTGCGTGTAGTACGTCTTACTACCCCAGCCGTGTTGGTACTCGGGGCGGTAGTTCACCAGCAGTAGCAGCCGGGCTGTGGGCAGGCTCTCCACCAGGCTGTCCAGCAGCGCCTGGGTCTCGGTGTCAATCCAGTGCAGATCCTCACACACCAGGCACAGCGGCTGCACCTGGCTTTCGCGCAGCAGCAGGTGCTTGATGGCCTCGAGGGTACGGCGGCGGCGTTGCGGGGGATCAAACGCCTGCCACTGGGGGTCCTCGACCGGGACCTCGAGCAGCGCCAGCAAGGCGGGCAGCATGGGCTCCAGGGCGCGGTCGAGCGTCAGCAGTTTGCCCGTGACCTGCTCGCGTCGGCGACGGGCGTCGTCCTGGGGAACGATTTGAAAGTAGCTCTTGAGCAGGTCAATGACCGGCAGGTAGGCGGTGGCCTTGCCATAGGACACCGCATGGCTCGCCAGAAGCAACCAGCCGTGGAGGTGGTGTGAGCGGGTGCACTCGTACAGCAAGCGGGACTTTCCTACGCCCGCTTCCCCCACGCCGGCGACCACTTGCCCGTGCCCACCCCCGGCACGTGCCAGAAGCCTGGCGCAGCTGCGCCAGCTCCGTATCACGCCCCACAAAGCGCGTCAGGCCTCGCGCCATCGCCGCCTGCAAGCGCGCGCGTACTGGCCCGGCCCGCCGCAGCTCGTAGACCTCGATGGGCGCTGGCAACCCCTTCACCGGCACTGGTCCCAGGGGCGTGACCTCAACATAGCCCTCGACCAGGCGTAGCGTCTCGGCCGTTAGCAGCGCCGTGCCAGGACGAGCGAGCTGTTCCATACGCGCCGCCAGGTGCGTGGTCTGCCCCACCGCGGTGTAGTCCATGTGCAGGTCATTCCCAATGGCGCGCACCACCACCTCGCCTGAGTTGAGGCCGACGCGGATCTGTACGTCAAGCCCTTGCTGGCGCCGCAACGCCTCAGCATACTGACCAATAGCCTCCTGCATGTGCAAGGCGGCATAACAGGCGCGCACGGCGTGGTCCTCGTGCGCCAGGGGCGCGCCAAACAGGGCCATGATGCCATCGCCCATGACCTGGTTCACGGTGCCCTCAAAGCGGTGTACCGCCGCCATCAGGCGCTCCAGCACCGGGTCCAGGATCTGCCGCGCCTCCTCGGGATCGCGGTCCGCTAAAAGCTCCATCGAGCCTTTGAGATCGGCAAACAGCACCGTCACCTGCTTGCGCTCGCCTTCCAGGGCGTGTTTGGTGGCCAGAATTTGTTCGGCGAGATACAGTGGGGTGTCGGCGCGTGGAAGAGGCTCCTGGCGCGGGACTGGGGGAAGGAGCGCGTGGGGCGCGGGACTCTCAGGCGCCGCCCAGACCAGCACCCGGCTGTCCTCATCCAGCGCTACACGTTGACCGTAGATGAGCTCCTCTTTGAGGACCTCCAGGTGCACGTCATCGAGCTGAAACTGCACTTGCAGCGTCCGATAGGTGAGGCGACCGCGCTGACGCAGCAGGGCAATCACCTGATCCACAATGGCGACAAAGTCCACGCCGCCTCCTCTCCGCTCGTCGCTGTGGCTGCATGCCCATCCGCATGTCCATGTGTCATGCGGATGGACCTTCTCCTCCCGGCTGCAGGGGGACATCTTTTGCGGTGAGGTAGCGGGTGATGCGCTCAACAAAACGGTGCGCATCGTGGACCAACTGCGCCATTGCCTCTGTGTCAAACACGATATCACTCCCATAATCTGCGATAACACGTCGATCATAGGCGCGCGTCAAGAGGCTGGCCCACTCTCTTTCGATCTCACCGGTTTGTATCAGCACTTGTCCAAATAGCCGACGTACGGCCCCATGGCTCTCTGAGATAGCCTCCTGGAACAGCAACGCCGCTTTGGCCGCATGCATCATAGCGTAGTAAGCCCGCGAAATGGCGTCGTCTGTCAGGTCGTGGGCTTGGAGTAAGTCAGCAGCACGTAACGCGCGTTGCGCCTGCCGCCATTCAGTTTGGATTTGATACAGTCTCATACACGGACACTCCATCACGTTCCACGACCTCACGGAACACCGACTGCCGTTCCCGGAGCCGCTGCCATTCAGCTAGCGTATACACAATCAACGACGGCACCACATCCGTCCCAATAGACAGATCATACCCTGGATGGGTCACGGTGTTTTTCAACCGCCAGTCGCCCTCGCGAATAATCACGACGATATCCAGATCCGAGTCCGGCCCTGCGGTACCGCGCGCTTTGGAGCCAAAAATAATCATGTCTTGCACCACGCCTGGAAACTGCTCGCGTAACACCTGGCGATAAGCATCGAGCCAGGTCTGATCGTCGGCTGTCAGGGTCAGCATCATTGCACCTCCTCGCGCAGGTTCGCCCCGCCGGGTCAGGCGAGGCGCTCTGAGAGCATAGCATATCTGGGGACGCACTGTCCCAGCGGGTCAGCACGCCACGCTGCTGGTGATGCCGTGGCACACAGAGGGCAGTCTGGTCCATCATAGCGCTTGCATGTGAGCGAGTGCCGCCTCGGCCTCGGGCAGCCAGAAGGTCATGTCCATGGTGCGATACAGGTCGATAGCGGCAGACAGCGCAGGATACGCCTGCTGCGGCTGACCAAGCCTGGCGTGGAGGGTCCCGAGCCCGCGGTGGCAGTGCGCCTGCAGCGGCCGCATGCCCAGTGCTTCGGCCAGGGCGAGGGCCTCACGATAGGCTGCTTCGGCCTGTTCGATTTCCGGAGGGGCCTGATGGGCGGCGATCTCCCCAAGGAGCCTGAGTGCGTACGCCCGATGTCCCGGTTCCTTGTAGGTACTCGCATGCTTCACTGCTCGTTCAGCACATGCAAATGCCTGGTCTTGTCGAGCAGCGAGCAGATACGCTTCGCCTAGCCAGGTCAGCCACAGCGCATACCTGAAGAAGATGTTGAGCGCCTCGGTTTGTTGCACCGCCTGTGCAAGCAGTGAGACCCCAGCAGCGACCTGTCCGGAAAGGGCATAGGCATAGCCCAGCGTCGAGGCCAGTACGCGTATATTCAAGGGCATATCCTCGGCTTGAGAACGTCGTAACGTCCTCTCCAGGAGCGGAATCGCACCGTCAAAGTCGCCTTTGTAGAGGTAGACGAGGCCAACCGCATGCCTAGCCAAGACCTGACTGTGGGCGGTGTCAGCTGCATCAGCAATGCGGACAGCCTCCTCGCCGATGGCTACGGCTTCTGTAAACTCGCCGAGCTCGACCAGAGGCATGACCATACAACTCCGTGAGTGCGCGGCGGGAAGACTGCCGATACTGAAGCGCTCATGGATCAGCTCGCCTGTGAGCGCGGCGATATTCTGCTTGAGCAACTGGACCGACCGGCGGTAAGCGCCGACCGCGTGGCAAGCATGCCCCAATCGTTGGTAGGCCAGGACTTGTAAGGAGAAGTCTCGCAGTTCAGCCGCGCAGGTGAGCGCCTGCTCGCCGTATGCCATGGCCTGCTCACTGTTGCCCGTCAATCGGTAGTAGTCGGTCAGATGCGAGTACACCAGGCCGAGTCGTCGCCGGTCTCCCTGGGAGGTAGCGATGGCTTCAGCCGCATGCAGATGGTCGAGAATCCTCGCATACTCAGCGAGTGGGACGAGCCATGGGCGAAGTTCCATCCGCAGCTCGAAGCCCTGCTCCAGCGTGGAGGGACTCTCCGGGAGTTGCTTCAGGGCGAGTAGCGCCTGCTCAAACCACGCCACAGCCTCCCGATAGGCCGAGCGCATAGCCGCCTTTGCACCGGCCTGACGCAAATAAGCAAGTGCTTTGTCCCACATTGCGCCTCGGAAAGCGTGGTGGGCAAGCCGTTCGACTTGCTCGGCCACCTGCTCCCCGGCGAGCGCCTCGATGGCCTCCACAATGCCGGCATGCAGGGTGCGCCGCCGTTCCTGGAGGAGACCCCCGTAGGCCACCTCGTGCGTCAGGGCGTGCTTGAAGGTGTACACCAGTTCGGGGAACAGGCGGGCCTCGTAGAGGAATTCAGCAGCCTGCAGGCGTGCCAGACCGCGATGCAGCCCGTCCTCGGGCAATGCCGCCATGGCTTGTAGCAGTGCCAGGGGTACCTCAGTGCCGATGACCGCCGCGGTCTGCAGCAGGCGCTTGTCCTCCGGGGGCAGGCGATCAATGCGGGCGGCCAGCACCGCCTGCACCGTGGCTGGCACTTGCAAGCGCTCGAGTGGCTGTGTCAGACGATAGGCCCCGGGCTCCCCCACCAGCGTCTGCGTCTCCACCAGGGTGCGCACGCTCTCCTCCAAAAAGAAGGGATTGCCACCCGTGCGGGCACTCAGGAGGCGCGTCAGCGGTGTCAGACTGGGATCAGCCCCGAGCATGGCCTGCAAGAAAGCCTCGGCACGCACGGGTGGCAGCGGGTCGAGGCGCAACTGCGTGTAGTACGTTTTGCTACCCCAGCCGTGCTGATACTCGGGGCGGTAGTTGACCAGGAGCAGGAGCCGGGCCGTGGGCAGGCTCTCGACCAGCGTGTCGAGCAGGGCCTGCGTCTCCGCATCAATCCAATGCAAATCCTCGAAGATCAGCAGCAGCGGCTGCACCTGGCTTTCGCGCACCAGCACCCGCTTGAGCGCCTCCAGGGTGCGTCGCCGCCGCTGGGGTGGCTCGAGGCTGAGGAACGCATGGTCCGCCGGCAGGGCCTCCAGGAGCCAGAGCAGCGCCGGGATCGTCTCCTGCAGCGCCTCGTCCAGGCTCAGCACCTGCCCGGTCACCCTGGCGCGGATGGTCCGGGTGTCATCGTGTTCCTGCACCTGCGTATAGCGCTTCAGGAGGTCAAGCACAGGGAAATACGGCGTGGCCTTGCCGTAGGACACTGAGGTACTTTCCAGCACCAGCCAGCCCTGGGTGCGGTGGGTATGGCTGACTTCGTACACCAGGCGCGATTTCCCGACGCCCGCCTCACCGACCAGGGCCACCACTTGCCCCTGCCCGGCCCTGGCCCGCTCCAGAGCCTGGTGCACGGCCTCGACTTCGGCCTCGCGGCCGACAAAGGGCGACAGGCCACGCACGACAGCCGCCTGTAAGCGCCGTCGCAGGGCCGTCACCCCGACCAGCGCAAACACCTCCACCGGCTCCGCCAGGCCCTTCACCGGCACCGGGCCCAGGGCGGTGACCTGCACCAGGCCCTCGGCGAGTCGGAGCGTGGCAGCGCTCAGGCGAATGCTCCCCGGCGTGGCCAACTGCTCCAGGCGCGCTGCCAGGTGCACCGTCTGGCCAATAGCGGAGTAGTCCATGTGCAGGTCGTTGCCAATCGCCCGCACCACCACTTCGCCCGAGTGCAGGCCCACGCGGATCTGCACCTCCACGCCATGGGTGCGGCGCACCTCGGTGCTGTAGCGCTGTAGAGCCTCCTGCATGGCCAGGGCCGCATAGCAGGCGCGCACGGCGTGATCCTCGTGCGCCAGCGGAGCGCCAAACAGGGCCATGATGCCGTCTCCCATGATCTGATTCACCGTGCCCTCATAGCGGTGCACCGCTGCCATCAGACGCTCCAGCACCGCGTCGAGCAGCTGGCGGGCCTCCTCGGGGTCGCGGTCGGCGAGCAGCTCCATGGAGCCTTTCAGGTCGGCGAATAGCACGGTGACCTGCTTGCGTTCGCCCTCCAGGGCACGGCGGGAAGTGAGAATCTGCTCCGCCAGGTAGGGGGGCGTATAGGCCAGCGGGGGAGACACAGACGGCGGGGCCACCGGGGCAGCGGCGGACGACTCCGTCACCCCGCTCCAGACCAGCACGCGGCCCTCTTCATCCACGGCCAGGCGTTGGCCGTACATGAGTTCTGCCTTGAGGTCTTCCAGAGCAGCGTCGTCCAGCTGAAACTGCCGCTGCAGGGTCCGGTAGGTCAGGCGGCCACGCCGTTGGAGCATCGCAATCGCCTGGTCCAGCACCTCTTCAAAGGTCATGATGGGTCCTCCCCTCACGCCCCCAGAAGGAGTGTTCTAGGCTCCTGGAGGGTCCGCCGTGCTCCAGTCAGTGACGTATCAGCCGTAGAGCGGGATGGGCACAGGTCTGGCGCACGGTGTGCCAGATTATGGGTTTTGCTGTGCCTTCGTGCGTCTCTGTTCTTCAGGCAGAGTGGGTACGAGGAATACCTTGAGATGCCCATTGAGACTTAAGTCCGTCTCTACCTCAGCAAGGGCGTCGTAATATTCAAAGGTGTGCGGCGGTTGAGCACTGGGCTTTACTGGTATGTACCAGTAGTTATCCTCAAGCTGCATGGCCTCTTCCACAACCTCGAGGGTGACTCCTCCCGGATGGCAGCTCTGCAGACGTTCCCGGACGATCTCGCTGACTTGATGTTTATCCATCGCGTTGCACCTCGACGATACGGAGAATAAACGTGGCATCCCGGAGGGCATATAGGGCATCGACACGTTCGAGGGAGGCTCCAGGGCGGTAGTCAGCATCTTCGCGTAATTTGCGAAGACGACGCAGCGCTTTGTTGATTTCATAACGCACGCGAAAGGGTAATGTGGTGTTATGGAGAATCAGATCAGGTAATTGGTGGTGTGCAGGATTGTGCCAACTGTACGGGAAGCGCAGATGCCGTGCCATCAACATACTGGTCACAGCACAGTAGGCAGCATAATACGAGCGACTGATGCTACTCCGCAGGTGGTCTTCGTCCAGCAGTTTCCTTGCCGCATGGCGACAATCACGACTCATGTCCTCCCATGTACGCAAGGCCAGTCTCCTTGTGCAGCTGTGCTGTCATACGCTGGTTCAACACTCTGGTCTTGAGGCGGGCAATCCCCTGCGGTACCGCATCGAGGTCAACATCGTTAGGAGAGACGACGTGCACTCCTGGCATACGTAACCCCATTTCCTGCCCATGTATCCGGCGATCTCACGCGAGAAGCATAGGCATTCCACTTGTACTTTTCAAGGCAGTGCGACATATGCAGGCGGCCGAAGGCCAGAGATGTCCGTATGCCATGTGGCTTTCTAGATGGCCATCCCCTTTGGTCAGCGTCTCTCCGCCTGCGCCAGCGCGGCTTCTGCCTGGGGCAGCCAGAAGGTCATCGCCATGGCGCGGTACAGTGCGATGGCGGTGGTGAGGGCAGCGCGAGCCCGCTGCCGCTGGCCGGCTGTGGCGTACAGCGTGCCCAGGCTGCGGTGGCAGTGCGCCTGGAGCGGGCGCATCTCCAGCGCCTCGGCCAGGGCGAGGGCCTGGCGGTAGTGGGCCTCGGCCGGCGCAGTCTCCAGAGGATCGCGGTGTGCGGCGATCTCACCGAGGAGGTGCAGGGCATACGCCTCGTGGCCCCGTTCCTGGTACGTACGGGCCAGCGCCAGGGCCTGCTCGGCGAGGGTCTGCGCCTCCTCCAGGTGGCCGGCCAGCAGCTGTGTTTTGCTCAGAGGGAGGCTGCAGAGCACCTGAGAGCCTCTCCTTGCCGTGGTCATGACCTGGTCCATCGCCTGCGTCAGCAGCGGCATGGCGTCGGCAACGCGCCCGCCCAGCGTGTACGCTGCACCCAGGGCCGCAGCCATCCAGGGGAAATAAACTGGCAGATCCATGTCCTGACAGAGGTCCATAGCCCGCTCGAGCAGAGGGAGAGCCCGGCGCAGATCACCCTGCTGGAGGCACAGCAGCCCAAGCCCCCGGGAGGCAAACATCAGGCTCGCGGGGTGCGCCACCTCCTCGGCAATCCGCAGTCCTTCGTCCCCGAGGCTGCAGCCCTCGGCGAAGGTCCCCAGCTCGGCATGGCTCACGGCGAGATGGGCCCGGTAACGCACCGCGGGGAGAGAGACCTGCCCGAAGCGCTCATGGCCCCGCGTCCCCTCGAAGGTCGCGACGGTGTGCCCGTAGCAGTCGATGGCCCGACGATAGTCTCCCTGAGCGCGATAGGCCTCGCCGAGGAAGCCGTTGGCCATGGCCTGGAGGAGGCCATCGCCGCTGGCTGTCGCGAGCGCCAGGGCGCGCTGGGCCGCGGCGGTGGCCTGGGCATAGGCGCCCATGACGTTGAGGAAATGGATGGACAGAAAACCACAGACCTGTCCCAGCCGATGCGGGTCGTCGAGGGCCTCGGCGAGGACCTCGGCCTCGTGCAGCACCGCCAGAATACGCCCGGCGTCGCCAGACGGAAAGAGGGCCGTGCGCAGGGCGAGCCGCAGATCGACCGCCTGCTCGCGCGTCTCGCGCGCCTCCGGCAGATGCGCCAGAGCGCTGAGCGCCTGCTCGAGATATCCTACAGCCTGGCGATGGGCCGACCGCGCCATGGCCTTCTCCCCCGCCTGCCGCGCGTACGCCAGGGCCTTGTCCCAGACCTCCCCCCGCAGAGCATGGTGCGCCAGGCGGTCCACCTGCTCGGCCAGCCGCTGGCGCGACGGTGTCGGCGCAGGGCACAGCCCTTCCCCTGCGACTGCGTCGGCGGAGGGGCGCCAGCGTAACGGCGCCCCTTCCCCGGCGAGCCCTTCCAGGGCTGCGACAATGCGGGCGTGCAGGCCGCGCCGCCGCTCCTGCAAGAGGCTTTCGTAGGCCACCTGCTGGGTGAGGGCGTGCTTGAAGGTATATGCGAGGTCAGGAAAGAGGCGGGTCTCGTAGAGGAATTCCGCCGCCTGCAGGTGGGTGAGCGCGCCGGGCAAGGCGGCCGCAGGGATCTCATCCAGGGCCTCCAGCAGCACGCCGGGCACGTCCGTGCCAATCACCGCGGCGGCTTGCAGGAGGCGTTTCTCTTCCGGGGGCAGCCGGTCGATGCGGGCCGCCAACACCGCCTGCACCGTGGCCGGGACTTCGATGCTGGCGAGCGCTTGCGCCAGGCGATAGGCGCCGGGCGCGCCAACCAGAACACCACGCTCCAGCAGCGTCCGCACGCTCTCCTCCAGAAAGAAGGGGTTGCCCTCGGTGCGGGCGATGAGCAACCCCTTGAGCGGCGTGAGCCCCGCATCCGCCCCGAGTAGGGCCTCCAGGAGGTCTGCAGCGCTCGCCGCGGGCAACGGATCGAGCCGCAGCTGGGTATAGGTGCTCTTCTGGCCCCAGCCGTGCTGGTACTCCGGCCGATAGTTCACCAGCAGGAGCAGACGCGCCGTCGGCAAGCTCTCCAGGAGGCTCTCCAGGAAGGCCTGCGTCTCGGCATCGATCCAGTGCAGGTTCTCGCACACCACCAGCACGGGCTGCACCTGACTCTCCCGCAGCAGCAGAGCCTTGAGGGCCTGGAGCGTGCGCTGGCGACGTTGGGACGGCTCGAGGGCCTGCCATGGCGCATCCTCCACCGGCACGTCGAGGAGCGTGAGAAAGGCGGGCAGGGTAGGCCCGAGCGTCGGATCGAGGGTCACCAGCTTGCCGGTCACCTTCTCGCGGATCGTGCGGGCCGCGTCGCGCCCGTCAATCTGGAAGTAGGCTGTGAGCAGCTCGCGGACGGGAAGGTAAGGGGTGGCCTGGCCATAGGAGAGCGCACTGCTCTCCAGGACGAGCCAGCCGTGGGTGTGAGGCGCATGCGTCAACTCGTAGCACAGGCGGGTCTTGCCCACACCAGGTTCACCGACGATCGCCACCACCTGGCCATGGCCGGTGCCGCGTGTCCCAGCACCTGGCACAAGGTTTCCACTTCCAGCTGCCGCCCCACAAAGCGGGTCAGGCCGCGGGCCGCAAACGCCTGCATGGGGGTACGGCTCGGTCCGGCCCCCACCAGTTCCGCCACCTCCACCGGCGCTGCCAGCCCCTTGACCGCACAGGGGCCGAGCCGCTTCACCTGGAGGGACTCGGCGGCGAGTTGCAGGGTCTCCGTCGTCAACAGCACCGAGCCCGGCCGCGCCATCTGCTCCAGGCGCGCCGCCAGATGCACTGTCTGGCCCACCGCCGTGTAGTCCATGTGCAAACTGCTGTCGATGCCCCGCACCACCACGGCCCCAGAATGGAGCCCGACGCGGATTTGCACCGGCACCCCGTGCAGGCGCTGCATCTCGTCGCCATAGCGCGTGACCGTCTCCTGCATGTGCAGCGCTGCATAACACGCCCGCACGGCATGATCTTCATGGGCAATGGGCGCCCCAAACAGGGCCATAATGCCATCGCCCATAACCTGGTTGACCGTCCCCTCGTAGCGGTGCACCGCGTCCAGCATGCGCGTCAGCACCGGGTCGAGGAGCTGGCGCGCTTCCTCGGGGTCGCGGTCGGCGAGCAGTTCCATGGAGCCCTTCAGGTCGGCGAACAGCACCGTCACCTGCTTGCGCTCGCCCTCCAGCGCCGTGCGCCCGGTGAGAATTTTTTCCGCCAGGTAGGATGGCGTGTAGCCGAGCGGTGCCGCTGCCGGCATTGGCCCCGCTGGCGGCGCAGGGGGCGCGGCCGTCGCACCGGTCCACACCAGCACCCTCCCCTGCTCATCGGTGGCGAGCCGCTGACTGTCGATGAGTTCAACCTTGAGGTCCTCGAGCGCCTCGTCATCGAGCTGAAAGTGCCGTTTGAGCGTGCGATACGCCACCCGGCCCCGCTGGCGCAGCAGCGCCAGCGCTTAATCCACCACCGTGACAAAGTCCACCCCGTCTCCCCCCTGCGACTGCGTCGGCAGAGGGCGCCCAGCTGAACGGGCGCCCGTGCCCCGTGACTGCGTCGGCGGAGGGGGCACCGTGGAACGTGCCCCCTTCCCTACCTGGTGCCCGACCTCCGTGCGCGTGCGCGACACCATCATAGCATAGGTGACGGCCCGGGTGCGGCAGGAAGTGCCAGGCGGACCATCGTGGAGGAGGTCTCCTGATCACCCCTCTTTCCCCTGATGAAGGGGTGTCCCTCTGGCTCTGCACCGCCAAGGCGTGTACACTTCTCTCCTGTCCGGGGTGTGGGTTCCCAGACCTTCAGAGGTAAAAACGCGTTTCTCTTGCCTATCTGCTCGAGGAGGGATGCCATGCTTATGGTCAGCTATCTCGACCGTTTTCTCGAACCTGTGACCGCAGCGTTCACGCCGGCCCTAGCGCGTACGCTTGTTGATTTTCGAGTCGACCCAGCACTGCAGGCCCACATCGACGTGCTACGACAGAAGGCCAACGAAGGCACACTCACGCCAGAAGAAGACGCTGAGTACGAAGATTTTGTCGAAGCGGTGGACGTGATGGCGATCATGCAGGCAAAGGCGCGCCAATTCCTGGCCAAGCATCCAGCGTAGGATGGACGCCACGACCCGCGCGTTGGTGTGGCAACGTGCTGGCGAGATGGGAGTGCATAGCGAAGCCTATGGCTGAGACCGGGATGACTGGGGCAAAGTGGATATCGACAGACCCCTATGTTGCAGCCTTAGCCAATAAGATTGAAAGCCTGTATCCTGGCCACGTCCAGGGGGTGAATATTCCACTTCGTGATGCTGCAGGACACGTGGTCACAGACGCTGACATTCTCCTCAACAACGCGGTGATCCAGGTGAAGTCGGGAGGAGGGAAGGGCTTAGGGAGCCAGGTACTCCGCAAGACGCCTGCAGGATCAGGTTTGCCAGTGATCGGTTATGGCCCGGTTCTGAAACCTCATGTTGTGCAAGGTATTGCACGTGGTGGCGGACTTGTGACGACCGACGAGTCACTCCTATTGGAGGTTATTAAACCACAGGATAAGGAGGAGCGGTGGAAACGGTCATCATCATACGAGACGGACGCAGGGATGCGACAGAACTCATAGCCCGTCTTGGCACCGATGTACGTATAGAAAAGCTCCCAGACGGCCGTTTTTTCGTTGAGGATGCTCCCTATCATCTCTGGCTGGGACATGATGATGCTATCCTGAACGAGTACGCGGAGGAGGAATTGCGGACAGTGCGGGAGGGTGTCACAGCCCCCGTGCCGTTTGTCTGCGAATTCAGCGACATGGCCTTTGGCAAACGCATCCTTGGGCGTATACTCTGCGGCGAATCCTGTTTAGTCGATAACGACCACGGGAACATTGTGACCGGCAAGGAATTCGTGGAACGCCTGCAGTATGAGCCTGGATGGGATTGGCGCCTGCAAACGTGAGCCTTTGTGGTCAAGGAAGCTTGGCGCCTACCTCGACGTCATGTCAATGCCTGCTAGTGCTCTGTCAATCTTATAAATTGGGGTTGCCGTAGTGATTGTATCAAGCAAAGCAATTGGTTGTGTGCATCTCTACCCTAAAATACAAGTTTGACAAAGCACTAGATGTCTGTTTCATAAGTGTGTCACCAGTCTGGGATGCCTGGGTACGCGGCCCTCCGGGCCGCTTCCAGAGCGGGCCAGAGGCCCGCGTACCCAGGTAACTGGCGTATGATTTATGAAACAGACATCTAGGACCAAGCCCACTTTGCCCAGGGACAGCCGGGTCATGGTCGCTTCCACCCGCTCTACGGCCTGCCCCGAGGCGCCATAGTGGGCTTTGGCCACCCGATGGAGGTACTGCGCATAGTGGTAGTCATCGAGCACCTGACGGGCCTGGGGCAACAGCGCCTGGACGTGTTTCCAGATCCACGCGGCCCCATCACAGACGACGCACAGGCGCACCTGCTCTGCCGGAATCAGGCCAGCCTTGTGGATCTGCGGGAGGGCTGCGCCAAGTTGCTCCGCGTTTTGCACCTGATGCCCACTGCGCACATGGACGATGCGCTCGCCATCGAGCAGAGAGAAGCGCAAGCCCTTGGCGTCGCGCCACTGCCCCCGCCACCGCGCGCGCCGCGCCGGGCGCTCGGGCCCTGTCAGGACGGGTCGGCACCGAGGCGCCATCAATGCCGAACACCAAGACCGGCCGGCGCAAGCGACCCGCTGCCACCGCGGCCATACGCCGCTCGATCTCCTGCGGCGATGGGGCCACGTCCAACACGGTCAGGCCCTCGGCCACTTGGTTGGTCACGGTATGCATCCGCTCGCTCCCGACGTGCAGCCCCGTCAGATCACCCAAGAGCCCCTGGGCGGTGTCATACGGCACTTCGGTGACCAACTTCGCCGCGGTGTGCCGCATGTCGAGCTGTTGACACCCTGGCACCAACCCCAGCACGTCATCGAGGGGGTAGAGACCCTCGCGACCAGCGCGGCAATAGAAGTCGGGGCGCTCCAGCTCAACCGGCCCCACCATCGTCTCGACCGTGCGCCCGACGTGCGCTTGCACCGTGAGCCCCCGCGCACACTTCGGGCAGCTGGCCTGCTGGCGCTGGCGTTCCCCCGCGTGGGCATGCGCCACGATCGTCTCCGTGATGCCCCCAGTGAGTTGCTGGCGCAAGTCCCACACGGTGGCGGTCACCTCCGCTAACGTTGCCGGCGGCTCGTGCCACGTCTGCTCGCGGGTATCGAGCCAGTGGTCAAAGCGTTCGTGGAGCTGGTGGCGCAGGATGCGCCATGGTTTGCTTGCACGGACCTCCTCAAACACGATAACCTCAGCCGCTCCCATGGGTGACTCCTCGTATGGCAGGATGAAGTGATGCTCTCCTGCTGATTATAGAGCGGTCACCTATGGGACGTCAGAATCACCGAATGCTCCCTTCGTGACGCAAGGGGGAGCAAAAGGACAACGGCATGACCCTGGCTTCTGGGAGCCTGTCATGCAACCCCTAGACGACAACTGCATGACCCTGAATCCTCATGGAGTCACTACGACTTTGCCAATCACCGTACGATCCTCGATAAGCCGCAGGCCCTCGCGTGCCTCGTCAAGGGGTAGCACGCGGTCAATCACCGGGCGCATCTGGCCCTGCGCGATCATGGTGAGTAGCGCCGTGAGGTCTTCGTCATAGAAACTGTTCGAGCCGATGATTTTCAGCTCAAAGCTCCAGATATAGCGCAGATCCTCTGGTGGATTATAGCCAGCGGTGGCACCACACACGAGCAGCTTGCCGCCGCGCTTGAGGCATCGCAGTGACGGAAACCAGGTATCACCACCCGTGAAGTTTACCACCACATCCACGCCCCCCTCGTACGACCGCCGTTGCGGCTTGCCATACGTCTCAATCGCCCACTGCGACCAGTCGACCTGCGTGTAGTTAATCAGATGATCGGCCCCGAGTGCCTTCAAGCGCGCCAGCTTGGCATCGCTCGAAGCGCAGGCGATGACCTCAGCCCCGAGCATCTTGGCCAGGATGACGCAGCCCGTGCCGACCCCGCCGCTAGCGCCAAGGACAATGACACGCTCGCCCTTCTCAATAGTCTTGTGGGTGATAAACATACGATGCGCCGTCCCATACGCCACCGGGAGTGACGCAGCATCCTCGAATGACACGTTGTTGGGCATGCGGATAAGCTGGTCGGCAGACACCAGACAATACTCCGCCATGCCGCCATCCAGCATCTCCCCCATGAGGCCCTTACGCTTGTTGACCGGGTTGACGAGCACCCGCTCGCCGGTGTGCCAGCCCACGACCTCTGGTCCCACTTCGACGACCTCACCCGCCATGTCGAGGCCGATAATGACTGGCAGTGGCACCTTGATCCCCGGCATCCCACGCATGGTGAACACGTCGTGATAGTTAAACGAGGCGGCGCGCACCCGGATGATGACGTGCCCTGCCACTGCGGGTGGCACAGGATAATCCTGTACCACCTCGAGAGCGTCGAGCCCCCCATGTTGTCGTAAGACCAGAGCGCGCATGGTGCTGGGGATGGCCATCTCGTGTACTCCTCTTGTGGATCATTGTGGCGCATCAGTGCTGCAGGCTGCTGTCCGCCCACTTAGACGTGTCCCATGGCACGCTGAGCGCGCTCGGCCAGTGCCTGGCGGTCGATCTTGTTGGTGCCGGCAAGCGGCAGCTCGGCGACACACCACACGCGGCGCGGATGCTGATACGCCGGGGCATTGGCCAGGGCGTAGTGCTTGATGTCGTCCTCGGTCACAGCAACGCCCTGCTTGAGCACGACAAATGCCACGGGTTTCATACCTTTGATGTCATCGGGCAGCGGGATCACACAGGCCTGCTCGATCGCCGGATGCTGCTCCAGCATCTTCTCAACTTCGCTCGGATAGATGTTCTCACCGCCGCTGACAAACATGTCGTCAACCCGGCCGACAAAATAGTAAAAGCCATGCGCGTCACGCCGAAACACATCGCCGGTCGCGTAATACCCGTCCGCGGTGCACGCCCGTGCCGTGGCCTCTGGCAGCTTCTGGTAGCCGCTCATGAGCGCTGGGCAGCGCATTTCCAGCTCACCCTCGTCCGCCTCGCAGCCTGGCGCGTCAACGAGCCGCAGCTGCACTGCCGGGTGAGGATAGCCTACGGACAACCCCGGCTGCGGTAGCCCCTCCGGGTGCGGCCCAAAGACTACCGGGCCGGCTTCCGTTGTGCCGTACACATTGCTAATCGACGCCTGAGGCAGGCACGCCTGCAATTGATCGAGCAGGCTCTGGCTCACCGGGGCTGATCCCATGCGCACATGCTGCACGGAGGAGAGGTCCGTGCGCGCCATGAGGTCGTGCTCCCGCAACATCATGGCCATCATCGGCGGCACGGCCGTGAGCCACGTGCAGTGGTAGCGGGCAATCGCCTCCAGGTAAGCACGGGCATTGAACTGCGGCATCAGGACCACGGTGGCATGCGCCACGCTGGCAAACTGTGCCAGGGCCAGCGCGTTCATGTGGTAGAGTGGCGCCGCTACCAGGAGCCGCTGCGTTGACCAGTCCTTGCCCGCGGCCCGTGTCTGCGCCACCCAGAGATGACTCGCATGCGAAAGGATAACACCCTTCGGTCGTCCAGTAGAGCCAGAGGTATAGAGAAGCATGGCCGGGGCATCTGGCTGTGGTCGCACCGTGGCACACGGCCCGGGCGCGAGGAAGGCGTGAAAGCCGTCCGCGGCCTCACTCCCAAACTCCACGGTGGGCAGAGAAGCGGGGACGTCCTGACGGCGTGGGGTATCACAGAACACCAGGCGAGCATCGCTGTCCTGTAGCACATACGCAATCGTAGCGCGGGGAAATTTCCAATTCACCGGCACAGCAATGCCACCGGCCCGCAGGATACCACAGTAGGCGGCGAGGAACTCGGTGCGATTGGCTGACAGGAGAGCGACGTGGTCACCATGCGCCAGGCCACGCTGCATGAGTCCGCGCGCCACGCTGTTTGCCAGGTCATCGAAGGCACCATACGTTACAGTGCGGGGCGGTTGCTCGCCACCCAGATCGAGCAGGGCTGGCTTCGCCAGATCGCGCGAGCGATCAATGAGATCTCCAAGATTGTCGTAAACGCTCATGGCTCGACGACCCTTTGCTAAGGTCCTGACGCTTAGTGCGCTGCATTAAGGGACGCCATCCCGTGCCTCCAGGAGGCGATAACTGACTTGCCCCATGGCCACCAGTTGGCCACGCAGCGCCGTACGAATCTGCACCAGACTATAAAACAACTCTTCGGAGCGTTGCTGAACCTGTGCCTCAGCCACCACATCCTCCTGACAGGCGGCAGGAAAGCTGAGCTGGATGCCCACAGTAGAGCCGCGTGCCCCCTGCCTGTTGGCCAGGCTCCAGGCCGCGTGCGTACCCGCGGTGTCCAGCAGGGTGGCGAGCGCTCCAGGGTGGAGTTGCCCTTGTTCGTCACAGTGAGGCGGAATACAGGGCATGGTCAGCTGCAGGCTCCCAGGCGTGCGGGAGCGGGTAGCAATCTGGACTTTCCTGGTAAAATCCACGCTGGGAGCCGAGAGGACCGGGGTGGTGTCACCGGCAGGCGGTGCAAACGTCCCGGGGCGCGTGTAGAGGCGTCTGGGATGGGTGCCGTAGTCGGGGGCACGATAGATCATGAGGCCTTTGCTCAGGAGCTGCTGCGCAGCCCCGCGTACGGTTACATCGAGGAAAAAAATGTCTCGGCCGCGCCGCAACACGATCGCTTCCGCGCGCATGTCCTCTTGCAAGGCGGCGCGCAGGTACTGCACAGTGAGATCCACCGTATTCAGGGAAGGGGTGCACTCCCAGTCGATGCCCGTCCAGGCAGCGAGGGTGCCGGCCAGCTGGATGAGTGACGCGGTGGCGCCACCGTGTAACACACCGCCGATATTGGCGTTGTCCTCCCGAAAGGGCAACCGGACCACAGCCCGCTCGGGGCCAACGTCTTCGACTGTCACGCCCAGAAATGCGGCATAGGCCACACGGGCAAAGCGGGCTTGTGCCTCTGCCACACTCATGGTGACTCCTCGTTATACATTGCTATGGTGTGCCCTCCTCGCATGTATGGGTGCTGCCTACGCCCAGAGCGATGGCCTGCGGCGCATTGTCTATTGTCGGGTTGGCTTTGTCAACGCCAGGCACAGGTGTCCGTCTTGACTGGGACATCGGCATGCCTTACAGTGTCTCAGCACATTGGTGAAGGCCATCACGATAGGAGGGCACGCAGCATGCCAACGGCAACCCAGAGTTGGGTCGAGGAGTTTATCGACGTAGGAGGGACCAGGACACACATCCTGAAAGGCGGCAGTGGGGCCCCGTTGCTCGTTCTGCACGGCGCCCTGGGCAATCCAGGCTGGCTGCCGTACCACGAAGCTCTGGCGCAGCACTGTACGGTATACGCGCCCTCGCATCCCGGCTATGACCAGACACCCAGGCCACCATGGGTGAGCACTATTGCCGACGTGGCACACTTCTACCTGGGCTTGATGCGCGCCCTGGGGCTGGAGCGGCCCACCATCATGGGCTTCTCCATGGGCGGCTGGATCGCTGCCGAACTTGCCGCCATGCGCTCCGACCGCTTACGCGGGCTGATCCTGGTCAACGCGGTCGGCATCAAGCCA
>Ga0194121_10005124_pt1 | contig 18432 bp, 15 predicted proteins | sample TA2MahCa50mmetaG_FD_148609 | JGI IMG/M metagenome (GOLD analysis project Ga0194121, IMG submission 148609) | Freshwater microbial communities from Lake Tanganyika, Tanzania - TA2015020 Mahale Deep Cast 50m | ecosystem: Environmental > Aquatic > Freshwater > Lake | place: Tanzania: Lake...
GTCCTCTTTCGCATCTCGCGCCGCCCTGGGCGCAGCGCGCGGGCACCACCGGGCGTCCGAGACCTCGGGCGGGCACACCGCGCCCTGGGCACGGATCTCAACCGGGTGACCCGTTCGACGGCGAGCTCCGCCGGACTCGGCTGGCCGCCAAGCGCGCCATGGCCGAGACTGCTGCAAACGCTAGCCGGGGGGACCACGCCCATGCTCGTCTCGCTCAAGTGGCTACGCGAGTACGTGGACCTGCCGGCGAATCTCGACGTCGACACCTTTGCGCGCCGCCTCACCGAGGCCTCGGCCGAGGTCGAGGGCGTCCGGCGGATCGGCGGTGACTGGGACCGCGACCTGGTCCGCGTGGCGGAGGTGCTGGCGGTCGAGCCCCACCCGCAGGCCGACCGGCTGCGGCTCGCGACCGTGAACTACGGCGGAGCCGAGCCGCAGCGGGTCGTGTGCGGGGCCCCGAACGTGGCGGCCGGCCAGCGCGTCGCGTTCGGCCGCGAGGGCGCCGACCTCGTCGACGGCCACAGCGGGAAGCGCGTGCGGCTCAAGGCCGCGAAGATCCGCGGGGTCGAGTCCGCGGGCATGGTGCTCTCGGAGCGAGAGCTCGGCCTCTCCGATGAGCACGAGGGCATCCTCGTCTTGCCGCCGGACGCCCCCATCGGGACGCCGCTCGCCGACTATCTGGGCGACGTCGTGCTCGACGTCCACACGTGGCCCAACCGCGCCGACACGATGTGCATGCTCGGCATCGCGCGCGAGGTCGCCGCCCTCGTCGGGGCCTCGACGCTCCGCGAGCCGGACGAGCGCTACGAGGCCGCGGGCCCGGACGCCGCCCAGGCGGTGGAGATCGCGATCGCGGACCGCGCGCTCTGCGCGCGCTACGTCGCGACCGTGATCGAGGGCGTCACGATCGGTCCCTCCCCTGCGTGGATGCAGGAGCGCCTGCGCGCCGCCGGCATGCGCCCGATCAACAACGTTGTCGACGTGACGAACTACGTCATGCTCGAGCTCGGCCAGCCGCTGCACGCGTTCGACCTCGACCGCGTCCGCCGACGCGTGGTGGTGCGCACCGCGCGCCCCGGTGAGGAGCTCGTCACGCTGGACGGCCAGCGCCGCGCACTCACGCCGGACACGCTCCTCATCACCGACGAAGACGAGCGCGGTGCCGGCCGGCCGATCGCGCTCGCCGGCGTGATGGGCGGCGAGGCCACCGAGGTCACCGCGACGACCCGCAACATCCTGCTCGAGGCCGCGCGCTTCGACCCGACGAGCATCCGCCGGACCTCGACGCGACTCGCACTGCGGTCGGAGGCCTCCGGCCGCTTCGAGCGCGGCCTCTCGCCGGAGCTCGCCCTGCACGCCGCGCGGCGCGCGACGAAGCTCTTCGTCGAAGTGTGCGGCGGCACCGCGCGGCGCGGGGTCGTCGACGCCCACCCGGCGCCGGCTCGCACGCCCGCGGTCACGATCACCCGCGCCCGGCTCGACACGCTGCTCGGGGTGCACGTCCCCACCGTCGAGGTCGAGTCGATCCTCGGCGCGCTCGGCTTCGAGCTCGGCGAGGGGGACGGCGGCCGCCTCGACGGCCGGTTCGTCGTGCGACCGCCGTGGTGGCGCACCGACGTGACGATCGCCGACGACGTGGCGGAGGAGGTGGTGCGGCTCGTCGGCTACGAGCGGCTGCCCGCGACGACGATCCGCGGACGCATCCCGGCGTGGGAGCCGAGCCCGCTGCCCGGGCTCCGCGACCGGCTGCGCGACGCGCTCGTGCGCGCCGGCATGCAGGAGGTGGTGACCTACTCGCTGACCAGCGACGCCGTGCTGTCGCGGGTGATGCCCGCCGAGGACCTCGCGCTGATGCGACCGCTGCGCGTGCGCAACACGCTCTCCTCCGACCGCGAGGTGATGCGGCCGACGCTCCGCCACGCCGTCCTCGAGATCGTCGAGCGCAACATCCGCGCAGGCGCGGAGGACATCCTCGTCTTCGAGGCGGGGCGCGCGTACATCCCGCGCCGGGACGGCGGCGACCCGCTGCCGGAGGAGCGCGAGCTGATCGTCGGCGCGGTGAGCGGCGGCGAGCTCGACCGCTGGGGCCGCGAGCGCGTCCGCGCGCTCGACTTCTACGACGCCAAGGGCATGCTCGAGGCCGCCTGCGCGGAGCTCGGGCTCACCTTCGACTACGTCCCCGACTTCGAGTTCGCGACGCTCCCCGGGCACGTCGCGCGGCTGCGCGCCGGCGGCGAGTCCGGCGCGCCTGTCGGGGTGCTCGCGGAGGTGCACCCGCGGACGCTCGCCGCCTTCGGCATCGAGCAGCCCGTCACGCTCTTCGAGCTCGACCTGGCCGCGCTGCTCCCGCACGTGCCGGCGCGCATCGCCGCGCGCTCGGTGCCGCGCTTCCCCGCCGTCGAGCAGGACCTCGCGGTCGTCGTCGACACCACCGTCGCGGCCGGCGCGCTGCGCGCGGCCATCGAGGGCTCGGCGCTCGTGGCGAGCGTGCGCCCGTTCGACGTCTACCGCGGCGACCAGCTCCCGCCGGGCAAGAAGTCGGTGGCGTTCGCGATCCGCTACCAGGCGCCCGACCGCACGCTCACCACGGAGGACGCGAACCGCGAGCAGGCGCGCATCGTGCGCCGGCTCGCGCGCGAGTTCGGCGCGGTCGTCCGCGGCTGACCGCGCGAAGGCCCTCGCTACAATCCCGGACGGGACGCCGGGTGCGGGGGCGCGCGTGGGAACCAGCTGGTGGCCGGCCTCGGCCGAGACCCCGTTCACGTGGGGATGGCGGGCCCACCCGGGCGTGTGGGCCGTCGCGACGCTGCTCGCGGTCGGCTACCTCCTCGCCGCGCGCCGACACCCGCCGACGCGTCGCCAGTTCCTGGGTTTCGCCGCGGGCTGGCTCACGCTCTGGCTCGCGCTGGACTGGCCGGCCGGCACGCTCGGCGCCGGTTACCTGGTGAGCGTGCGCACCTCGCAGTACCTCGTGATCACGCTCGTCGCCGCGCCGCTGCTCCTGCTCGGGGTGCCGCGCGGCCTGTTCGCCGGGGCCGGACCGGTCGCGACCGCGCTGCACCGGATCACTCACCCCGCCGTGGCGATCCCGGTCTTCGCGCTCGCGCTCGGCGCGACGCACCTGCCCGCCGTCGTGAACGCGTTGGCTCCGCACGCCGCCGGGTCGTTCGCGATCGCGGCCGCGTGGGTGGTCGCCGCGCTCGTCTACTGGTGGCGGCTCGTGGGACCGGAGCCGGACGCCCGCCGCCTCCCCTACCTCGCCGGGTTCGTCTACCTCGTGCTGCCGTTCCTGCTCCCGAAGGTCCCCGGGCTCATCTACGCGTTCAGCGAGCGCTCGTTCTACCAGCCCTACACGGCGGCACCGACGCCGTTCGGCCTGTCGCCGGGTGTGGATCAGCAGGTCGCGGGCTTCCTGCTCTGGTTCGCCGGCAGCGTCATGGTGCTCGTCGCGATCGGCGCGCTCTTCCACCGCTGGTACACCGAGGACCGCCGGCTCGCCGCCGGCAGCAGCATCGAGGTGCCCGCGGATCCGCGCGCGGTCGCGCTGCTCTTCGAGGTGCCGGGCGCGTGGCACGCGCTCGAGCAGCTCGTCGCGATCGTGGAGGCGGCGCTCCCCCCGGCGCACCGCGGCGCGGAGCTCGGGTTCGCGTACCGCGAGCACGCGGGCGGGGGCGCGCACGTGCAGGTGGTGCTCGAGCTCCGCGTCGCCGTCCCGCCGGCGGCGGAGCGGCGGCTCGCAGAGCGCGTCGAAGCCGACTACGCCGCCGTGCTGCGGCGGCTCGGCCCGCGCGCTCCGGCGGTCGCCGAGCGGCTCGCGTTCTCGCTCGTCACGTACGGGACGCGCGTCGGTTGACCGCGCCCCCGCGGCGTGCGCGCGGCCCGAGCCAGCGATCGAACCAGTCCACGACCCGCGCGAGGTACTCGCGCCGCAGCGCGGGGTGCCCCGTGCGCGCGAAGGCGTGGGAGCTCCCGGGGAAGCGCACGAACTCCACCGTCCTCCCGAGCACGCGCAGCGCCGTGTAGTACGCCTCGGAGTCCGCGATCGGGCAGCGGTGATCGTCCTCCCCGTGCAACAGGAGCACCGGCGTGCGCACCCGCTGCACGTGCGTGATCGGTGAGCGCTCCACGTACCACTCGCGACGCTCGAAGGGCGTCCCGCCCCACTCGACGTCGGCCAGCGCGACGCCGATGTCGTCGAGCAGGAACGAGTTCGCGATGTCCGTGACGGGCGCGCCCACCACCGCCGCCGCGAAGCGGCTCGTCTGACCGACGATCCACGCGCTCATGTAGCCGCCGTACGAGTAGCCGTAGACCCCGAGGCGCCGCGGGTCGACGCCGGGCCGCTCGATCGCCGCGTCCAGCGCAGCCATGAGGTCGAGGTAGTCCTCGCCCCCCCAGTCTCCGTTCACCGCTGCCACGAAATCCGCGCCGTACGAGGAGGAGCCGCGTGGGTTCACGTAGAGCACGCGGTAGCCAGCGCCGGCGAGCACCTGGTGCACCGGCGTGAAGCCCGGCCCGAACGCGGCGTGCGGCCCCCCGTGCACGCTGAGCACGAGCGGCGCGCGCCGCGCGCGGTCGATCGCGGGCGGGTGCATCAGCCACCCCTCGATCGGCACGCCGGCGCGCACGACGCGGAACCGCTCGGCGCCGGCGACGGCGTGGGCCGCGAGCCAGCCCCGCGACACCGCGCTCACGCGCCGGGGGCGACCGCCGAGCAGGGCAAGCGTGACGGACTCCGGCGGCCGCGCGGTCTCGTCCTGCGTGTAGGCGGCACGCGAGCCGTCGGCCGAGAGCGAGAGCGAGACGTGCGTCTCCTGCCGCGCGTGGATCGGCGTGAGCCGCGGGCGCGTGCCCGTCGTGACCGCGTAGATCCCGGCCGCGCCGCGCTCGTCGGCGCCGAAGAGCACGCGGCCGCCGACCCACCGCAACTCCGCGCCCCTCGCGCCGTAATGCGGCGCAACGCGATCCGACGTGAGCCGCCGCACGCGCCGGTCGCGGACGCGCACGGCGTAGACGTAGGCCTGGCCCGTGGGCCGATCGGTGCCGATGAACGCGATCTCGCCGCCGTCGGGCGACCACGCGAGCGGACCGAGCGACCAGCCCTCCGGCACCAGGCGCTCGATACGGCCGCCGCGTGACGGCATGACGCAGAGCTCCTGGCCCATCGGCTCGCGCAGGTGCCTTCGGCGCGAGCGGTCGGAGGAGACAAAGGCGATGCGCCGGCCGTCGGGCGACGGGACGGGACGCGTGTGGTTGTGCGGCCCACTTGTCAGCGCGCGCGCCTCGCCGGACGCGACCTCCACGGCCACGATCTGCGCGCGCGCATCCCCCAGCCAGCCGTCCCCGTCGCCGCGGTAGCGAATGCGCCCCGTCAGCACGCGCACGCGCGGCGCGCGGTCAGCGTCGTCCCGTGGCTCGGTCTCGGGCGGGGCGTCGGGGTCCACGCGGCTGGTGCACAGCAGCGAGCGGCCGTCTGGCATCCACTCGAGCGCGGCGACGCCCCCGCGGAGATCGCTCGCGCGCCGTGCCTCGCCCCCGTCGACGTCGATCACCCATGCCTGCGCGCGCTCGCGCTCGCCCGCGCCGACGTTCGTCCCCGGCCGTCGCACGAAGGCCAGGCGCGCGCCGTCCGGCGACCACGCGGGTGCGCCGTCCAGCGGGCCCGCGGTGAGCAGGCGCGCCTCGCCGGGAGGACCGTCGGCGGGCGCCAGGTGGATCCGCGAACGGCCGCGGACGGAGGGGCCCTCACCGTCGACGTCGGAGACCACGAACGCGACGAGGCGGCCGTCCGGGCTGATGCGGCTCTCGGTGATGGTCGGCAGCTCGGTGACGAGGTCGGGGGTGATCGCCTGCACGCCGCGCTCCCTCCGCACCGGCCCGCAGGATGATACGCGTCCGCGCGCGGTGCCCCTCGGCGCGGCGGGAAGCGAGACGGCCGCCTCGGGGCGACCGTGTGTTCGCTGGAGCTGGCGGCGCAGGCAGGGCCGGCGCTGCGACCGCTAGCCGACCTTCGCGCGGGCGGCGAGCCCCGCGAACGCCTCGGGCTCGCGCACCGCGAGATCGGCGAGCATCTTGCGGTCGATCTCGACGCCAGCGCGGCGCAGGCCGTTGATTAGCCGGCTGTAGCTGAGCCCGTGCAGTCGCGCCGCGGCGTTGATCCGGATGATCCAGAGCCGTCGGAAGTCGCCCTTCCGCTCGCGCCGGTGGTCGGTCGCGTAGCGGAGCGCATGCATCATCGACTCGTGCGCGACCTTGTAGTTGGTGTGGCGCTTCCCCCGGTGGCCCTGGGTGCGCTGCAGCACCTTCTTATGGCGCTGGTGGGCGGCGACCTGCGTGTTCGCTCGTGGCATCGGGGGGACCTCGTCGTCCTGGGCTGGTGCGGCCGGCCTAGCGTGCCGCGCGCGAATACGGGAGGTTCTTGCCGAGCGTGCGCACCACCGACGGGTCGGCGGCGCCCAGCCGGCGGATCGCGTGCAGCTTCTTCTCCTTGCTGCGCTTCAGGCGTTTCGGGTTCATGTAGCGCACGCGCAGCTTGCCCGACCCGGTCACGTGGACCCGCTTCGCGGTCCCCTTGTGGGTCTTCATCTTCGGCATCGGGCCTAGTCGCCTTCCACGGCGGCAGCCGGGGCGGGCTCCCGCGCCGACTCCCTCTCCCGCTCGCGCGCCTGCGCGCTCGACCGCACCTTCTTCGTCGGGTCGAGGATCATCGTCATGAAACGACCCTCGAGCGCCGGTGCTCGTTCCAGGTCGGCGACGTCCTTCAGCGGCTCGTAGAACTTGTCCAGGAGCTCGCGCGCCACCTCGGGATGGGTGATCTCGCGCGCCCGGAACATGACGGAGACCTTGACCTTGTCTCCCTCGAGCAGCAGCTTGCGGGCGGTCCGGATCTTGAACTCGCGGTCGTGCGTGTCGATCTTGACCCGCATCCGCACTTCACGCAACTCGGTCTGCTTGGAGCCGCGCCGCGACTCGCGCTCGCGCTTCGCCTGCTGATACTTGAACTTGCCGTAGTCCATGATCTTGCAGACGGGCGGGTCGGCGGTGGGGGCGATCTCGACGAGGTCGAGCCCCGCCTGCTCGGCGAGTGTCTGGGCCTCGGAGAGCGCGACGATGCCCAGCTGGTCGTCCCCGCGAATCAGGCGGACACGGGGGGCGAAGATGCGCTCGTTGATGCGCAGTTCCTTGGCGATATCAGGGACCCTTCCAACTCGTGCGGCGCTGCTCGTCCGTTCGGAACCGGCGGCGACGCGTCGCGGCGCCAGGTGGCGCCGCTGGGCCGGATTCTAGCACCGGCACCCCGTACCCGTCACAACGTTTGTGGGGAGGGTCACCCGCGATTCGACGGGGACGGTTCCCCGAGCGGCGAGCGGAGGACCACCGACGCGGGGCGCTAACCGCTCTCGGCGACCGCGTAGTCGACGAGCAGGTCACCCCTCTCGACGCGACCGCCCTTCGCGCAGTGGATCGCCGTGACGATGCCGCCGTGCGGTGCCTGCACCTCGTTCTGCATCTTCATCGCCTCGATCACGACGAGGCTCTGGCCCTTGACGACCTCGTCGCCCACGGCGACGCGCACCTCCACGACGACACCCGCGAGCGGCGCGGAGACCTTGCCCGGCGGGTCGGACGCGCCACCGACGGCGCCGCGCTGACGCTTGCCCCCGCCGGCCGGGTGCACCTCGAACGTGCGCCCGTCGACGTCGACCCGGAAGCCGCCTCCCGCGCGCGCGACGTAGGCACGCGACGGGTGGCCCTCCACGATCATCGAGACGAGCCCGGGCACGCCCGACGTCGTGACATCCACGATCACCGGCTCGCCCTCGTCGATCACCACGCGGAGGCCTTCGGCAACCTCCTCGACGACGACCTGGTGAACCCGCTCGCCTAACTGGAAGCGATGCCTCGACGCCATCCGCGCGCGCCCCCTCTCCCGACCCGCATGCCGACCGCGCGCGACCGCGCCGCGCGCTGCCAGCGCCCCACCGTCGGCAGCGGGCCGCGACCGTCGGCGGCGCCCACCAGGCTCGCGGCGATCGCGGCCGCGATCAGTGCGTGGCGCTCGCGCGGGTCCTCCTCCGGCAGCAGCGGCATCCGGAAGTCCGCCTCCAGCCACCCCGTGTGGAAGTCGCCGGACTGGAAGCTCGGGTGGTCGAGCAACGCGAGGTGGAACGGCACGTTCGTGACGACCCCGGCCACCACGAGGTCGCGCAGCGCCCGGCGCATCCGCCGCACCGCGAGGTCCCGCGTCTCCGCCCAGACAATCAGCTTCCCGAGCAGCGAGTCGTAGAAGACGGGGACGTCGAGCCCGTCGAAGAGCATCGAGTCGAAGCGGACGCCGGGGCCCATCGGCGGCTGCACGTGTTCGACGAGCCCGAACGCGGGGATGAAGTTCGCGTAGGGGTCCTCGCCGTTGATGCGGCACTCGATCGCCCAGCCGCGCGGCTCGAGCGGCGCCGTGAGCTCGGGCAGCGGCTCGCCCGCCGCCACCGCGAGCTGGAGCGCGACGAGGTCCACGCCGTAGACGAGCTCGGTGACAGGGTGCTCGACCTGTAAGCGGGCGTTGACCTCGAGGAAGTAGAAGCTCCCGTCGCGGTCGACGAGGAACTCGACGGTGCCCGCGTTGCGGTACCCGCAGCTCTGCGCCGCCGCGACGGCCGCGGCGCAGAGCTGCTCGCGGAGCGCGGGGCTCACCGCGACCGAGGGCGCTTCCTCCACGAGCTTCTGGTTGCGGCGCTGGATCGAGCACTCGCGCTCGCCGAACGCGCGGGCGTTGCCGTGCGCGTCCGCCATCACCTGCACCTCGACGTGGCGCGCCGGTGAGACGTACTTCTCCAGGAAGATCGTCGCGTCGCCGAACGTGGAGGCGGCCTCCGATCCGGACGCGCGCATCGCGCTTTCGAGATCCTCCACGCGGGAGACCAGCCGGATGCCGCGCCCGCCCCCGCCGGCCGAGGCCTTGACGAGCAGCGGGAAGCCGATGCGCTGCGCCTCCCGGCGCGCGGTCTTCGCGTCGGCCGGGTCGATGTCGTTGGCGCCGGGCACGACCGACACCCCCGCCTCCTCCATCAACCGGCGCGCGGAGACCTTGTCGCCGATCGCTCGCATCGCCGCCGCCGGGGGGCCGATGAACGCGATGCCGGCCGCCTCGGCGGCGTCGACGAAGCGTGGGTTCTCGGACAGGAAGCCGTAGCCCGGGTGGATCGCCTCGGCCCCCGTGCGCTTCGCGGCGTCGATGATCTTGTCGATCACGAGGTAGGACTCGAGCGCGGCGCCCGGGCCGATGCAGACCGCGGCGTCGGCGTTGCGCACGTGCAGCGCGCTGCGGTCCGGCTCGGAGTAGACGGCGACCGTCTCGATCCCGAGCTCGCGACACGTCCGCTGCACGCGCAGCGCGATCTCCCCGCGGTTCGCGATGAGGATGCGCTTGAACATGGAGTGGGCCACCCTGGTTTCGCTGGACCCCGCCGGCGCGGGTAAGCCTGACACGCCCCGGCCGCACCGGCAAGGCGCGCCGGTCCACGGGCGGCCGGGGCGCGGAACGCCGGGCGGGCCCGCGACGTTGCACCACGCAGCGACCCGCGGAGGGCCGTCGAGGAGGGAGCCGCCGATGGGCTCGGCGCGCCGGAGCACGGCCGCGGCCGTGGCGCTCGCCACCGCGGCGCTCGCCGTCGCGTGCGCAGGGGCGAGCCCGTCGCCCCCGGCGACCCTGACCCCCGCCGCACCCACGCCGCGCGGGACCGCAACGCCGGCGACGGCGACGACCGCGCGCGCCCCATCGCCCGGGCGCACGCCCGTCGCCGCGGCGACCCCAGCGCCCCTGATCGCGACGCCCACGCCGAGGCCGCCGGCCGGCGACACCTGCTCGGCCCGCTTCCCCGGCGGCGTGCGCGCCGGCGATCCCGTCCCCGCCAAGGTCGTTTGCATCGACGCGCCGCCGCCGGGTGCGACGGTGCCCGGCGCCGCCGGCGCGCGCGTGTGCGTGAGCGGCTTCGTCGCCGGCGCCTTCGAGCAGAACGTCGTGATCGAGGTACGCGACGACGCGGGGCGTCGCCTCGCGCTCGCGCCCGCGACGGCCTTCGGCGCCGACCTCGGGCTGTTCGCCACGCGCTGGGAGATCGAGATCCGGCTCGCCGACGACGCCGCCCACGCGACCGGGCGCGTCGTCGCCTACACGACGAGCCCGCGCGACGGGAGCATCGAGACGCGCGCCGAGGTCCCCGTACGCTTCGCTCGATGACGGCGACGCGCCGGTCGCGAGCGCGCCGCCGCGTCCGCCACCGCTAGTTCGCGGCGATCTTCATGATCAGCCAGGCGCCCTCAACCTTCTCCAGCGTGAACGTCCGCTGCGGCCCGCTGATCACCTGCTGGTTGACCTCGTTCACCTTCTCGAAGGGGATGATCCCGGAGGCCGCCGCCACGCCGGCCGCCGCGTCGGAGTAGTTGAACTTCACCACCACCGTCGCGGAGTCGCCCTCCGCCGTCGCCGAGACGACCGTGAAGCCCTTGTCCGGCGGGATCGGCAGCGACATGAACTCGCTGTAGATCTTGTCGAGCCGCTTGGTCGTCCCGAGCTGCGCGCCCGACTGCGGGTTCGCTCCGCCGACGACCACGCCCTCCGTCTGCTGCTTCAGCTCGCCGCCGAGGAGCCGGCGCATCTGCCCCGCCGTGATGTCGTCACGCTGCGGTCCGGAGGTCCGTTCCCAGCCCTCGATCCACTCCTTCACGGTGTCGCGCGCGCCGCCGCCACCCTCGCCGCCTCCGCCGCAGGCGGCGACGAGCAGGGCGGAGAGTGCGAGCGCCCCGACGAGCACCCCCGGGCTCCACGATCGAGGCTGGCGCATCCCTGTCACTCCGTCCGCGCGGCACCGGCGTCGCGACGACTCTAATGCACGGCTCTCCCGGCGTGAACGCGCGGCCGGCCACCGGCGCGCCCTCAGACGTCGCCGGCCGAGCCCGGCGCCTGCGAGGTCCGGCTGTCGCGCTCGTCGACGAGGCGGTCGGCGATCTGGAAGAGCGGCATCGCGCCGAGGTCGTCGCCGCTGCGGTCGCGCACTGACACGGCCTCCGCCTCCGCCTCGCGGTCGCCGACCACGAGCATGTACGGGAGCCGCTGCAGCTGCGCGCGGCGGATCTTGTTCCCCATCCGCTCGTTCGAGTCGTCCACCTCCACGCGCAGGCCGCGGCCGCGCAGCTCCCGCGCGACGTGCCACGCGTAGTCGTTGTGCCGGTCGGCGATCGGGATCACGACGGCCTGCACCGGCGCGAGCCAGAGCGGGAAGCGCCCCTCCGTGTGCTCGACGTAGACCCCGAGGAAGCGCTCGAGCGAGCCGAGGATCGCGCGATGCATCATCACCGGTCGGTGCGGCTCCCCGTCGGCGCCGATGTACTCGAGGCCGAAGCGGTCGGGCATCGCCATGTCGATCTGCAGCGTGCCGAGTTGCCAGGACCGCCCGAGCGCATCTCGGAAGTGGAACTCGACCTTCGGGGCGTAGAAGGCCGCCTCGCCGGGCGCGAGCGCATAGTCCCAGCCCGCTCGCCGCACCTCGTCCTGCAGCGTCCGCTCCGCGACGTCCCAGTCCTCGGGGTTGCCGATGAAGTGCTCGCCGCGCGTGGCGACCTTCACATCGACCTCCCCGAGGCCGAGGTCGCCGTAGATCTCGCGCACCATCGCGAACACGCGCTCGATCTCCTCGGGCATCTGCTCCGGCGTGCAGTAGATGTGCGCGTCGTCCTGCGAGAACGAGCGGACCCGCGTGAGCCCGTGCAGCACACCCGAGCGCTCGTTGCGGTGGAGGCGGGTGAACTCGGCGTAGCGGATCGGGAGGTCGCGGTACGAGTGGAGCGCCGCACGGTAGAGCCAGCAGTGCCCAGGGCAGTTCATCGGCTTGATGCCGATCTCCTCGTCCTCCTCGCCGCCCATCTTGTACATGTCGGGGAAGAGGTCGTAGTGCCCCGAGGTGCGGAAGATGTCGGTATTGAACAGCTGCGGGGTGATCACCTCCTGGTAGCCGTACTTCGGGTAGAGCCCGCGCACGTAGTCGACGAGCTCGTTGTAGAGGAGCGCGCCGCGCGGGTGGAAGAACGGCGAGCCGGGCGAGATCGGGTCGAGGTGGAACAGGCCGAGCTCGCGCCCGAGCCGGCGGTGGTCGCGACGCTCGGCCTGCTCGCGCGCCTTGAGGTAGGCGGCGAGCTCCGGCTCGGTGCGGAATAGGGCGCCATAGATCCGCTGGAGCATCGGCCTGCGCTCGTCGCCCCGCCAGTAGGCACCGGCGACGTGGGTGAGCTTGAAGCTGCCGACCTGTCCCGTGCGCTGCGTGTGCCCGCCGCGGCAAAGGTCGTGGAAGCCTCCGTGCTGGAAGTGGCCGACGGTGGGCTCCTCGATCTCATCGATCAGCTCGAGCTTGTACGGCTGGTCGCGGAAGAGCTCGCGCGCGCGGGCCTTCGGGATCCACTCGCCGTGGATCGGGTGGTCGGCCGCGACGCTCTCGCGCATACGCGCCTCGATGCCCTCGAGGTCGTTGGGGGTGAGGGTGCGCGGGAGGTCGAAGTCGTAGTAGAAGCCGTGCTCGATCGGGGGGCCGATCGCGTACTTGGCCTCGGGGAAGAGGTCGAGTACGGCCTCCGCGAGCACGTGGGCGGCGGAGTGCCGCATGCGGAAGAGCTGCTCCTCGCGCGGGACGGTCTCGAGCGCGACGTCGTCGTCCCGTCGCGGTTCGGCCTGTTCGTTCATCGCTCGCTCCTCGCCTGCGCCGATGCGCGGTGGCCTCCTGAACGCCAAGCGCGCCTCCGTCCATCGGGACGAGAGGCGCGCTCACGTGGTTCCACCCGAGTTCTCCCGCCGCACGGTGGCGCGAGCGGGACTCGTTCGCCCGTAACGGGGGCGTGGCGCCGCGGGTTCGCCCGCGGGCTCGGGGGTGGTGTCCTCGCCGTGGCCGGCGCCGGGGCTTGCAGCCGTGACCCCGGCTCTCTGCGGGCCGCCTTCCGGCGGGACGTGTCCCCGTCCTCGCTCGTATCGCGCGGCGCTGGGAGGCGCCGCGGCGGGAGCCGATCATACTACCGGCGGCGCGGGGCGGCCTCCGACGGGCGGGGCGCGGTCAGCGGAGGATCGGTGGTGGGCGGTAGTGGATTCGAACCACTGACCTCAGCGATGTCAACGCTGCGCTCTAACCAACTGAGCTAACCGCCCGCGCGGGCGCCGCGGGGCGCGCTCGCAAGCCTACGGCGCGTCGCTGCGGAGAGCAAAGGCGGAGGAGCGCCGAGGCCGTCCGTCCACGCGGGAGAAGCGCCGCAGGGCGCGCGCTATCCATTTCGTTGACACTCGATCGGGTGGTTGCTACCGTCGCGCCGGGCCTCTAGCTCAATGGCAGAGCAGCTGACTCTTAATCAGCCGGTTCGGGGTTCGACTCCCCGGGGGCTCACCAACACGAACCACCGCGACGAGGCGCCGTGGGGAAGTGTCGGAACTGGCAGACGAGCGTGATTTAGGATCACGTGCCGAGAGGCGTAGGAGTTCGAGTCTCCTCTTCCCCACCAGCAAACGCATCAGCACGTCACGCACCGTTGCAGGCAGGTCTCGGTGGCGGGCATGGTTCGCGTCGAAGAACGTGAGGGGGGTCCATGGCGAAGCTGCTTGAAGTGAAGAACCTCCGTACCTACTTCTACACGGAGGAGGGCGTCGTCCGCGCGGTGGACGGCGTCACGTGGGATCTCTCCGAGGGCGAGACGCTCGGCCTCGCGGGCGAGTCCGGATGCGGCAAGTCGGTCTCGGCGATGTCGATCCTGCGGCTCATCCCGAATCCGCCGGGCCGCATCGTCGACGGCGAGATCCTCTTCGAGAACAAGGACCTCCTGAAGATCAACGACGCGGAGATGCGGAGCATCCGCGGCAACCGCATCGCGATGGTCTTCCAGGAGCCGATGACCTCGCTCAACCCGGTGCTCACCATCGGGCAGCAGATCAAGGAGGGGATCACCCTCCACCTCAGGCTGGAGGGCGAGGAGGCGACGGCCCGCGCCGTCGAGCTCCTCGAGATGGTGGGCATCCCCGAGGCCACGAGCCGCCTGAACGACTACCCCCACCAGTTCTCGGGCGGCATGCGACAGCGCGTGATGATCGCGATGGCGCTCTCCTGCAACCCGAAGCTCCTGATCGCCGACGAGCCGACGACCGCGCTCGACGTCACGATCCAGGCGCAGATCCTCGAGATCATGGCGCGGCTGTCTTCCGAGCTCGGCACCGCCGTCCTGATCATCACCCACAACCTCGGCGTGCTGGCGCGCTACGCGGACCGCGTGAACGTGATGTACGCCGGGAAGATCGTCGAGTCCGGCTCGGCGGTCGACATCTTCAAGCACGCCCGGCACCCCTATACGGTCGGCCTGCTGCACTCGGTGCCCCGCCTCGACGAGACGGAGCACGTGCGGCTGGCGACGATCGAGGGGCAGCCGCCGATGCTGATCCAGCCCATCCCCGGCTGCTCGTTCGAGCCGCGCTGTGAATGGGCGATCGACAAGTGCCGCAACGAGCCGCCGCCGCTCGAGGAGAAGACCCCGAACCACACGGCGGCCTGCTGGCGCAACCCGCTCACGGACGAGCGCACCCGCGTGCCCGCCGACATGGCGGCGAGCGGCACGGCGCCGGCCGCAGCCACCTCCTAGCCCAGGGGAAGACACACGATGACGACGGACACTGCGACCGCTGCTCGAGCGACCACCGCGCAGGGGGAGAACCTCGTCGAGGTCCGCGACCTCAAGATGTACTTCCCCGTGACCGCCGGGCTCTTCGTTCAGCGCAAGATCGCCGACGTGCGGGCGGTCGACGGGCTCACGTTCAGCGTCCGCCGGCGCGAGACGCTCGGCCTCGTGGGCGAGTCCGGCTGCGGCAAGTCGACCACCGGCCGCGCGATCCTGCAGCTTCACCGGCCGACCGCCGGCACCGTCAACTTCGACGGCACCGAGCTGACGACGCTCAAGGGCTCCGATCTCCGGCGCTTCCGCCGGAAGATGCAGATGATCTTCCAGGATCCGTTCTCGAGCCTGAACCCGCGCATGAACGTCGGACAGATCGTCGGCGAGCCGATGGCGATCCACGGCCTCTACAAGGGCCAGGCGCGCCGAGACCGCGTCGAGTACATCCTGAACGCCGTGGGCCTCAACCCGCTCTTCGCCAAGCGCTACCCGCACGAGTTCTCGGGCGGCCAGCGCCAGCGCATCGGGATCGCGCGGTCCCTCGCGGTCGAGCCGGACTTCATCGTGTGCGACGAGCCGGTTTCCGCGCTGGACGTATCGATCCAGGCGCAGATCATCAACCTGCTCGAGGACCTGCAGGACGAGTTCGGCCTCACCTATCTCTTCATCGCGCACGACCTCGCGGTCGTCCGCCACATCTCGGACCGCGTCGCGGTCATGTACCTCGGCAAGATCATGGAGGTCGCGAGCTCGATCGAGCTCTACCAGAACCCGCTGCACCCGTACACGAAGGCGCTCCTCTCCGCGGTCCCGATCACGGACCCCGAGGTGGAGCGCAAGCGCGAGCGCATCATCCTCACCGGCGACGTGCCGTCCCCGCTGCGGCCGCCCCCGGGCTGCGTGTTCAATACGCGCTGCCCGATCGCCGTGGACGAGTGCCGCGAGCGCGTGCCGGAGTTCCGCGAGGTCCAGACGAACCACTGGGTGGCCTGCCACCGCGTCTAGCGATCGACCCCAGCGACCGAGCACGAGGCCCGCCCGCCCGGCGGGCCTCGTGCTTGACGGCGCCGTCCGCCGCGTCCGTAGGCCGACCGGCCGATAGGATGAATGGGTGCAGCCAGAACGCATCCGCAACTTCTCGATCATCGCGCACATCGACCACGGCAAGTCGACGCTCGCCGACCGCATGCTCGTGCGCACCGGCGCCATCTCGCTGCGCGAGATGCGCGAGCAGGTGCTCGACTCGATGGACCTCGAGCGCGAGAAGGGGATCACGATCAAGGCGCACGTCGTGCGCATGGAGTACGACGCCGCCGACGGGCAGCGCTATGAGCTGAACCTCATCGACACCCCCGGGCACGTGGACTTCGCCTACGAGGTCTCGCGCGCGCTCGCGGCCTGCGACGGAGCGATCCTGGTCGTCGACGCCACCCAGGGGATCCAGGCGCAGACGCTCGCGAACGTCTACATGGCGCTCGAAATGGACCTGCAGCTGATCCCCGTCGTGAACAAGATCGACCTCCCCTCAGCAGAGCCCGCGCGTGTCGCGCAGGAGCTGACCGATGTGATCGGGTTCAGCCACGACGAGGTGATCTTCGCCTCGGCGAAGACCGGCGAGGGGGTCGAGGAGATCCTGCAGGCGATCGTCGAGCGCATCCCGGCACCGCGGGGGCGGCCCGAGGCGCCGCTGCGCGCGCTCGTCTTCGATGCGAAGTACGACTCGTTCAAGGGCGTGCTCGCGTACGTGCGCGTGGTCGACGGGAGGGTCGATGGGACGGCCCCGCTCCGGCTGGTGCAGCAGCGGCAGCGCTTCGAGCCGATCGAGATTGGGTTCTTCCGCCCGGAGCCGCAGGTCACCGGCCAGCTCGAAACGGGCGAGGTCGGCTACGTCGCCACCGGGCTGAAGGGCGTGCAGCAGACGCGCGTCGGCGACACCGTGACGCTCGACCGCGGCGGCGCGACCGAGGCGCTGCCGGGCTACCGGCCGGCGAAGCCGATGGTGTTCGCCGGCATCTACCCCACGGATCCGGACGCCTACGCCGAACTGCGCGACGCGCTCGAGCGGCTCTCGTTGAATGACGCCTCGCTGCAGTGGCAGCCCGAGACCTCGCTCGCGCTCGGCTTCGGTTTCCGCTGCGGGTTCCTCGGCCTGCTGCACATGGAGATCGTGCAGGAGCGACTGGAGCGCGAGTTCGAGATGGACCTGGTTGCGACCGCGCCGTCGGTCGAGTACGAGGTCACGCGCACCGACGGTGTCGAGATCGTGATCGACTCGCCCGCCGAGCTCCCGCCGTCGAACGACATTGCCGAGGTCCGCGAGCCGTGGGTCGCGGTCTCCATCACGATGCCGGCTCGGTTCATCGGCACGGTGATGGGGCTCGTGAGCGACCACCGCGGCGAGTTCGATCACGTCGAGTACCTCGATCACGCCGAGGACGAAGGCGACTCGCGTGTGCTGGCGCGCTACCGACTGCCACTCAGCGAGATCCTCGTGGAATTCTACGACCAGCTGAAGTCGCGCACCTCGGGCTACGCGGCGATGGACTACCACCTCGAGGAGTACCGGCCGGCGAGGGTCTCGCGACTCGACATCCTCGTGAACGGCGACCTCGTCGACGCGCTCTCTGCGATCGTGCCGACCGAGGACGCGCCGGCCCGCGGCCGCAAGCTCGTCTCTTCGCTGCGGGAGCTGATCCCACGGCAGATGTTCGACGTGCCGATCCAGGCGGCGCTCGGCGGTCGCATCGTCGCGCGCGAGACGGTGCGCGCGATGCGCAAGAACGTACTCGCGAAGTGCTACGGCGGCGACGTCACGCGCAAGCGCAAGCTGCTCGAGAAGCAGAAGGCGGGCAAGAAGCGGATGAAGATGCTCGGCTCGGTCGAGGTCCCGCAGGAGGCCTTCATGGCGGTGCTCAAGCTCCGCGAATAGGCAGGCCCCGCCGACGCCGTTCGCCCGCCGCGGGTTCGGGCAGCCAGAACTCGCCGAACGTGTCGTGCAGGTCGCGCCGCAGGAGTTCCGTGAGCGTCTCGCGACGGAGCGCGCCCGCGCGGAGGCCGTGACGGGTCTGCAACTCGCACAGGGCGCGCGGCCCGTGGCGGAAGAACGCCTCGGCGGTGGGGTGGTCGCGGGCCACGCTGCGCTGGACGAACGGAGCCCGCCAGCGCGCCGCTCGCTCGAGCGCCGGGAGCAGGCGCGCGCTCCGGCCCGAAAGGAACGCGTGGAGCGCCGGGCGGAGCCCCGGCTCGAGCCCGACGGCGAAGTGCTCGGGCGCCGCGCGGGAGATCCGCGCCGGCACGTGCCCGCCCGCCGCGGCGCCTCGGTCCGCCCCCCACAGCAGGCGCAGGAACGCGCTGTAGCCGTCCGAGCAGGCGATACCCCGGCGCGAGCCGACGCCGCGCCCGAGGTGCGGGAAGCAGCCGTAGACCTGCGCGGAAGCGGGCGGGCGGCGCTCGACGAGATCGAGGCGGACGCCCTTCGGCGGAGGCCCCCTCGTCCACGTGCGCGGAGCTGTAGGTCGGTTGCAGCGCAACGATCAGGTCGGCCTCGCGCGCGGCCGCGCTCTCGTCGTCGGCGAGCGTCTCCCAGCGCACCGCGCGTGCGCAGGTCGCCGGCCTTGCCGACGTAGAGGAGCTCGCTTCGGCGCCCCAGGAAGACGTAGACGCCGGGGCGCCCGGCGCGGCGGCTGCCGACTCCGCGAGCGCGGGCGCCGGGGCGCGCGCCGTCGCAGGCAATGCGCACCCCCA
>Ga0194121_10005127_pt1 | contig 18426 bp, 13 predicted proteins | sample TA2MahCa50mmetaG_FD_148609 | JGI IMG/M metagenome (GOLD analysis project Ga0194121, IMG submission 148609) | Freshwater microbial communities from Lake Tanganyika, Tanzania - TA2015020 Mahale Deep Cast 50m | ecosystem: Environmental > Aquatic > Freshwater > Lake | place: Tanzania: Lake...
AGCGGCAAGGCGTTGGCCAGACCTCTCAAGCTATGAATAGGAATGACTGGGTATTCGTAGGGGTGCGCCTTCTTGGCGTGTTCCTGCTGTCTGAGGGTATCGTGACTCTGCCAATGCTCGTGGTCGCTGGGCCGCATCCCAGCAGCTCCGACGCACCCATCATCCTCGGGCCGATACTCAGGGGCGTCGTGGGTGCGAGTCTCGCCTTTGGAACTGTTCGGATCTGCCGCTGGCTTGGCGAGTCCGGCTCAGGGCAGTAGGCTGGCCAACAAGCCCAAGCAAGCGACGAGCGGCACGCAAGAGCAACCGAGGTTCAAGAGCAACCGACCGTGCCGCTCGCGCCTGATGGGCAAAGACGTTGGGCGGAAAAACAGACACACGAAAGGAGACAGCATGCGCACAACAATTCTCGTGCTCGGGTTGGCAACCTTGACGGGTTGCGCGTCCATCTTGAGCAAGTCCACCTACCCCGTGACGTTCGACAGCAACCCGACTGGGGCGACGATCGTCATTCGGGATAAGAGCGGCAACATCATGTTCCAGGGCACGGCTCCGACTACCCTGACCCTCAATGCGAGCGCTGGGTTCTTCAGCCCTGCCAGATATGACGTTGAGGCCACCCTGCCAGGGTGCAATCCGGGACGGGCTAGCCTTAGTGCGGGACTCGACGGTTGGTACATCGGCAACATCCTCTTCGGCGGCCTCGTCGGCATCCTGATCGTGGATCCTGCCACGGGCGCGATGTGGCAGCTCGACAGCAGGGTCACCGTCAATCTCGGGGCGTCCTCCGGTGCGAACACGCCGGGCCCGACAGGGCCGACACGATCTGTTGGGGCGAATCGTGGTGAAAATGCGCCCTCCACGGCGTCGGGCAACGTCCTCCAGCTTCACATGCTCACGTTGGCCCAAGTGCCACTGGATGTCCGGGAGCACATGGTTCCGATCCCGTGATACCTCGTGACCCGAGCCTGCCCAACAAGCCGCAGCAGCCGACGAGCGCCCCAAGCGGCGCTCGCCGCTGAGCGGCAAAGACGTTGGACCGCTCCGCACCACATGACGAATCGAACGCCGGAGTGAATTGCAGTGACTCGCACGCCAACCGCACCCGTGTTGCCCTGGTGGCAGATTGCGGTCTTTGCCTTGGCCGTCGCTGCGGCGCTCGGACTGCTTTTGCGCTTCGGCGTCGGATGGCCAGGCCAGGCCGGCGCCGTCCTGCTGCTACTTCTGGGGCTGCTCGCTGTGATCCGGCGGCGGCGGTGACGAAGGCGCGATTCGCTGCCGCTGCAGCCGCCCAACGAACGCGACGCCATCGTTACGCCCCGCGCGGCTGCATGCGCGCGTCTGGGCGTACCATCCAGCGCCTCGATGCTGCGCGCTTGCTCGTTCGCCGCAGTCGCCTGCGCCTTCGCGATCGTCGCGATGGGTCAGTCGCTGCGCGCCCAGGGCGCTGCCGCTGACGTCGCGGCGCTCGTCGCCACACACTGCGCGTCATGCCACGAAGGCCCGGACGCCGAACGCGGCTTCGACGTCATGGCGCTGTTCGCGCCGGCGGCGGGGACGCTGGCCATGCGCGCCAGCGCCAGCAACGACAGCAACACCAGCAGCGCCAGCGCCGGCGGCAACGCCGCGGACCAGGCGGCGACCAGTGTCCGGGGCGCTGTGGACGGCGCCGCAAAGGCGAACGCCGTTCCCCGCGCGCGCGGCGCCACGCCACCGCATGCGGTCGACGCCAACGACGCCGCCGCAGCCACCGACCCCGCCGCCGCCGCCACCGCCGCCGACCCCGCCACCCAGCGCCACGAGCGCGCGCAGACCGCGCTGCAGCGCGTCCGCTCGCGCACGATGCCGCCGCCCGACGCCGACGAACAGCCGGACCCCGCGGCGCGCGCGGCCCTCGTCGCTGCCTTCGCGTCGCTCGCGCCCGCCGAGCCCGGCGCGCGCGTCGCCTCGGCGCGCCGGCTGACGCGGCTGCAGTTCGAGCGCTCGGTGCGCGACCTCGTCGGCGTGTCGTGGTCGGCGCGCGACCAGTTGCCCGAGGACCCGCGCGTGCACGGCTTCGACACGATCGGCGACGCGTCGGGCGTCACGCCGTCGCTGTTCGAGGTGTACGTGCGCGCCGCGTCGGCCATCGCCGACGCCGTGCTCGCCGACCCGCAGCGGCGCGAACGCGCGTTCCCGGCGGCGATGCCGCGCGCCGACGCGATCCAGCAGCTGCTGCGCCGGGCCTTCCGCCGGCCGCCGCACGACGACGAGGTAGCCGACCGCGTCGCGCTGTTCGACGACGCGAGCGCGGCGACCGGCAGCGACGAGCGGGCGCTGGCCGCGGTGCTGCAGTCGGTGTTCGCGTCGCCGGCGTTCCTTTTGCGCACCGAGGTCGGCCGCGTCGACGCGCCCGCGCGCCTCACCGACCACGAACTCGCCGGCCGCCTCAGCTACCTGCTCGCCGCCAGCACGCCCGACGACGCGCTGCTCGCCGCCGCCGACCGCGGCGAGTTGTCGGCGCCCGGCGGCCTCGCGGCGCCCGCTCGCCGGCTGCTCGCCGCCGACGGTGGCCGTGCGTTCGCCGACGACTTCGGCGCGCAGTGGCTGCGCTTCCGCGACGTGCTCGTCGCCAACGCCGACTTCCGCCGCTACCCGCAGATCTGGAACGGCGCGCTGCGGCCGGCCTTCTACGAAGAAGCGGCGTCGTTCTTCGCCGCCGTTGCGCGCGACGACCTCAGCGTGCTGACGCTGCTCGACAGCGACTTCACCTACGCCAACCAGACGCTCGCCAAGCACTATGGCCTGCCGCCGGTCGCCGGCGACGCGTTCGTGCGCGTGGCGCTGCCCGATCGCCGGCGCGGCGGCGTGCTCGGCATGGGCGCGATGCTGATGGTGGCGAGCTATCCACTGCGCACGAGCCCGGTGCAGCGCGGCCGCTGGATCCTCGACGCGCTGCTCGACCAGACGCCGCCGCCACCGCCGCCGGGCGTCGGTTCGCTGCCGGCCGAGGACACGCCGAAGGGCGACCAGTCGCTGCGCGCGCAGCTCGAACACCACCGCAGCGCGCGCGCGTGCGCGTCGTGCCACGCGCACATGGACCCGCTCGGCTTCGCGCTCGAGAACTACGACGTGCTCGGCCAGTGGCGCGACGAACTGCACGGCCAGCGCGTCGACGCCGCCGCAGCACTGCCTGACGGCGGGCGACTCGACGGACCGGGCGCGCTCAAGGATGCGCTGCTCGCGCGCGGCGACGAGTTCGTGCGCGCGTTCGCCGCGCGCCTGCTGGCCTTCGCGATCGGCCGGCCGATGCTGCCCGCCGACGAAGCCGAACTGCGTCGCATCGTCGCCGCGTCGGCGGCGGGCGGGCACCGATTCGCCGCGCTGCTCGACGCCGTGCTCGCGTCGCCGTTGTTCGTGCTGCGCGATCCGGAGGCCCGATGACCCAGCGTCCCGACCGCCGGCTCTTCCTCCGCGGCCTCGGCGCCACGATGGCGCTGCCGTGGCTCGAATCGTGCTCCGTTGCGCCGGCCCGCCCGACTGCCGAGCGGGACGAACGCCCCGCGCGCATGGTCGTTGTCGTGATGCCCAACGGCGCGCTGCCGTCGGCGTGGAAGCCGGCGTCCGACGGCCAGGGCGGCTATGTGCCGTCGTTCGCGCTGACGCCGCTCGGCGCGCTGCAGCCGCAGGTCTCCGTGCTGACCGGCCTCGCCAACCGCCAGTCGTTCGACGGCGACGGCCACTACGCCAAGGTCGCGCCGCTGCTGACCGGCAAGAAGGTGCGTCGCACCGGCGGCCGCGACCTGCAAAACGGCGTGTCGATGGACCAGTTGGCGGCACAGGCGCGCGGCGATCGCACGCCGCTGCCGTCGCTCGAACTCGGCTGCGACCCGATCTACCCGGTCGAGGACATGGGCTACTCGACCGTGTACGGCGGCACGATCGCGTGGAGTGCTCCGGATCGGCCGTGCACCAAGGAGATCGTGCCGCAGCGCGCGTTCGACCGGTTGTTCCGCGCGCACGAACTCGCCGCCGACCCCGTGCGGCCCAGCGTGCTCGACGTCGTCAAGGCCGACGCCGATCGCCTGCGCCGCCGACTGTCGCGCCGCGACCAGGACAGGCTCGGCGAGTACCAGGACTCGGTGCGCGCGCTCGAACGCCGCATCGCCGCCGCCGTCGCCAACCGCCGCGCCGACGTCGATCCGGCGCAAGCGCCGCCCGACGGCGTGCCGGCCGACTACCCGACGCACGTCGCGCTGATGTTCGATCTCATCGCGCTCGCGTTCGCGACCGACACCACGCGCATCGCGACGTTCTTGATGGCCAACGAGGTCTCGGGCCGGCCGTTCGGCTTCGTCGAAGGCTGCGGCGGCGGCTTCCATGAGTACTCGCACCACGAAGGCAAGGAGTCGAAACAGGAGCCGTACCGCCGCATCACGCGCTGGCACGTTGCCCAGTTCGCCACGCTGCTCGAACGCCTGCAGCGCGTCGACGACGGTCACGGCGCGCGTCTGCTCGACCGCACGATGGCGGTGTTCTGCTCGCCGATGAGCGACGGCAACGCCCACTCGCCGCACGACCTGCCGGTGCTGCTCGCCGGCGGCGGCGCGCTCACCGTGCCGCAGGGGCGGCTGATCAGCTCGCCCAAGGACACGCCGTTGTGCCGGCTGTGGCTGGCGATGCTGCAGCGCTTTGGGGTGGGCGTCGACCGCTTCGCAGATGCCGCTGCGCCGTTGGTGTGACGGAGTGAAATCACTCCGTTGCCCGCTAGCGTTCCACCATGACGCGCGCGCTTCCGCCGGCCAGCGAACGGCTCACGGTCCTCGGCTGGTGGTTTCGGCCCGATGCGCCGAGCGAGCTGCCGATGCCGCAGCGGCTCGTCGGCGGCTGGGACGCCGACGCGCGCGCGGCGACGCTGCGGTATCTGCGCGCGGGGACCGTGCTGATGACGTACCCCGACGCGTCGTTCTGCCGCTTCGAATGCGGCGTCGGCGAACTCGGCCGGGCTGACCTGACCGACGGCAGCTATGTCTGGCCCGACGGGCTGCCGCACTACGTCGAGCAGCACGACGTGCGCTTGCCCGACGACTTCGTCGCGCGCGCGGTGGCCGCTGGCGGCGAGATCGCGCCGTTCCGTGCGCCGAAGCCGCGTTTTGGCCTCTACGACTCGTCGTCGTGGCTGCAGTGGGGGCGCAGCCGCGGCGCCTGCCTCGCGTTCGATGGCTTCGCGGTGCCCGGCGAAGCGATCGCCGAGCGCATCGCCGCCGACCTCGACGACGACGACTACGAGATCATCCTGCTGTGCAACGGCGGCACGCGCGAGGTCGTGCTGCAGCTCGCCGACGGCACGCTCGAACTGCGGCACGTGCAGGCCGGCGGCCGGCCGCCGCAGCGCTTCGCCGATTGGCTGGCGTGGCCGGTGGCTGGCGCCGCGAGCGCTCGACCGGACGGCAAGCCGCCCGCGCGCGGTGGCCTGCCGAAGCCGCCCGATCGCCCTGGCCGCGGCCTGACCATGGCGGAGTTCTTCGCCAAGCGGAAGGCATCGGATGGCGATGGCGGACACGATCCCAAGAACTGACCCGGGCGCGCTCGCCGCGCCTCACCCCTTCGCCAACGCCGCCCGCAGCGCGCCATCCAGCGCGCCGTGCTCGTACCTGAACCCCGCCGCCGCGAGCGCCTTTGGCGCGCAGCGCTGGCTGCTCAGCAGCAGCGCCTGGGCCATCTCGCCGAGTAGCAGCCGCAGCGCGAACGCCGGCGCGGGCAAGACCGCAGGCCGGCGCAGCACGCGGCCGAGCGCGCGGCCGAAGTCGCGGTTGGTGACCGGTGTTGGCGCAGTCGCCAGCACGGCGCCGCGCAGCCGTTCGTTGCCGAGCGCGAACAGGATCGCGCGCACGAGGTCGGACAGGCTGATCCAGCTCATCCACTGCCGGCCGCTGCCGAGCGGGCCGCCAAGCCCAAGCCGGAACGGCGGCAGCATGCGCGGCAGCGCGCCGCCGTCGCGCGCGAGCACCACGCCGATGCGCAGCAGCACGACGCGTGCGCCCGTCTGCGCCAGCGGCGCTGTGCCCGCTTCCCACGCGCGCGCGACGTTGGCGAGGAAGCCCTGGCCGGGCGTGCTCGTCTCGTCGAGCGTCTCGTCGCCGCGGTCGCCGTAGACGCCGGTCGCTGACGCCGACACCAGCACCTTTGGCGGCGCCGGTAGCGCGGCGAGCGTGCGGCACAGCGCTTCGGTCGCCGGCCCGCGGCTGCCGGCGATCGCCGCCTTGCGCGCCTTGGACCAGCGGCCGCCGGCCACGTTCTCGCCGGCGAGGTGCACCACCGCGTCGACCGCGCCGAGCGCCTGTGCGTCGATCGCGCCGGTCGCCGGGTCCCACGCCGCTGTGCCCGGCTCGCCTGTGCCCGGCTCGCCGCGCGCGGCGCGCACGAGCCGCACGACGTCCCAACCGGCAGCCACCGCGGCGCGGCAGAGCGCCTTGCCGACGAGTCCAGTCGAGCCGGTGACGGCGAGGCGTGGGCGGCGGGTCATGGGTGGTTCGTTCGGCGCGCGTTGGCGCACGGATGCGCGGCGCAGGCTACCATGCGGCCCATGCTCCTCCCGCGCGCCACGTTGCACATGTTGCTCGCTGCGCTCGGCGTGCTCGCCGCGGCGAGCGCGCAAGGCGGCGACAAACCAAAGCGCGTCGCGGCGCCGGCGGCGGCGGGCGCGGCGGCGCAGGATCCCGCCAAGCTCGCCGAACGTGTCGCGCAGGCGCTCGACGATGCGCGGCCGGCGCTGCTCGCGCATCTGCAGGAGACCACCAACCGGCGCAACTGCGCCGGCGAACTGGCGTTGATCCTGCTCGCGGCGACGCACGATGGCGTCGATCCCAAGGACAAGCGCTTCGTCGCCGCCGTCGAGGAGTTGGCCGCCGCGCAGGCGCTCGGCACGTACGACCTCGCGCTGCGGCTGATGGTGATGGAGGCGTTGCCCGACTTCCCGGATCGCAAGAAGCTCGCCGCTGCCGACGCCAGGGCCTTGCTGCTCTGCCGCGACGCGCCCGGAGCGTTTAGGTACAACGCGCGACCCGGGCGTTGGGACCTCAGCAACACCCAGTACGGCGCGCTCGGCCTGCGCGCCGCCGCGGCGCTCGGCATCGCGATCGAGCGCGGCGTCTGGAGCAAACTCGCCGACGTGATCGGCGACGAGCAGGACAGCTATGGCGGCTGGGACTACGACCAGGGCGGCGGCGCGGCGTACGCGTCGATGACCGCGGCCGGCATCGCCGTGATGGCCATCTGCCAGCAGCAGCTCGCCGCCGGTGGCGAGGCGCCCAAGTGGATCGACCAGAAGCTCGCGCGCGGCTGGCAGTGGTTCGCGCGCAACGCCAAGGTCATCGGCAGTTCCAACGAGCGCAGCAGCTTCTACTTCCACTACGGCCTCGAACGCGCCGCCATCCTGTGCGACGTGCAGAAGGTCGGCGAGCTCGATTGGTACGCCGCCGGCGCGACGATGCTGTGCGAATCGCAGGACGACGGCGGCGGCTGGCGCAGCATCAGCGACCTGGGTTCCGGCATCACGCTGACCAAGGGCCGCGGCGACATGGTGCCGACCGCGTTCGCGATCCTGTTCCTGCGGCGCAAGTTCCAGAAGGTCGCCGGCCCGATCACGCCGCGCGTCGTCGTGTTCGCCAACCTCGGCCCGCAGTCGAAGCCCGAGGACGTCGAAGCCTGCGCCAAGGGCCTGATCGCGCGCGGCAAGTCGGCGCTGCCCGAGGTCCTGCACGCGCTGCGCAGCGAAGTCGGCACGCAGCGGCAAGCCGCCGCGCTGGCGCTGCGCGCGCTCGCCGGCCAGGACTTCGGCTTCGACCCTGCCCGCGACCCGCTACAGAGCCGCGACGCGATCCACGCCGCGGAGCTGTGGTACCTGCGGAATCGGTGAGCGGGCGCCACCCCGCCGCCCCGTCACTTCGCCGCGAACCGCACTCGCTCGTACGCGCGCAGCGGCAGGTCCTTGGCCGGCAGGCTGCCGTCGTCGACGCGGTCGTAGACGGCGATCACGTCGGCGAGGCCGTCGCCGTCGAAGGCGCCGACCAGCAGGTCGCCGAGCCGCCACTGCTTGGCGTCGCGCAGCGGCGTGCTGGCGACCGGCGGCGTGTCGCCGACGAGGCCGCCCGACACTTCGTCGAGGAAGCCGCCGACGAGCGTCAGCACGCGGTCGAGGTCGAACACCGGGTTCGGGTCCTCGAACAGCACGCGGCGCATCAGCCGGCGGCCCGCGGCCGACGCGAGCGTTGGCGCCTGCCCGTCCATCGCGTGCAGGTCGAGCGCGAGCCCGTCCGAGCGCACGAGCGCGAGGTCGCTGCGGCCCTTGCCGGTGAACGCGCCGCGCACGCCGAGCCGCGCCTTGTCGGCGACGGCCTGCACCTTGGCGAGCAGTTCGTCCTGCTTGCCGATCAGCTGCAGGATCGGCGGAATGCGCAGCGTGATCGTGCGGCGCCACTTCGGCGCGCCGGCGAACGCGCCGGCCTCGCTGCGGTAGCCGACCGCCTTGATGTCGATGTCGATCGACTGCACGAGGCCGAGCAGCAAGGCGCCGATGCCCGGCACCTGCACCTGGAACGCGAGCAGGTCGGCCTTCTTGTCGTCGTCAAGGTCGGCGAGCAGCACAGCCGACACGTCGTCGGCGACCGCCTGCGTGTGCGCCTTGGTGAACTGCGGGCCGTCCTTGCTCGACAAGAACGTCCACACCTTGCGGCGATGGGCGATGACGAAGTCGGGGATGCCGTCGCCATCGATGTCGCCGCGCTGCAGCAGCTGGCGGTCGCCGAGCACGAGTGTGCTGCCCGGCGCGACCGCGGCCTTCGGCGTGCTGTCCTCGAACTGCGCGAGGTCGACGGTGCGCGGCGCGCGGAAGCCGCCCTTCTCGTCCTGCAGGTGGAAGGCGTGCACGTTGCCTTCGCGCGTCAGCAGGTCGGGCTTGCCGTCGCCGTCGAGGTCTTCGGTCTCGATGCGCGGCACCACGAAGCTGCCGGTGCGCTCGCGCACCGGCCGGCCGTCGCGTTCGAGCCCCGGGTCGTCGACTCTGGCGCGCACCGGCGTGACTAGTCGATCGAGCGCTCGGAACGACCGGCTGCCATCGGCGGCCAGCGCCTCCTGGCGATACGGCGTCACGCCTTGGAGCGACGGCACCAGCAGGTCGACGCGACCGTCCTGGTCGAGGTCCTGCGTGAACGACGACGCCTGCGGCTGACCGAGGGCTAGCGTGCAGCGCGCGCGTCGCGCCAGCGGCACGGCCGGCCGCGCGACGCCGTCGGCGCCGGGGAACGGCAGCCAGCTCGTGCCCGTGCTGTCGCAGCAGACGAGTTCCTCGCCGGGCGCGCCGTCGACGTCGGCGACGGCGATCAGGCTGTGCGTCGGATCGCTGAGTTGCAGCGCGCCGATGGCGCGGAAGGCGCCGTCGCTGCCGAGCGCGTGGCGGGTGACGAGGCCCGCGCGCGTGATCACCAGCAGCTCGACGCAGCCGTCGCCGTCGGTGTCGGCGAGCAGTTCGCAGGCGATCGGCGCGGCGGGCTCGAGGGCGGGCGGTTGCTGGGCCGCGAGCGGCGAGCGGAGCGCAAGCGCGAAGATGGCGGCGGCGAGCTCGCAGAGACCGAAGCGAGCGCCCATCACGGCAGCCTCACGTGCGTCAGTTCGTGCGCGCGGCGCACGAAGGCTTCCTTGGCATCGTTGGCCGCCTGCAGCCGCGCGCCCTTGGGCAATGGCATGGCGCAGTCTGGCGGGTCGAGGCGTAGCTTGCGGCCGTCGGCGGCAAGCGGCCGGCGCAGCAACTGGTCGTCTTCGCGCAGCAGCACGCTGCCGGCCTGGCCGCGCGGCGCGTGGAGCACGCGCAGGTACGGTTGGCCGGCGTCTTGGCGCGCGGCCACCTGCAGCACCGTCGCCAGCATCGCCGGCTGCACGAACCGGTCGCCGGCGCCGCGGAAGATCGTCAGCTGCGTCTCGATGGACGTCGGCGCTTCGCCGTTGAACGCCCGCAGCGCGTCGAGCTTGACCGTGCGCAGCGCGAGGTCGAGCACGCCGTCGCCGTCGCAGTCGACGAGCTGCGGCGGGACGGCGAGCGTCTGCACGCGCAGCCGCGCGTCCTGCTTGTCGCCGAACGCGCCGTTGGCGCGGGCGAGGAACAGGTCGACGCGCACTTCGAGTTCGTCGCCGCGGCGCGCCGAGGTCGTCAGCAGCAGGTCGGCCTTGGTGTCGCCGTTGCAGTCGGCGAACTGCACGTCGAACGCCGGATCGAACGCGATCAGCCGGTCGGCCGGCAGCGGCAGCGTGATCGCGCTCGCTTGCAACGCGCCGTCGCGCATGCGCGCGACGAAGGCCTTGTCGTTGCGCACAGCCACGACTTCGACCGCGCCATCGCCGTCGAGGTCGATCCGCCGCATCGTCGGCGTGCGGAAGCTGGCGCGCGCCAGCGGGCCGTTGTCGCGAGCGGCCTCGGCGTCGCCGTCGTCGAAAGTCAGCTGTGCTTCCAGGCGCGAGCCGTCGAAGCGCAGGCCGGTGGCGCCGTTCTGGCCGGCGGTCGCCGGATTGCGCCACGCCGGCAACGACCAACGCAGTGGCTCCTTTTCGGCGCGCAGCCACGCCGCGCCGTCAGGTTCGGGCAGCAGCAGGTCGTCGTCACCGTCGCCGTCGAGGTCGCCGCAGGCGTCGTCGAGCAGTATCGCCTGCCCGCGCGCGACAGCCGGCCACACCAGCTGGATCGCGCCGAGCGGCGTGTACTCCGGCGAACCGTCGGCGGCGAACGTCGCCGCCACTGCCCGCTCCGGCGTCAGCAGCACGCATTCGCGGCCCGGCGCTGGCAGAAGGTCGGCGAACGCCACCGCGACGACGTCGCGATCGAGCGCGAACGGCGGCCGCGACGGCGACGCGGCGAACGGCGCGCCGTCCTTGGCGCGCAGGTGCACCTGAACGGCGGCAGCGCGTTCGCCGCGGTTGCGTGTCGCCAGCACAAGGTCGAGCAGGCCGTCGCCGTCGACGTCCTGCTCCACCACGTCGGCAATCGTCGTCGTCTCAGGCAGCTGGATCGTCATCACCGTCGGTTGCGGCGGCGTCTGCGCGGCGAGCGGCGCGAGCAGCAGCGCGGTGGTGGTGGCGATGGCGCAGCCAGCGCGGTATCGGGCGTCGTCGCGCGTGCGCGCGGCGGCGAGAGCCGCTTGCTCCTGCGCTTGGCAGTAGGGAGGCATCAGCCGTCCACCTCCAGCAACTGGTCGCTGTCGCCGCCGCCGAACGAGATCAGCCACAGCAGGCGCACGCGCCACGCTGCCTTGGTGCTGCGGTAATTCAGCATGCCGATCACCGCCGACCACTCGGTCGCGCTGCGCGCGTGTTCGTACGAGTAGAGCAGCGGCACCGAGATCTTCTGCAGTTCTTGCGCGCGCGTCGTCAGCGGCGCTGCGACCTCGGCGGTTGCATCGCCGCGGCGGTACGCGAGCTTGACCGTCTCGCGGTCCGGCGCGCGCAGCGCCTGCAGCAGCGTCTCGGGATGCGCCACGGTCGCGCCGTCGACGGCGGTGATCAGGTCGCCGTAGCGCAGGCCGGCCGCGCGCCATGGGCTGCGGCGCGACATGCCGACCAGCACGGCGCCAGCGCCCGGCGCGAGGCCGCCGGCGCGCGCTTCGACCTCGGTGGCGGTGCGGAAGACCACGCCGACGCGGTCCTCTTCGCGGAAGCGTTGGGTCGCTTGCCGCGGCAGCGGGGCCACGCGCGGCTGCAGCGTCAGCGTCGCGCGCACCGCGCGGCCGCCGCGATCGAGCGTCAGCTGCATCGGCTTGCCGGCCTCGGCGCGCAGCTCGACGTCGCGCCACTCGCTCGGCCGCGTCAGCGCGCGCGTGCCGGTGTCGCCGACGGCGACCTCGAGTAGCAGGTCGTCGACCTGCACGCCGGCGGCGGCGGCCGGCGAGTTCTCGACGATTTCGATCACCTTCAGCGCCGGGTCCTCGTCGCCGAGCTTGGCGGCCAGCGAGTCGCGCGCGTCGGCGACCTTGAGGCCCGAGAACATGCCGAGCGCGAGCTTCGCGCGGGCGGCCTCGTCGTCGGGCTCGGCGCGGAGGTCGAGCGGCTCGTCCATGTCGGTGAGCGCGGGCGCCTTGTCGGGCAGTCGGTCCGGCAACAGCGAGCAGGCGGCGAATGGGAGCAACAGCAGCGGCAGCAGCGGGCGAAGCCTCATGTTCCTCGGGCGCGGGGTGGGGCGGAGTAGTGTCGGGCGCGCGGCCGCGGGTCGCAACGGCGTTGGCGTTTGTGGCCGATGGGCGGCGGATCTGTCGCGCGTCGTGGCGGGAGGACGGGCGGGGATTCGGTCGGCAGCGGCAGTCGGGCGGGGGCCGATCCCACGGGTGTGGATGGTGCCGCTGTCGCGCCGTCGCCACGGCGAGCCTACGCTCGCGACCCCGCGCGACGCCGCGCCGGTCGCCAATGAAAGAAACCGCCTATCTGCTGCAGGCCGCGCTGGTCCTGGCGTGGTGGGTCGGGCTGGCGCTGTCGGAGCGGTGCTTCGCGGCCTTCCAGTTCGACGGCATCCCGCCCGTCGCGTTCTGGTCGTTTTTCGCGCCGGATGTCCTGGTGGTCGGCGCGCTGTCGGTCGTGCGCGCGTACCGGCGCGTGCTGTGGATCGAGTGGACGATCCTCGGCGCGTTTGCGTATGCGACGCTCTACTGCCTCAATGCCGCCGTGCTGACGCGCAGCGGTTGGCTGCCCGCCGGCGCGATGGCCGTAGGGCTTGGCTACAACGCGTTCCTGTGCTGGGAGACGGCGATGTTCCGGCGCGCGACCACCGGCACGGCCGCCAACGCCGCCAAGACGCTGGTGCAGATCGCGTGCATCTGGACGCTGGCGCTGGCGGTGATCCCCGGCGTGCTGCTTGATGCATTCCCACCGACGGCCGCGGCGCCGTCGACGGCGTGGACCGTGGCCAGCGTCGCGCTGTTCGCCGTCGCCAGTGCGCTTGGGCTGGCCAGCGGCTTCGTCTTCGTGCGCGACGGCCGCGGCACGCCGCTGCCACTCGACCAGACCAACGCGCTCGTCGTCACCGGGCCGTATCGCTACGTGCGCAATCCAATGGCCATCGCCGGCATCGCGCAGGGCGTCGCGATCGGCATGTGCTTCCAGTCGTTGCCGATCGTCGCCTATGCCGCGGTCGGCGCCGTGCTCTGGCACGCGGTCGTTCGCCCGGCGGAAGAGCGGGACCTGGCGGCGCGGTTTGGCGCGGCGTATCTGGCGTATCGCGCGCGGGTGCGGTGTTGGGTGCCGACGGTGCGGGGGCGGGGGTAGTCCGATCGCCTGACTGCGCCCCAGCCTTGCCGCAGCGAGCAAGGCGCAACGCTCCCCGCCACTACGCCACCCGCTGCCGCCGCAGCAACAACCCCGCCATTACCAACCCACCCGCCAGCCACGCCAGCGGCGCGAGCGTCGCCTGCGCCTCGAAGCGCCACAGGGCATCCGCCGCGCCGCGTGCGACGGCGCTGGCGTAGCCGAGCGCGGAGTCGTCGCGCAGGCCGGTGGGCAGGTGGCTGGTCAGCAGCCAGCCGGCGTCGTCGCGCAGGCGGTCGCGGAACAGTTCGGGCAGCAGCAGCGCGCACAGCGCCAGCGCCAGCGCGCGCGCCGGCCGCCGCGCCAGCGCCGACATGGCGAGCGCCACGGCCGCGACCGCCACAAACGGCAGCAACAGCGTGCGCGCGGCGTCGAGCACCGCGGGGGCGGCGTCGGCGGCGACGGCGAGGGTCTGGCGACCGCCGGTGCGCGTGACTTCCTCGAGATCGCCGAAGCCGACCAGCGCGCCGGCGGCCGCCAGGGCTGCGCCGATCAGCAGCAGCCCGCCGCCGAGCGCCAGCGCGCCGAGCGCCAGCGCCTTGCCGAGCAGCACGTCGAGGCGCGTGGTCGCGCGCAGCAGCGTGTTGCGCAGCGTGTCGCCGGCGAGGTCGACGGCGATCGACTGGCTGGCGAACCACGCCAGGACCAGCGCCAGCGCCGGCGCGCCGGCCTGCAGCGCCTGCGCCAACGCGAGCCAGCCGGAGCCGGCGTCGGCGCTGAACAGTTCGCCCTTCTGCACGCGCGCGAGCGCTGCCTGCACGCTGTCGCGGTAGCCGGACACGCGCCACGCGGCGTAGAGCGCCGGCAGCGCCAGCAGCAGCGCCGTGCTGCGCTGCAGCCGCAGCGTCGCCAGTTCGTGGCGGAACGCGCGCCAGCGCGGGAACGGTGGGGGATCGACCGGTGTGACAACGCGCGGCGCTTTCGGGGTCGCGCCGGCCACCGCCCCGTCGCCGCGCAGTTCCGACGCGCGCAGATAGATCGTCTCCAGCGCCACCGGCTCCGGCGCGAACGTCTGCAGATCCGCGACCTTCGCCAGCGCGCGCGCGGCGTCGCCGGGCGGCACCGCGCCAAGCTGCGCCACGAACGCGCCATCCGGTCGCTCGTCCGCCGTCACGCCGAGCGCCGCGAGCCGTTCGCGGATCGCCGCGCGCGGGCTGCCGACGACGACGTGGCGCGTGGTGAGCTGCGCGCGCAGCGCCGCGAGGTCGCCTTCGACGACCATCGCGCCCTCGCGCAGCACGCCGACGCGATTGCACAAGCCGTCGAGCTCGGCGAGCTGGTGGCTGCTGACCAGCACCGCGACGCCGTCGTCGCTGGCGAGGCTGCGCAGCAGCGCCTTGAGGTCGGCGACGCCTTCGGGGTCGAGGCCGTTGGTCGGTTCGTCGAGCAGCAGCACGCGCGGCCGGCCGAGCAGCGCCTGCGCGATGCCGAGGCGCTGCCGCATGCCCATCGAGAACGTGCCGACCTTGCGATGCGTCGCCGCGACGAGCCCGGTGCGCGCGAGCACGCGGTCGGCCTCGGCGCCGGCGAGCGGCCGCGTCATGCCCTGAAGCCGCGCCAGCGCGACGAGGTTCTGCCGCGCCGTCGCGTGCAGGTGGAAGCCCGGGCGCTCGATCAACGCGCCGCACTGCGCCTTCGCCGCGCGCGGTTGTGCGATCGCGTCGATGCCGAGCACGCGCACGCTGCCGCGCGTCGGTCGCAGCAAGCCCAGCGCCAGCCGCATCACCGTCGTCTTGCCCGCGCCGTTGTGGCCGAGGAAGCCGTAGCAGTCGCCGGCGTGCAGCGTCAGCGACACGCCGCGCACCGACGCGCCGCGGCCATAGGCGAAGTGGAGGTCGCGCAGTTCGAGGGCCGGCGTCACTGGGCGACCATGGTCGCGGCGGCGCGCTGCGGGTCAAGGCGCAGCGGGGGAAGCGTGCGCCGCGCCCGCGCGCCCTACCGCGCCGTCAGCTCGTCGCCCAGCGCACGATCGCCGGCGTCGGCATCATGCCCGCCTGGCGCTTCTGCTCGACGCCGCCGGCGAAGCGCACCAGCAGCGGGATCGACTGCACGTCGTAGCGGTCCGCCAGTCCGGGCGCTGATTCGGTGTCGACCTTGGCGAACACGACCTTGCCGGCGAGCTGCTGCGCGGCGGCCGCGAAGTGCGGGCCCATCTGCTTGCATGGGCCGCACCATGCCGCCCAGAAGTCGACCACGATCGGCAGCGAAACCTTGGCCAGCACGCGGTCGAACGACGCTTCGTCGAGCGTGACCGGATGCGCGAACAGTGGCGCCTTGCAGCTCGAGCACGCCGCGCCGTCGCCGACGCGGTCGGCGGGCAGGCGGTTGAGGGCGGCGCAGTCCGGGCACGGCACGACGATCGGGTCCATGCCGGCAGCCTAGGGCAGCGCGGCGGCAGTCTCGACACGCACGCTGCCCAGCCGCCACCGTATGCTCGCCGCATTCGCCCCGCCGCCATGAGCCAACTCCACCGCGCGTTCGCGCGCACCGCCGCGCGCCGCCAGCACCTCGACCAGGGCAACCTGCTGCGTTCGCTGACCCTCGTCATCAATGCCGTGCCCGGCGGCATCAACCTCGGCCAGGGCGTCTGCGACCTCGACACGCCCAAGCCCCTGGTCGACGGCGCGCTGGCGTCGATCTGCGGCGGCGACCGCCAGCTGTACACGCCGTACGCCGGCTTGCCCGAGTTGCGCGCCGCCATCGCCAAGAAGCTGCAGCGCCACAACGGCCTGCCTTACGAAGCGGCCAACGTCGCGGTCTGCACTGGCAGCAGCGGCGCGTTCTTCGCCGCCGGCATGACGCTGATCGAACCGGGCGACGAGGTCGTGCTGTTCGAGCCGTTCTACAGCTACCACTGGTCGACGACGCCGCTGTTCGGGGCCAGGCCCGTCGCCGTCGCGCTCGACCGCGACACGCTGGCCTTCGATCCGGCGGCGCTGCGCCGCGCGCTGACGCCGCGCACGCGCGCCGTCGTCGTCAACACGCCGGGCAATCCGTCCGGCAAGGTCTGGTCGCGCGCCGAGCTCGACGCGCTCGCCGCCGTGCTCGACGGCAGCGACGTGCTGGTGCTGACCGACGAGGTCTACGAGTACATGTGCTTCGACGGCCGCAAGCACGTCTCGCCGGCGAGCGTGCCGGGGCTCGCCGAGCGCACGCTGACGATGAACTCGTTCAGCAAGACGTACTCGGTGACCGGCTGGCGCATCGGCTTCCTCGCCGGTCCGGCGGCGATCGTCGAGAAGTGCGGCATCGTCTTCGACCAGATGGAGGTCTGCGCGGCGCGGCCGATGCAGCGCGGCGTGCAGCGCGCGCTCGAACAGCTGCCGGACAGCTACTACGCCGATCTGCAGGCCGGCTACGAGAAGAAGCGCGACGCCTTCTGCGCCGCCCTGCGCGACGGCGGCTTCGACTTCCTGCTGCCGCAGGGCGCGTACTATGTGCTCGCCGACTACCGCAAGGTCTTCGGCGACCTCGAGCCACATCCGGCCGTGCTCAAGATGATCGAACGCATCCGCGTCAACGCCGTTCCGGGCCACCTGTTCCACAGCGTGCCGGACGGCGTGCGCACGATGCGGTTCCAGTTCGCCGTCGACTGGCCGGTGTTGGAGGAAGCGATGACGCGCCTGCGGAGCCTCGCCCGATGAACCCGAGCCGCTTCGCTGGCGCGCTCGCGCTGGTCGTGGTCGCGCCAGTCGCGGTCGCGCAGCAGGCCGAGCCCGAAGCCGGCCTCGTCGCCATCCACCAGACGCTGCGTGATCTCGCCACCGACGTCGTCGTGCTCAACGTCGCCGCGCACCCCGACGACGAGTCGTCGCGCACCGGCACGATGCTGCGCCGCAAGCACGGCATGCGCGTCGTCACCGCGTACTCGACCTACGGCGACGGCGGCCAGAACGCGATCGGCCGCGAGGTCGGCCCGGAGCTGGCCGCGATCCGCGTGCGCGAGACGCTGCGCGCCGCGGCGATGAGCGGCGTCGAGGTGCGCTGGCTCGGCATGCCGGACTTCGGCTTCAGCAAGACGCTCGACGAGACGCTCGGCGTGTGGGGCAAGGAGCCGCTGCTCACGGCGATGCGCGCGGCGATCGACGCGGTCGAGCCCGACGTGATCGTCACCAACCACAGCCTGACGCAGGGCCACGGCCATCACCGCGCGACGTGGTGGGCCGCCGTCGAAGTGCTCAAGGAACGCGCCGCCGCCGGCCGCTTCGTGCCGTGGATGTTCATGCGCTGCGGCGCCGAGGACGCCCAGCTCGTGCTCGATCCCGCCGAACTCGACCTCGCGCGCGGCGAGACCTACGCGCGCCTCGCGCACCGCGCCTGGACGCAGCACGTTTCGCAGGGGCCGTGGGGTCCGCACGATCCGCTACAGGTCGGCAAGGACACGTGGAAGCTCGCGTTCCCCGCCGCCGCCGAAGCCGACGCGGCGACGGTCGCGCGCGCGGTCGACCTCGCGCAGTGGGGCCGCGAAGCGCGCGGCGGCGCTGGCCTGCCGGCCGGTGCGGCGTCGCTGCCGCCGGCAGAGCTGCGGACGCTCGCGCGCGAACGCTTCGTCGCCGCACAGCGCGACTACGACGCCGCGCTGCGCGACCTCGCGTCGCCGGACGCGCGCCGCCGCGCAGCGGTGTTGCGCCACCGCCGCGACGCGCTGCAGCGCCTGCTGCTCGCCGCCGCCGGCGTGCGCGTCGAAGCGTGGCTCGCCGCGCGCAACGTCGCGTTCGGCAGCAGCGGCAAGGCCTACGTCGTCGTGCACGGCCACGAGCAGGTGCGCGACCTCGCGGTGCGCTGCGGCGACGCCGTCGGCGAACCCGCGCAGGTGCGCGCGCGGCCGACGCCGTTCGACGGCATGGGCGGTGGCGCCGCGACGCCGGCGGGTGCGGGCGCGGAGGCGCCAGTGGGCAATGGTGCGGCAGGTGGCGCGGCGAGTGGTGCTGGCGCCGACCCGGGCAGCCGCCTGCCCTTCAACATCCCGACGAGTCGGTCCACCGACGTTGCGCCGACGCCCGGCGCGGCAAGCGGTGCGACCCCGGCGGCGCCGTCCGCGACCACACCGCCAACGACCGCCACGCCCGCTTCGCCGACCGACGCCACCCCCGCGCTGCGGCCCGCACC
>Ga0194121_10005128_pt1 | contig 18423 bp, 14 predicted proteins | sample TA2MahCa50mmetaG_FD_148609 | JGI IMG/M metagenome (GOLD analysis project Ga0194121, IMG submission 148609) | Freshwater microbial communities from Lake Tanganyika, Tanzania - TA2015020 Mahale Deep Cast 50m | ecosystem: Environmental > Aquatic > Freshwater > Lake | place: Tanzania: Lake...
ATCCCGCCCCGCCTCTCGAATTCGGGCGGAGCGAGACCACAACTGTCAACGCTGGGGGCAGTCCGCAAGGACTGCCCCCTTTGTCTTGTTCGGGGGGTCTTGGGTTCCCCGATGATTCACACCACGGGCTTTGGGTGCGCCTCACACCACGAGCGCCAACAGCCCCGAAGCGCTGCGTGGAATCGTCCCGAATAGGCCTTGGCATCCAGGAGCGGCGAGGCTCGGAGTTCATCCCGCAGCGACGAGCGGAGTGACGCCAAGCGGTCCATGTCGCCAAGGAGCCCCGTGGCGATGCGGACGAAGCCGTCGGCATCCTGGGCGATCCACTCTGGGTGCCCAGCAGCCGTCAGCAGGCTTGCCGAGACGCGCGAAGCATGTCGATCACCGCGCACGGTGACGACCGGCACCCCCATCCACAGGGCTTCGCAGGTGGTGGTGGTGCCGTTGTAGGGAATGGTGTCGAGAGCGACATGAACGCGTCCGTAGAGCCCCAGGTGTTCGGCCCGTGTCGGGGACCAGGCGATCATCTCCACACGATCCTCGGTGATGCCCTCTGCCGAGAGTCGCCGCGACAGCTCGCGTTGCGTGGACGGGTCGGCAAGCGTTTGCGTCTTCATCAGAAGCCGCGACCCCGGCACCGCATGCAGGACCCTTGCCCAGAGGGCGGCGCAGGCAGGGCTGATCTTTGCCCCGTTGTTGAAGGAGCCGAAGGTGAGCGGGCCGTCCGCCGGCATCGTCGGTGAAGCATCGAGTTCCGGTGGCCGGTAGCAGAGAAAGCACGGATCGAGCCGCAGCAGCCGCTCCGTGCAGCAGGCCTCCGCACCGGGCGGATCGGTGATGGAGTCGACGATGCGCCAGTCGATGGCGGGCAATCCGGTGGTGTTGGGGTAGCCGATCGCCGTCACCATGACGGGAGCGGGCTTCGAGGCGAGTGCAGTGAGCCGATTGCCACCCGTGTGCCCCGAGAGCTCCACGAGGACATCGATGCGTTCAGCGCGGATCGCGGCATCCACGGCATCGTCATCGAGCACCGAGAGATCCACAATGCGGTTGAAGCGTTGCCGGATGCGACTACCCGCGGCATCATCCGACGGGCAGACCGTGGTCGGGAAGACGATCGTTTCCACATCAGGTGGACATTCGGCCACCAGGGACTCGGCAAAGAAGGCCACCGAATGGTCGTGAAGATCCCCGGACATGATGCCGATCCTGATCGTTCGGTCGGGATCGGGATCGGTCGATGCCGCCCGCCTGCGTGGTTGGCAGGCGCGGCCGAAGTCCCGGTGCGCCTCGAGGACCTCGTCTGGCGGGCGAACGCGATAGTTCATCGTGAGCAGGTGGTCGGACCGGAACCTGGGATCCGTGGGTGTTCGTCGGACGACATCGCGGTAGGCCTCGCATCCCTCCTCGATGCGGCCTGCCCTGCACAGCGCGAGCGCGAGGTTGGCGTAGGCACCTGGCTCCTGGGGCGCGAGCCGGACCCCGGTCCGTCCTGCCTCGATCCCTCGCTCCGCCTCGTTCACTTCGGCATACGCGGCGGCGAGTGCGATCCAAGGCAACGGGAACATCGGTTGGAGGGTGGCGGCACGCTCCCATTGCACGATCGCCTCGCGCTCGCGGCGAGCCTGCGAGAGCGTCAGGCCGAGATTGTGGTAGGCAGCGGCATTGGCCGGATCAAGGGCGATCGCCCGGCGCAGCCACTGCTCCGAATCGGCCAGTGCCCCGACCCCTCGCAGCAGCACCCCCATGATGCTGACTGCCATCGAGTCCCTCGGTCGCATGCGCAGGTGCAGCCGCACCAACTCGACCGCCTTGTCATGCTGGCCCGAGGCCTGCAACTCCATGGCCCGCTCGCCGAGGCTCTGCTTCACACTTGCGCTGGCCATGCTTCGAGCATACCTGCGTCGTGGTGCACGACTTACGCGCGACGGGTCGCTTTCGGTGGGCCGTTAGGATCCTGCCATGACGACGCGCGCGGCCAAGCGCTTGCTCCTCGTGGGATGGGATGCTGCGGACTGGCAAGTGATCGATCCGCTCATGAAGCAGGGGCGCATGCCCGTGCTTGCCGCATTGATCGCGCGGGGCATCCGCTCGGATCTGTCCACGCTTGAGCCGAAGCTGAGCCCGCTGCTGTGGACGACCATCGCCACCGGGCGAACGCCTGATCGACATGGCATCGCAAACTTCGTGGAGCCCAAGCCCGACGGCAGTGGACTGCGTGTGGCGTCCAGCACGAGCCGGAAGGTCAAGGCGCTCTGGAACATCGCGTCGCAGTCGGGGCTTCGCTCGCAGGTCACTGGGTGGTACGCCAGCCACCCCGCGGAGCCCGTCGACGGCAGCGTGACGAGCAATCTTCTCATGGAGGGGGATCCAGGCGATGGAGGCGCGTGGCCGCTTGCGGCTGGAGCCGTGCATCCCGAGGCACTGGCTGATGGCGTTGCTGCATCACGGGTCGGTCGCGCAGCCATGCGTGCCGAGGGTCTCGTCCATCTCGTGCCAAACTTGCCCGCGGGGGTCGCCAACGATCCCCGCGTTGCCACGCTTTGCAAGCTGATGGCCGTGGCCGCCAGCGTGGAGCGTGCGGCCCTTGTGGCCATGGATCGTGGACCGTGGGATCTTTCGATGGTGTTCTTCGAGTCGATCGATACGGTGGGCCATCACTTCATGCAGTACCGGCTGCCGCGGATGAAGCATGTATCCGACGCGGACATTCGCGCCTTTGGCGGCGTGATGGATGCCGTGTACACCTGGCACGATGCTGCCCTTGGCCGACTGCTCGATCGCGCAGGTCCCGACACGACCGTGATCCTGGTCAGCGATCATGGCTTCCACAGCGGATCCGGGCGACCGCACCTTGAGGACCTGCCGCCCGAGCGGCGCATGGAGAAGGAAGCGAGCTGGCATCGACCGACGGGGATCCTGGTGGCGGTGGGCCCTGGCATTCGGGCGGGCTCGACCGTTGCCGCCGCGAACATCGTGGACATCGCGCCGACGGTGTTGGCCTTGCTGGGGCTCCCTGCGGCATCGGACTTCGCTGGACGCGTCCTGGCTGAGGCGGTCGAGTGCCCGGTACCGGAGCGCGTCAAATCCTGGGAAGCGATCGAGGGTCCATCGGGACTGCACCCTGAGGATGCGAGACAGGATCCATACGAGGCTGCCGATGCCATCCAGCATCTGGTCGATCTGGGCTACATGGCGGCCCTCCCCGAGGACGCGAAGGCGCAGGTGGAGTTGGTCCGTCGCGAGAGCGCCTTCAACATCGGGGCGCATCTGCTGTCCAAGGGCTTGGTGCGATCGGCGCTCCCGAACTTCGAGATGCTCGTCGCCGCCCGCCCCGATGAGCCGCGCTACCGATCGTGCCTGGCCTCCTGCCTGATCGGTGTGGGCGAGGCACAGCGTGCCATCGATGTGGTGCGGGGCACACTGGAGCGCGATGCGGGCAATGCCGAAGCACGATTGATGCTGGCGCGCGGGCTGCTTGGCATTGGTGACCGTGATGCGTCCGTGCGAGAGGCCGATGCGGTGGCGCGCACCATTCGATCACAGCCTGCCCTGCTCCCAGCGCTTGCGGATCTCCTGCTCTGGCAGGGCAGGGCGAAGGAGTCGGCATCGCTCCAGCGTCGCGCGCTTGAATCGGATCGCATGGCGATTGCGCCGCTGCTTGGCGTGGCACGAGCGCTGCTGTGCGACCTCCCGAGCGAGCCGAAGGCCCGCAGCGCACAACTCGAGGCGGCCGCACAGGCCGCCCTCGATGCGATGGAGCGGTCCAAGGCAGTGCCGGAGGGGCACATGCTGCTCGGAGCGGCGCTGGCGTGGTACGGCGATCTGGCGCATGCAGAGCAAAGCCTTGATCTGGCCCTTACCTTCGATGCCAAGCATGTCGCAGGACTGCAGCTCCGCTCCGTCCTCGCCATGCATGCAGGCCAGACTTCCGATGCTGCGGCGTTCATGGCCCGCGCGCGCGCGGCACGCGCCGGCGCTGAGCTGGCTGAACCTGCGGCGCTCCCGTTCGAGTGGGAAGCGCTGGCAGCGCACCTTGGCGTCAATCAGGCCTTGTTGCGATAGAGCGAGGGATCGACGGCGCTCGCCATGGCGTGCTGATCCATCGGCACCCCGATGAACGCCGCCATGCGCGCAGCCTGCACGGCTGGTTCACCGACGAACGAGCGGTATGGCACGCGCAGGACGGCGAAGTTCGGCCGCACAGACAGCCATTCGTGGACCTGACGGAGTTGCTGCGCGTAGATCGCCTTCAGTCGTTCGGGTGGCAGCGCGGCGCCCGAGCGGCCGCTGCGGGCCAGCATGGCCGACTGCGACGCGAGCACTTCGCTGAGTTCCCGCTCCATGAACACGACCCGGTAGAGGCGGTCATCGGGCAACTCCGGCAGGAGCATGTGGATGACCTTGACGACCTTGCCTGCGGCTCCATCGAGCCAGGCCTTGTCCGTGCGCAACGCCTTCACGCGCTCGAACTCGTAGTAGCCGCGTGGGTTGTCGGGGTCGGCCACGCGCTCACCGTCGGTCACGGGTTCGATCCCCCCTGCATGGATCGCCTGCATCGCCAGGCTCGTGCCTGAGCGGGGGAGGCCACTGACGACGATCACGGGCTGCGACATGGGGAGGCCCTGGCGGCACCCGCTGGTTCGGCGGGGCAGGAATCGGGGTGACAGGATTTGAACCTGCGGCCTCTTGCTCCCGAAGCAAGCGCTCTAGCCAAGCTGAGCTACACCCCGTCGGTCGGGGCGGCGAGTATACGGGGCAGGGGTGGCCTGGACGAGGCGCAGGGTCGGGACAAGGCTATCGGCACCTTTCAATACCGGATGAAGGTGCACCACTCGAGATTTCTTGGCATTTGGCTTGGCTGACGGGGGGAATGAACTAGGTTTCCCGGTCCAAATGTCGTGGGAGAGGCGTGCTCTTCCACAACACTGGGTATCGGCGTGGGTACGCCGCCTTGGCGGAACGAAAGCCGACTGGCCGAGGGCCAGCCGGTTCCGGCTGCGGTCGGATCACAACACTCGGAGACTGGAGACACGATGAAGCATCTCAAGCTTGAACTGCACTTTGCCGCGACGGCGGCCCTTTGCCTGACTGGCGCTGCAAGTGCCGATGTCGTCACCTGGAACATCAACCAAGCCGTCCCTGCAACCATTGACGGTCTGTACTGCAACATCGAGACCCAGCAGTCCATCACGACGGCTGGCTCTGGTCTACCCGGCTGGGACATCAATCCCTATGGCTCGACTTCCATGTTGTTCTTCTGGTCGAGCACCACCAACGGTGCATCGGCTGGCGTCCGCCTGAACACTGTCGCTGGCGGCACCACGAGCGGTACGACCCTGTCGAGCCTTCCGGAAGGCTTCGTCATCGGGCCCGCTCTCGTCGGCGGTTCGTCTGGCGCCTCCTTCGGGTCAGGCAGCCCGAGTTTCACCACCACGGCCCAAGGGAAGTGGGCCTACAACGCTGTGAACCGCTTCGGCTTCCGCTTCACCGACAGTTCCGGCCAGATCCGCTACGGATGGGGCGAAATGCAGATGGGCGCCAACGCCGCGACCCGCACGCTGCTGAGCGTGTCCTACGAGACTTCGGGTGGTCCGATCACCGTCGGTGGCGGCGGCCCGCCGCCGGCGTATGACCCGTGTGCATCCGGCAACCCAACGCTTGCGAACGGAGCGAATTCCATCTACTACCGCGCAGATGCTGCCAATGTCACCGCGTCGTGCGGCACGATCTATGGGGCGAACTACTACAAGTTCACCCCCGGCGAGTCGGGTTCCTACACCTTCCAGAGTTGCGTGCCGGGCGCTGGCGTGCAGGTTGCTGTCATGTCCGGCTGCGACGCGTTCGCGACGGAACTGGCGTGCGGCGCTCCGGCGTGCGACGGGCTGGGTTCGTCGGCGACCTTGGCCTTGACCGCCGGCATGCCGGTGTACGTGTTGGCGGGCGGCTCGTCGTCCTCGAGCGGCCTGACCACCTCGGTCAGCGTTGCGGTGACCGCTCCCCCGATCGGTGCGTGCGTGAACGCGGTTGATGCTGCATACGGTGACAACGCGTTCGACACCGGCGTGAACAACAACGGCACTCAGGCTGTGCAGAGCAACGCCGCAAACACGACCCAAGTGAACTTCAACAAATCACTCTGGTTCAAGTTCACGCCGACGGCTACGGGGCCGTTTGCGCTCAAGACCTGTGGCTCGAACGGCGACACGATGCTTGCCATCGGCACGGCCTGCCCGAGTGCCGGTTCGCGGTTCAACTGCATCGCCTTCAACGATGATGCGCCGATCTGCTCCAGCGGTGGCACGGGCAACCTTGCCAGCTTCATCGATGCCACCAACAACGGGGCGACCGGCAACTTTGCCGGCTTCCCGCTGACGCAGGACCTGGTCGCTGGGACCACCTACTACATCTGCCTCGGCCAGTACAGCGCCACAGCAACGGTGACGGTTGCTGGCTCGCTGAACATCAGCGGTCCCGAGGGCAGCTCCTGCGATGGCGACTTCAACGGCGACGGCCAACGCGACGGCGCCGACCTCGGCGTGCTCCTGGCGTCGTTCATGGTCGATGCCGGCGGCGACATGAACGGCGACGGTGTCACCGATGGTGCTGACCTTGGCGCCCTGTTGGCGGTGTTCGGCACGATCTGCCCGTAACCCGCGTCAGTCCCGAGGAATCGAGTCCGGAGGGCACCCAACTGGGTGCCCTCCGGTCGTTTTTGGCCTCTTGCTGGCTCTACGCCCGGATTTCCCGATAATGGTGATGACGATTCGGCCTGTGTTCGAGTGTCGGGCCGTGATCCGACCACGGAAGGAACGCGCAGATGTACGGGATGGTGAATCAAGCACTTGAAGCGCTCGTCACCGAACGATTCGGTGCCGAGACATGGATGTCGGTCCGGCAGAAGGCCGGCATCTCCGATCCGGCATTCATCACGATGAAGCAGTACCCGGACGAGGTGACCTACTCACTCGCCGTTGCCTTGAGCGAGCATCTGCAGGAGCCACTTGCGGACTTGCTCCGGGCATTCGGCGTGTACTGGGTCGCCTATGCCAGGCGCGGACCATGGGGCAGGATCATGCTGGCCAGTGGCAGCAGCACCTACGAACTCCTTGCCTCACTTGATGCCATGCATGCACGCATTGCCATCAGTTTCCCTGAACTGAGGCCACCATCCTTCAAGGTGCGACCGGAAGGCCATTCGATCGTGGTCGACTACCACAGCCATCGGCCCGGGCTGGCGCCCTTCGTGATCGGCTTGATCGAGGGCATCGGTACGCTCTTCGGAGAGTCCGTGACGGTCGAGCAGGTGGCTTCGAAGGATGCTGGAGCAACGGTTGACTCCTTTCGAGTGTCGGCATGCAAGGCTTCGTGAGCACCGCCCATGGGTGACCTCATCGACGAACTCTTCCCGTTCCAGATCACGATCGGTGCCGCCGGTGAGATCGTGACGGTCGGGCGCAGCCTGCGAAGGGTGGTGTCGCAGGCCCAGGGGCATCCATTCCTCGAGCTGTTCGAGGGCGTACGGCCGACCTTGCGGTCCGTCGCTGACCTGGAGCAGGCCATCGGTCATGTGGTCCTGCTGCAGTTGCGGGGCTCACCGCTGCAACTTCGGGGGCAGTTCGTGCGGACCCCTCAGGGCCAGATCGCCTTTGTCGGAAGCCCGCGCGTCGTGGGGCTCTCCTCGATCGAAGCGTGGCCGGTGGGGATCGGGGACTATGCACCGCACGATGCCAGCGCGGACTACGCGATGGTGCTCGAGGCGATGTCGTTGCAGCTCAAGGATCTCGAGACGATGGTCGGTCGCTTGCAGGATGCCGAGCGCATCGAGCGGTCGCTGCGTGAGCGCGCCGAGGCGGCGAACCTGGCGAAGTCGAACTTCCTGGCCAACATCTCGCACGAGATCCGTACGCCGATGACGGCGGTGCTCGGTTACGCCGAACTGCTTCGTGATCCGGATCTGGGTTGCGGGGAACGGGCCGATGCCGTCGAGACGATCGTTCGCAACGGCAATCACCTGATGCGGATCCTCAATGATCTGCTCGACCTGTCGAAGATCGAGGCAGGCCGCATGGACATCGACCGGCGCGAGTTCTCGCTGGTCCGGCTGCTCCGTGAGGTCCGCGACCTGATGGAAGTCAACGCCAGTGCGCGCGGCAACTCGCTGGCGCTGCGGCTTGATGTTCAGGCTGCGCACGACCGCGCGATCGGTGACTCCACCAGGATCCGCCAGGTGCTCCTGAACCTGGTCGGCAATGCGGTCAAGTTCTCCAAGGGCGGATCGATCACCATCGATGCGGCCACCGGGCCACGAGGCGACAGGATCGCCCTGCGCGTGGCGATCACCGACACAGGCAAGGGCATCCCCCCCGACCAGATGGGGCGCCTGTTCGAGCCCTTCAGCCAACTTGACCGCGAATTCGTGCGCGAGCACGGCGGCACGGGGCTCGGGCTCGCCATCAGCTCACGCATTGCGAAACTGCTCGGGGGGCGGATCGATGTCACCAGCACACCGGGCATCGGCAGCACCTTTACCTTCCACACCGTGCTCGATGCCGGGCATCGGGTGGCCGGTCCGGATGCGGGCGATGCGGAGCCGACCGACCAGTCGCTTGCTGGGGTCAAGGTGCTGCTGGTCGAGGACAGCGACGACTCGGCTCGCCTGCTGGCGACGATGATGAGCAAGGCTGGCGCGACGGTCGAGGTGCGTGGCGACGGGCTGTCGGCCGTGGATGCAGTCGATGCGCAGCACAGCCCGGATGTGATCCTGATGGATCTGCAGTTGCCGGGGATCGATGGCATCGAGGCCACCCGGCGCATTCGTGCCAAGGGCTGCAGGTCACGGATCGTGGCCCTGACCGCTGCTGCGCTCGGTGCCGACCGCGAGCAGGCTCGTGCAGCTGGCTGCGACGGCTTTGCGCTCAAGCCGATCTCGCGTGCCGAACTGGTCCGTGTCTGCCGCGGAGAGACCTCACGGCATCCCGGCAGCAGGGGTCGCGACGACTGACGGTCCAGCGGCGGCCTACCCAGGCCACGCATCGTGGAGCGCGCGACACGGCTCGATGCGGACTGGGCATGGTTGGGGAAGGTGGCCTGCATGCCGAACTCGGCCTGGTTCACGAGACCGCCGACATGCTCCCGGCTGCCGCTGAATACTCCATCCTGTTATAGTGCCGGTATTCACGCGCCCCGGAGAGCCCGGGCCGCACGGAGCACCCATGCCATCAACCATCGATCGAGAGATATCCCGGGCGCGAGCCCAACTTGAGCGCCTGCAGGCCGAGCGCAGCAAGCACCGCGTTGCTTCGGTCGCGTTCATCCGCAAGGCGATGGGTGCGCTCGGGGTCGGCCTCGGAGACCTCGGCGGGGCCCCAGCGCGTGCCCGGCCGGCACAGCGTGGCGCCACCAAGCGCAGCGGGCGCCGTGACGGCCGGTCGGTGGTGAAGCCCAAGTATCGCGGTCCGAAGGGTGAACTCTGGAGCGGGCGAGGGAGGTCGCCGAGGTGGCTTGCAGCCCTGGAGTCGGGCGGTCGCAAGCGCAGTGAGTTCCTGATCGGCTGACGCTTCGTCGGGTCCTGGGCGGGCAGCGTTGAGGCCTTCGCGAAGGCCTGCGAGCTGGCCTCGGGGCATATGATTCTGGTTGGATGGCCCTTCAGTTTGGCCGATCAGGACCCTGGGGTGAGGTGTCCAGGGGACCGAGCGGCAAGGTCCTCGCTCGGAACTGGAAGTTCAGCGAGGCCGATGTCGCCCAGCGTGAGCACTGGCACGCGTCCACCCGTGCCGACGATGATGCGACTCGCCAGATCGCCTGGTTGCACGCGCCGTGGGGTGCGTGCAAGCGTGCATTCCGACCTCATGGAACTCCCACCGCACGCTGTGTATCGTGCTGCCGTGAGTTCATGTATCGCTCTGCAGCATCAGCCCAAGGTATGTCGAACCGAAGAGCCAAACTTCAGGAGGCCGATGTGTCCAAGAACAAGTCCTGTCATTCACTGCTGATCGGTGTTGTGATCATCCTGCTTGCCTGCCCGGCATGCAGCGAGGAGGACCCGCCTCCACCACCGGTGCAAGCGCCCACCAAGGCTGCAGATCCTGTGAGCATTGACTCCCCGGACAAGCTCTTCCCGGAGCTCGGCGAGGCCTACGCCGAGTCCGCGAAGGTGCTCAAGAGGTTTTATGACAGCGGTGGACAGGATGCACCAGCGTGGGCCGACGCCTTCACGCTCGAGTGCAAGCAACTGTCCCTGATCGTGCGATCGAATGCCATGCTCGCTGCGCATCCGGAATGGAAAGACATCAGCAGGCAGTGGTACGACAGCAGTGTGAAGCAGGCTGCTGCGGGATACCGCAAACAAGCCACACGATTCTCAGAGGTCATGGGGAACAAATCGCGGACTCGCAAGGGGGAACAGGAGGCCGTAGAGCGCTTCAATGCAATGATTCAAAAGGCCTCGGAGTACCTAGCGTCAATTGATCCCTCGATGAAGGCCAAGTTTGACCAGCGGTATCTCGCGGGGCCTGAAGCTTCAAGTGAAGCTATAAGGGCTGCTCAAAAGGAAGCCAACGAGGCGAGGACCATCTTTGCGCAGCACCTCGGTCTGCAGAGCGATGCTTCCGGTCCTCAATGACCCCTTGACCATGACACTATGCGACGCATAGTATGCCGTGTGGAGGCTCTCCCATGGCGAATGTCGACGGTGAATTCCTGCGCGGTGCCGGTTCGGTGGCGGTGCTCAAGCTGCTCGAGCGCGGCGAGATGTACGGCTATGAGATCGTCGAGGCGCTCGAGCGCCGGACCGACGGCGTGCTGGCCATGGGGCAGAGCACGCTCTACCCCATGCTCTACAACCTCGAGGCGAAGGGATTCGTGGCGGCGCGATGGGACGAGACCGGCACGCGACCGCGCAAGTACTACCGATTGACGGCTGATGGACGCAAGAAGCTCGCGGCCGATGCCAAGAGTTGGCACCGTCTCACCGTGGCGATGGAATCGCTCGGGCTGACGAGCGTGCAGGGGGTGCTGGCATGAGCCCTGATCCCGAAGCCATGGGCCAGGCGCTGCCTGCCGGGATCGCCGCACTCATCGAGCGCGTCGTCAGGGCCACGCGGCTGCGACGCGCTGAGCGTGACGACGTGCGCCGCGAGCTGGCGTCGCACTTTGCCGAGGCGCTTGCGGCGGGGACAGCGCCCGCAGCGGCGATCGCCGCGTATGGCGATGCGAAGGCATCGGCGCGTGCCCTGCGCGCTGCTGCGATCGCCAAGCGATCACCGATCGATCGGGCGCTTGGCCAGATGTTCCGGTTCGCAGCCTTGGGTGTTGGCACGGTGGCTGCGGTGTATGTCCTGTTCGGGCTTTACTTGGCAGCGAATGGGCCGCGTGTGTCGTTCGATCCGTTGGCGCGGTTGGCTGATGTCCTGCCCAAGCCGGCCCGTGCCGAGGATGTGGCATGGCCGCGCTACCGCGAGATCCTGCCGCGCCTGGGGCTCACGGAACATGCGGACGATGCGAATGTGGCGACGGACCGGATCGATGGTGGTGCGGGCTGGCCCGGCCGCGCGCCGGCCGATGAGCAGGGGGCCACATGGGATGAGCAGCGTGCATGGTGCGATGCACACGCGGCTGATCTTGCCGCCCTGCGGGTGGCGACGAAGCTGCCAGTGCTTGGCATGCCGATCACCGAGCCGCTCTCCGAGGCCGATCGAGCGGTGTTCAGCGAGAGCACGGTCGCGAACAGTCGCCAGTTCTTCGCGGACACCCAGCAGCCGTTCCGCGCGTTCGGCGTGCTCTGCCCGCATCTGGCGTCGATTCGGCAAGCAGCGAGGATCTTGGCGCTCGATGCGACGGTGGCGGCGAGCCGCGGCCAAGGCAGCGCGGCGGTCGATGACCTTGCTGCCATCATCGCGCTGTCGGTGCAGGTGCAGCAGCCGCGCTTCCTGATCTGCGATCTGGTGGCGATGGCCATGCGTTCGGTGGCGTGCAGTCGCGCGACGATACTGCTCGAATCGATGCCCGAGGCCTTCACCGACGCCGATCTGGTGCGCCTGCAGCAGTCGCTCCGATCGGTCCCCAAGGCGTTGACCGAGATGGATCTGCAGAGCGAGCGCATCGGGTTCGAGGATGCCGTGCAGTGGATGTACACCGACGACGGCCACGGTGGCGGTTGGTTCAATCCCTCAGCCGCCAACCTGATGATGCTCGGAGGCTTCGGCGATGGCTCCGTCAACGGTTCGGGGGATGATGCCGTGGCAACCTCCATGCTGGTGCTGACGGGGCCCGCGGCCGCGATGTGGGTGGCGGATCGGCGCGAACTCATGGAGTTCTACGACGCGTGGAGCGATGAATTGCTCGCACGCAAGGCCTGGACCTTGCGCGAACTCCACGATGCACCGCCGACGCAGACCGATATACCGCTGCGTTCGGGTGATTGGGTGGTGAAGTCGCGATACCTGATCGCGGCGCTGCTCATGCCAGCACTGGAACGCGTGAACTGGAGCTTTGCAGCCGATCGTGCGCAGCGCGAAGCGGTGGACACCGCTGCGGCATGCGCGCGATTCAAGCTGGCGCATGCAGCATGGCCGGCGCGCACGGCCGACCTTGTTCCCGCCTTCCTTGCTTCGGTTCCCAAGGATCCGTGGTCTGGTCAGCCTGTGCAGATGAAGGGCGAGGGCAGCGAGTTCCGCGTGTGGAGCGTGGGGGACGACCAGATCGACCACGATGGAGCGATCGCCAGGGATGGCAAGGCGCTTTCGGCGACCACCTTGCCCCGAGCTCCGCGTGATCGCTCGGGCGAGCCCGTGCCCTGCGACTGGGTCTGGTTTGCACCCAGTGGATCGATCGACCGATGGTTCGCAGAGTGATCGTGCGCCGGGCTCAGGTGTGACCGGGCTCGATGCACCACGCGTGCAGGTGGTGGCACCTGCGGTCGTGGAGCGCGATCCAGTCAGCATGGATCTGGATAACGCTGGCATCGGATCGTCGAGCGTGCGCTGGAGCGCCGACGGGTCGTCGATCGCCGTGCTCGATGAGCCCGAGGTGGTCTGGCCGCAGGATCCGCTCGTGCCGGACATTCTGGTTCCCTCGCCCGATCGAACAGCTCGGCGCGGTGGTGATCACGGACCCGGGCAGCGGTCAGCGTCGGTTGGTGGTGCGAGGGTTGGGCGAGGCGAACTGACGATCCGCGGTGGGTCATCCGAGTATCGCCCCCAAGGGGGTGCTTGAGTTCCTATAACCCATTCTCGCGACAATCTTGGCGGCTCGTTGGACTCTCGTCGCGCTGCTGACACTTTCCCTAAGGAAAGATCCCTTCAGGAGCGGGTGCAGATCACCGATGGCCGGTGCTCTACGCCCATGTTTGAACCACCCCAAGAGTAACTCGTCATGCTGAACCATTCCATCGTCGTTGTCGCTGCATCGTGCGTGTCATGCGCTGTCTCCGCGCAATCGGTCGTGTGGGAGTTCCTGTCCCGCCAGTCCACCGATGTTGACGTGGGCGGCGTGACGGACGCGATCTGGGTTCCTGGTGCCTTCAACAACGGATGCATCGATGACGATGGCCGCGTGATCGTGAGCAACACGATCCAACTTCCCGATGGCTCGCTGACCAACGCGAACAACCGCGTGCTGCTGCGTGGTATTCCGGGTGCCATGAACTTGGTGGCGCGCAATGGCAGCGCTGCTTTGACGGGTGCGCCCGCGGGCTCCGTGTTCAACACGTCGACGGGCATCAACGGCATCACGACCACCTACTCGACATCAAAGGCCGGCCACATGGTGGTTGCTGGAAGCCTGAATGGTCCAAACATCATCCACACGGCTGGACCGACCCAGAACAACAGTGCGCTCTGGCTGGTCGGGTCCGATGGCGCCGCGAACCTGCTCGCCATCGTCGGGATGCAGGCACCGGGGGCAGCGGCCGGCACATACCTGACCAACAACTTCGGCTCGACCAACCTGTCCTCGTCGACTGCCCGCGTCACCAGCAGCGGCAAGATGCTGTGGTACAGCAGCACGGCAGGGGGTGACACGATCACCAGCGGCGCAACGGCCAACAACTATGGCTTCTGGATGCTCAGCACGGCAGGTCCGTCGAGCGCCCAACTCGTCTTCCGTCGTGGTCAGGCGGCGCCTGGGTTCACTGACGGCACCTATCTCTCGGCGATGAGCGCGTTCTCGGCGTTCGTCAACGACACCACCGTGGTCGCGACCGCGACGCTCGGCGGGGGAACGGTCACCACCGCGAACGACGCGGCCGTGATCGTCTCGCGCGACGGCATCAAGAGCACCGCCGTGCGCGAAGGCCAAGCTGCGTACGGCATCAGCGGCGCAACCTTCACTGGGACCTTCACCGTGAACGGTCGTGGCGTGGCAGCTGATGGAAGCTTCGTCTTCACGGCGAGCATCGCCGGTGCGGGCGTCACCACCGCCGACGACTCGGTGTTCTGCCTGTACTCGCCCACTGGCGGCTCGCGCGTTCTCCTCCGCGAAGGCGACGCTTCGGCCGTTTGGAACGGTGGCACCTTCAGCAACGTCAACAGCACCGGTCTTGCGCTGACGGCCACGAATCACGTCATCTTCAATGCAGGCATCAGCACTGGCGGAACGTCGTCGAATGTCGGCGTTGATCTTGATCTGGCCACGAACGCGATCACTCCGATCTTCCGTGGCGGTGCGCAGGCGGTCGGATTGCCCGATGGCGTGTTCTACTCCACGAGCTTTGCCGGTTCGAGCGGCCCGAACATCAACGCCAACGGCGAGATGGTCGTGCGCATGCCGCTCCAAGGTGCCGTGACGGCCGGTGTCGATGACTCGTCGCTGTACGCCTGGAGTGCGTCGACTGGCGTTCGGCTCTTGCTGCAAACCGGCTCTTCAGGTGTCACGGGCTTCGCGCTCAAGAGCTTCTTCCCCATGGGCGGTGCGGGCCAGAATGGCACAGGTGGCTCGACGGGCCTGAGCGACACCGGCTGGTTTGTGACCAACGCCAGCGACTCCAACCCCAATACGGCGACGGGCACCGACTACATGGTCATGCGTGCGCGCGTCTTCGGCGGCGGCTCGGTGTGTGCGGCCGACTTCAATGGCGACGGACTCGTCGAGGGAGCGGACCTTGGCATCATGCTCGGTTCGTGGGGTGCGTGCGCGGGCTGCGCGGCTGACCTGGACGATGATGGCCTGGTCGGAGGTGCTGACCTTGGCATCCTGCTCGGCGCGTGGGGTGCCTGCCCCTGAGGTTGCCGCTCGCGGGGCGCACGGTTGCGCCCCGTCAGCGACCGATCTGGATTGACTCCACGATGAAACACCACAGCATAGTTCGACGATCGATCCTTCCCACCTTCACCATCGCTTGCGTGACGGCTGCGGCTCCCGCCGCTGAACTCACCGTCATCCAGGCGACCGGTGGCTTCATGACCAGTGTGAGCGCCGATGGTTCCGTCGTCGCGGGTTACGGCGCTCAGTTCTTCTACTGGACCAAGAAGACGGGCTCGATCTTCATCGGCGGCATCCCACCGGGAGTCCAGGGGGCCGGAGGCTCGGCGGCAATCTCCAACGACGGAACGCGCGTGGTCGGCAACGTGCTCAACAACGATGGCAAGGTCGAGGCTGCGATCTGGCAGATCGGCGGCGTGGACTGGCAACCCATCGGCAACCTCGGCTCGAGCTGCGACATCAATTCATCCACCGGCTGGGGCATATCGGGAGACGGCCTCACGGTGGTCGGCGGCGTCTACCCGAGTTTCTGCACGCACCGGGCGATGAAGTGGACCCAGGGTGGCACGATGTCCACCTTGTTCTCGTGGTTTGGGTGGACCACACGCGCCAATGGTGCCAACCAGGACGGTTCGATCGTCTACGGTTGGCAGGACATCGACACAGGGTTCCGTCAGGGCTGCTTCTGGACTGGCAATGTGCAGACCCGGCTCGCGACCACTTCAATGATTCGCATGGGCGAGGTCGGGTGCTGCACGGCCGATGGTTCGACCTTCTTCGGCTTCGGCAACTTCAATGATGGCAACGGCCAGGTTCCCTACCGATGGACCGATGCCACCAAGGCTGTTCCGCTTGGCCCAGACCCTGAAGCCGCGCCGGGCTTTGCCACCGGTTGCAGCGCTGACGGCAATGTCGTGTCATGCTTCTTCCGATATGGTCCTCCCGCGATCAGTGGTGAGGGCTATGCCTGGATCAACGGCCGGGGCTTCGTGGCACTGGAGGCGCTGGCCACCGAGAACGGCATCGATGTCCCGACCGGTCTGCGGCTGTCGCTGCCACTGGATGTCTCGGCTGATGGCAAGACGATCGTTGGTGCCGGCCGCAACGAGCTCAACCAGCAGGTGATCTTCGTGCTCGATCTGCATGCGCCGCCGCCGCCGTGCATTGCCGACCTCACGGGCAATGATGTGGTCGATGGCGCCGACCTCGGCGTGCTGCTGAGCAACTGGGGCCAGTCGGGGCAGGGTGACCTTGATGGCAACGGCTTCATCGATGGCGCGGACCTTGGGACGATGCTGGTGGCGTGGGGGCCGTGCCCGTAAACGCCTCCATCGCGGGTGATTCCGCGGTCGTGACCCACGATGGGCGGCCCGGCTACGCTGCGGCGGAGGTGTCTCCCGCGTCAGCCCAGGACTTCGTCACCCATTGCGGTGTGTGCGTGCGCGATCTTCGGCGTTCGCTCCGTGCGCTGTACGAAGCGGTCGGGGCGGATGCCGCGCGGCCGCAGGCCGTGGCCCGCCAGTTCGGTCTCAACAAGAATCTCACCTGGAAGATCGCCAAGTTGCTCGGCCAGGGTGACCAGCTCGAGGCCGTCGCCAATGTTCCGGGCGCCGAAGGGATCGGCATTCTCCTTGGTGCGATGGAGCGCGAGGGCGCGCCGGGTGCGGTGGTCGACGCCGTCCGCAGCGACTTCGACGCGTTCGAGGCCATGATGCGCTCGCATGCCGGGGATCGGGCCACGCTCGACCTGCTCATCGATGGCATGGCGCAGGGATCGCGGGCGCTCGAGGTGTCGAGGAAGCTCGCCTTCCGCGGCAACTCCGGCGTGTGGGGCCTGCAGGCGCGCGTGCGGTCATCTCTGCAGGTGCTTGCGCCCACCGCTGGCCGAAGCGACCGTCTCGATGAGGTGGTCGCGGCAGGCCTGCACGACATTCTGCGGCTCCGACCGGTCCAAGGATGGCCGATCTTCCGGTTCCATCACTACGGCATCGATGAAGGTGGATCGGCCCGACCGCGCGAGTACATCCCGATCGAGCCGCCATCGGATGCCGATGAGCCTGCGCTCATCGTGCGGTCGTTCTGTTCGCCGCCCGGCGCCGAGGTCCGCAGCGTGCGGCAGGGCAGCGACATCCGTCATGAACTCGTGGATGGACCGATCGGCCAGCGCGGGGCCGTGTCCTTCGTCTTCGGCTCGATCGAGCGAGGGGCCTTCGGGCGATACGCCGATCCGGCGTCACGCGACCCCGAGTACGGCGAAGTGGTCGCATTCGTCACCTTGCCGACCGAGTTGGTGCAGATGGATGTGCTCGTGCATCGATCGATGCTGCATGAGTTCGAGCCTGAGTTCGGGGTGTACGGAAGGCCGTTCGGCGGCTTCGACACCGATGCCGCGTCGCGCGAGCAGTTCCGGCTGCCCATCGCAGGCGAGATCGAGCGTCTCGATCTGGCAAAGGACTCGTTGGACACCGAGGATCTTCCCGAGCGGACGGAGCTGGCGACCATGGTCGTGGAGCGCGGCGGCTGGTCGTTGCACGACTTCGTGGCGTTTCGGGCCACGGTGCCGTACCCGCCGATGCCGTCGTCGGTCGTGATGCGCTATCGGCTGCCCGCTGCGCCGCGATGAGTCACGCGGCGGTTGGCCGACTCACGGCGCCAGCAGCGTCTTCATGCTCGAGACGTCGAGCTTGATCCGCGTGGCGCGGGAGGCAGGCATCGGGCAGCCGAAGGGAAAGTTCGGGTCGAGTCGCTCGAAGGCTTCGCGCAGAGGAGGGTGGCGCTGGCTGCGTGCCGGGTTGCGTTGCGTCGAGTGGTGCGCATGAGGATCCTCCGGTTGATCCTGAGGCCGATGCGCTCAGGGCATCGAGTGTGCTGCATTCCAGGCGACAAAGGCGCCGGCCCCCAGCAGCAGTGCGGCGGCGATCCAGCGTCCATTGGTCTTCATGAAGGCTTCGCACGAGGCCTTGATCGCCGCGCTGCCGCCGGGGCGCACGAGTTCGACGATGAGCGGCGTGCAGGATGGTGTGAGTGCCACGGCGGCGAAGAGCGCGAGACCGAGCGATCGGTCGCCTTCGCCCGCGATCTGCATCGCCTGGTGCCCCGCGGCGATCGAGACCGAGAGGCACTTGGGGTGGATGCCCATGGTCGCGAACCCGATGACCCCCGAGCGAAGCCCGCGACGCCATGCCGGGATCTCGCGGCCGCCGAGTCCCTTGAAGCGCTCGG
>Ga0194121_10005131_pt1 | contig 18411 bp, 17 predicted proteins | sample TA2MahCa50mmetaG_FD_148609 | JGI IMG/M metagenome (GOLD analysis project Ga0194121, IMG submission 148609) | Freshwater microbial communities from Lake Tanganyika, Tanzania - TA2015020 Mahale Deep Cast 50m | ecosystem: Environmental > Aquatic > Freshwater > Lake | place: Tanzania: Lake...
CGGCAAGACAATATCTATTGCTTGCTCGCCGAAGCGGTGCAGCAGCACCGTACAGTGGTACGCCTGAAAGGCGGCGACCCCTGCATCTTTGGACGCGGTGGGGAAGATATCGAGTTTTTGGCGACCCAGCGTATTCCCTGGGAAGTCATCCCTGGGATCAGCGCTGGAGTGGGAGGGCTCTCGTTGCTTGGCCTGCCCGTGACGCACCGGGGTCTGTCTGCCGCGGTGACGCTGCTCACTGGGAGTCGGGAGGCTCGCCCGGCGTTTGAGGGCTTGCCAGCGGAAGCGATCTGCAGCACCGCCCATACGCTGGTCTTTTACATGTCATTTCGCTATGTAGCAGAGATTGCGCAGCAATTGATTGAGCAGGGGCGATCGCCCGCGACTTATGCCCTGTGTGCCTCCTGGCTCTCGTATCCACAGCAAAAGGTCGTTGCAGCCCCGCTGGCGCAGATCAATGCCGCGGTACTCGAAGCACAGCTCGAAGCTCCAGCCCTGCTCGTCGTCGGGGATGTCGTACAGTTCTGGCAGCAGCTCCAGACGCACGGGGCCGCACTGGAGGGGCCATGAAGCGGCCAGGCAGCGGGACCTTCTACGGTATCGGCCTTGGGCCAGGAGATCCAGAATTGCTGACGCGGAAGGCCGCGCGCCTCCTGTCAGAAGTCGATTGGATCTTTCACCCAGCCGAAACGCGCACCGGTGGGAGTTTTGCACGCCATATCTTAGATGCTCTGGAGCTACCGGCAGCGAAATACCGTCAGGTGTCACTCGGTATGTCTCGCGACCGGGAGCCGGATCAGCGTACCTACGCCGCGGCAGTGGACACCATCGCCCAGGTCGTGCGCCAGGGGCAATCGGCCGCCTGGGTGACGCTGGGGGATCCGCTCTTGTACAGCACCTTTATTTATGTGTATCTTGAGATGCAGCAGCGCTTCCCAGACGTGCCAGTGACGATCGTCCCGGGGGTGCCGTCCACCCATGCCGTAGCCGCCGCCGCCGGTGTGCCAGTCGCCCTGTTGGACGAGCAGGTGGCAGTGGTCCCGGCCACGTATGGCTTACAGCATCTCCCAGCGTTGCTCGACCACTTTGCGACCGTGTTTCTGATGAAAATTCACACCGTCTTTGAGCAGTGCTTGGAGCAGCTCGCGACCCTGCCCCAGCACGTACACGCGGTCTACGTTGAGCGTGTTGGCACCCCTGAACAGCGGGTTGTGACGGATGTGGCAACGCTGCGAGGGCAAACGCTTTCGTATTTTTCCATGCTGCTCTTGCGTCAAGACAAAAGCACTCTGGTCGCCGGACAACAGAAGGAAGCAGTGTGAGTCAGAGAGGCAGTCTGTGTGTTGTAGGGCTTGGGCCAGGGACCTCCGGGTTACTCACCGGGCAGGCGCAGGCAGCGCTGCACGGTGCAGATGTCGTGATCGGGTACGAGGGCTATTTCTCCTGGGTCGCAGACCTGGTACAGGAGAAAGAATGCGTGGCCCTGCCGTTGACGCAAGAAGTGGCGCGGGCTGAGCTGGCCGTAGCGCGAGCCCTGGCAGGCCAGGCCGTCAGTGTCATTTCAAGCGGTGATGCCGGGGTGTATGGGATGGCAAGCTTGGTCCTGGAGGTGCTGGAGCGCCAGCCGAACCAGGCGGCGCTGCCAGATGTGGTGGTCATCCCAGGAGTCTCGGCGGTGAACGCCTGTGCGGCGCTCCTCGGCGCCCCGATTGCACACGACTTTGCCGTGCTGAGCTTGAGCGACCTGCTCACGCCATGGGCCGTCATCGAGAAGCGCCTGGCGGCGGCGGCTGAGGCTGATTTCGTCCTGGTGTTGCTGAATCCACGCAGCGCCAGACGCCAGGCACAGTTCATGCGCGCCTGCGAGCTTATCGCCCAATACCGAGCTGCCGCCACGCCGGTAGGGCTGGTGCGCAACGCCTATCGCCCTGACCAATCGGTCACCATTACGACGGTGGGCACGTTGCCCGTAGCTCAGGTGGACATGTTGACCACGGTGATTATTGGGAACTCACAGACACGCTGTTTCCAGTCACGTCTGATCACCCCCAGGGGGTATCTGTGAGCGAGCCCTGTAGTGACACCAGGTACGGCTTTAGTCCGGAGGAAAAACAGGGGCTGTATCGTGCCATCTTTGAGCGGCGTGACGTGCGCTCGCAGTTTAAGCCTGACCCCATTCCCCAGACCCTTCTAGCTCGCTTGCTGGGGGCCGCCCATCATGCGCCTTCGGTGGGCTTTATGCAGCCGTGGGATTTTATCGTTATTGACGACCTGGGGGTGCGCCGCGCTGTCAAGGACATGTTTACGCGTGAAAACGCGCGCGCAGCGCAGAATTATACGGGGGAACGTGCCACTCTCTATCGTTCGATGAAACTGGAGGGTATTCTCGAAAGCCCGCTCAATCTCTGTGTCACCTGTGATCGTACACGCGGGGGACCACATGTGCTGGGGCGCAACACGATTATTGATACGGACCTGTTTAGTGTGTGTCTGGCGGTCCAGAATCTCTGGTTGGCCGCCCGCGCTGAAGGCGTCGGAGTGGGCTGGGTCAGTATTTTAGATACCGCTGGCCTGGCGCAGCTTCTGGGACTGCCGACGCAAGTCTATCCCGTCGCCTATCTGTGTCTGGGCTATGTGCAAGAATTTTTGCCAGTCCCTGAACTGCAACAGCATGGCTGGCGAGAACGTCTGGGGTTGACGACACTGTTACACCACAATCGCTGGGGTACGGCGCTCCCCGAGCTGCCTTCCCTGGAGACCTCCCGATGAGCGCTGTCCCCTTGACGCCAGAGCAGATCACCACAGAAAGCTTTCGCATGATCGAGGCGGAAGTTGGCCCGCATCCATTTGATGCCCTGGAATGGCCTATTGTGCGGCGTATGATCCATGCTTCCGGGGATCTGGAATACACCCGCCTGGTGCATTTTCATCGTGATGCCGCCCGTGCTGGAGTGCAGGCATTGCAGGCTGGGGCACCGCTGGTCACCGATGTCCGTATGGTGGCGTCTGGTATTCAGCGTGCTGTACTGGAGCAGTTGGGAAGCACTGTGCACTGCTTCATTGATGCGCCGGATGTGGCACGCATGGCGCAAGAGCAGCGCACCACCCGCAGCGCCTGTGCGATGCAGAAAGCCGTGGCAGAAGTAGGCCCGGCGGTCTATGTCATTGGCAATGCCCCAACGGCGCTGCTGACGCTCTGCGCCCTGACCCAGCAGGGGCACGTCCAGCCACCAGTCATTCTGGCCATGCCCGTGGGATTTGTGGCGGTGGTTGAGAGCAAAGAACAAGCGCTAACCCTGGACGTCCCGGTGATTACGGTGCGTGGTCGCAAAGGCGGCAGTGCCGTGGCAACGGCGACGGTGAATGCCCTGCTGTTGTTGGCACAGCAAGGGTGAGTACCATGATAGGCATGCCGGCGGAGGTGCTCCCGTGAACCCAGCCCCACGCATAGCGCTCATTGCGGTGACCCAGATCGGTGTTGAGCGGGCCCGGCAACTGCGGCAACGGCTCAACGCTGGGGATCTGTATCGACCAGCACGGTATGGGGCAGCTGTCGTCGCCTGGGAGCATCCTTACGAAGCCGCCCTGTCAGCGCACGTCGCTCCGCTCTTCGCCCAGTATGACCAGCTGGTGTTCTTTCTCGCCACCGGTGCTGTGACCCGCTTGATTGCTCCATGTCTCGACACTAAAACCACAGATCCCGGGGTGCTTGCCATTGATGAAGCCGGACGCTTCGTGGTCCCGGTGCTGTCAGGACACCAGGGCGGGGCCAATGCCTTTGCCCGCACGGTGGCAGGCTATCTCGGCGCGACTCCGGTGATTACCACCGCCTCCGATGTGATCGGCGGTTTGAGCTTGGATCTGCTGGAAGACGCCCTGGGCTGGGTGGCAGAACCTGCAGACCGCCTCAAAGCTGCGGCCATGGCTTTAGTGAATCGCGAACCCGTGGCGATCATTCAGGAAATTGGTGGGTCTGGGAGCTGGCTGCACACCTGGGAGTTGCCGCCGCATGTCACCTGGGTGCGACAAGTCACGCAGTTACCTGCCAAGCCCTTTCACTTTGTGTTATGGGTCACGGATAGAATTGTGTCAGATCTCTCCGGCCTCGAGGCTGAGCGCATTGTGTGGTTTCGCCCGCCCAGCCTGGCGCTTGGGGTGGGCTGTGAGCGCGGCATTGCCCAGGCTGCCTTGGAGGACGGCCTCTGTCAGTTTCTCCACCAAGCTGGCTACGCACGGGCCAGTATTACCACCATGGCCAGCCTCGACCGCAAAGCCGATGAAGCAGCCATGATCGCCCTCGCTCAGCAGGCTGGCTGGGAAACGTGTTTCTATGGGGCTGAGACCCTGGCGGAGGTGCATGGCATTGCCAGCCCCTCCGCCGTCGTTGCTCAATGCGTTGGCACACCCGGTGTCGCAGAGCCGGCAGCGATGCTTGCCGCCCAGGCCCAGCAGTTGCTCGTCGCCAAACAGGTGCTGAAGTCCGCGCTTGCTCCACAGCGCATGACGTTTGCCCTGGCCAGGCTGGCAAGCGCCGCCGAGCAGCCTGCCGAAACGGGAAAAGTCATTTTTATTGGTGCAGGCCCGGGTGACCCCGAGCTCCTCACTCTAAAAGCGCGGCGCCTGCTGGCTCAGGCAGATGTCGTGATTTATGCCGGATCGCTCATCCCTGAAGCCGTGCTGCAATATGCCCCGGCGACGGCTACGCTGCATAACTCGGCGCCACTCACGCTAGAACAGGTGCAGCACATCATGCTTACCGCTGTGCAGGCAGGCCAGCGGGTCGTACGGTTGCAATCGGGGGACCTCAGTCTTTATAGTGCTATCCAGGAACAGATGGCATTACTGGACGAGGCCGGGGTCGCGTACGAGGCCGTGCCTGGTATCAGTGCCTTTCAAGCGGCAGCGGCGGCCCTGCAGAGCGAACTGACTATTCCGGAAGTGGTGCAGACCATTATCCTGACTCGCGGTGCTGGGAAAACCAGTATGCCGGATGGTGAATCCCTGGCGGCCCTGGCAGCGCATCGGGCCTCGTTGTGTATCTTTCTGAGTGCGCGCTTGAGCAAGACAGTGCAGGAGCAACTGTTAACGGCGTATAGTCCCGAAACCCCAGTAGCCATTCTGTATCGCGTCTCATGGCCCGATGAACAGATTATCGTGACGCGTTTGCACGATCTCCACAACGCGATACGCCAGCACAAGCTCACGCGCACGACGCTTATCCTGGTGGGTGAGGCGATTGGACGTCGTAAGAACCGTTCACGGTTGTATCACGCGACCCATGCGCATATTTTCCGGCGACGCGGCCGATCACGGGCGCGTCCGGCGGTGGAATGAGACGTTCCAAGGGGTAGGTGATGACGCAGCAGGCAGCCCTTCGTTCTGGCTATACCACTGGCGCCTGTGCGACTGCGGCAACACGGGGAGCATTGCTCGCGTTGATCCAGCAGCGTCGCATTGCTGACGTCAGCATCCGTTTACCCGCTGGCCAGGAAGTCAGCTTTGTGCTGCATACCTGCACCTATACGCCTGACGTCGGCCAGAGCAGTGTCATGAAAGACGCTGGAGACGATCCGGACGTCACGCATCAGGCGGAAATCTGTGCACGTGTTACCTGGCACCCTGAACCTGGGGTACATTTTGCGCGTGGTGAGGGGGTTGGCCTGGTCACGCGTAAAGGTCTGCCCGTACCCCCAGGGGAGCCTGCCATTAACCCTGTACCGCGCCAGATGCTGACGGCCACCGTATACGAGGTCCTGGCGCAGGTGCAGGGCGCCCCCCGTGGGGTTGTCGTAGAAATCTCTGTTCCCAATGGTGAGGCATTAGCCCGGAAAACCTTGAACCCCCGCCTGGGCATCATCGGTGGGATTTCGATTCTGGGTACGACGGGCATCGTCGTGCCCTATTCTACGGCGGCCTGGGAGGCCAGCGTGTTGCAAAACATTGATGTCGCCGTGGCGCAGGGCTGGCGGCGTCTGGTATTTATTGTTGGTGGCCGGGGGGAGCGCTTTGCCCGACGGCTGTTTACGCTACCGGAGATCGCGTTTGTGCAAATCGGCGATTTTTTTGGTACGGCCCTCTGTCATGCGGCACGAGCAGGGGTGCAGCACGTGACACTCGCTTCTATGGTGGGCAAGCTCGCAAAATTTGCCGCAGGCCATGTTCTCGTCCATAGTCGAGAGAGCACACAAGATTTTCAGTTTCTGGCCGCACTCGCCCAGCAAGTAGGGGCTACGGATGCGCTCGTGAGCCAGACGCGCCAGGCCAATACGGCCCAGGAGGTGTCCGAGCTCATGAGTACAGCCCAGAGCGCCGCATTTCACGATGGGCTCTGCCAGGCTGCCTGGGCCCATGCGATACGTCTCATACATAGCGCTTATACGTGCGAAGTGCTGTTGTTGGGGAAAGCCGGGGAGGTCCTGGGGCGCGCCGGCACGCGCGGGGAGACAGCAGATGAGCGATGAGTATGCCATTGTCCTCGCTGGACATGGCAGCCGGGATCCGGCGGGTATCCGCGAGTTTGAACAGCTCGTTGCCCTGATGCGTGAGCGCGCAGGAGCGCGTCGACTGGATTACGGCTATCTCGAGTTTGCCAGCCCGACCATCGCCGAGGCGGTGCAGGCCAGCATTACTGCCGGTTCTCGACGTATTGTCGTGGTGCCGGCCTTGTTGTTTGCCGCCACGCACGCGAAAAATGACATGCCTGGCGAATTACATCTCCTACAGCAGACCTTTCCCAATAGAGAGTTACACTTTGGGGCAGCGCTTGATCTGCATCCCCTCCTGTTACGTCTGGCACAGCAGCGCATTATCGAGGCTGAAGGGCAGGCCGCGCAGTATATCCGGCGGGCAGACACCTGTCTGGTGGTGGTGGGCCGAGGCACATCGGACCCTGACGCCAACTCAGAAATCGCCAAGCTCTGCAGAATGCTCGAAGAGGGCATGGGCTTTGGCGCCTCCTTTGTGTGCTACTCTGGAACCGCCAGGCCGCTCGTGGCCGATGGCCTGCGCGTGGCCGCGCGTCTGGGCTATCGCCGGATGCTGGTCTTGCCCTTTTTGCTCTTTGATGGCGTCCTCGTGAAGCGCATTTACGACGCCGCGGCAACGCTGGCCGCGCGCCATCCGGAGATCGAAGTGCTCTCTGCTCCGTACATAGGAGTACATCCGGATATCGCCGATGTCTTTCTGGCACGCGCGCATGAGGGCGTGGCAGGGCGAGCGCATATGAACTGCTCCCTGTGTAAATATCGGGCGCAGATCGTCGGCTTTGAACGCCAGGTTGGTGAGCCTCAGCGCCCACACCATCTGCGCCTTATCGATCCTCCAGCCGTCTCTACCCGGGGCGCGGCCCTCCTGCCTCCGCTTGATATGGCCAGTTTACGTGCTCTAGAGCCCGTGCGGGATTGGTCGTCCTTCAGCGCGCTCGAAAAACGGGTCGTACAGCGGCTCGTGCAGGTCTGTGGGGACAGCGCGATGGTCGATGACTTGTTCCTGGCCCCCGGTGCTGTAGACACTGGGGTGCGGGCGTTGTTACGGTGTCGGCGTGTCGTCACAGACGTCCCGCTTCTGGAAAGTGCGCTCCATCCCGACGTAGTGCAAGAGGTGGCTGTGTCCCTCTGGTGCGGTATGCAGGAACGCGAGGCGCTTTTGCAAGCGGCGAGTACGGGCCTTACCCCAGCCGCTGCCGGTATCCGCCTGGCGTATGAGCGCTTTGGCAATGACCTGATACTCGCTATTGGTGAGGACGTTGCGGCGCTGCATGAGACCCTACGGCTCATCCAGACTGAGCGCTGGCGTCCACAACTGGTGATTGGCCTGCCAGCAGGTTTTCTCGGAGCAGCGGAGAGCAAAGCGCAGTTACGTACTTGCCTGCAGGTACCGCGTCTCACGAACACCGGGCCTAAAGGTGGGGTACTGTGGGCCGCTGCCCTGGTGCAGGCACTTTTGCTTGAAGCACGGGAGCAGTTGGCGGCCGTGCGTTAATCCTCAGGGGTGAGAAAAGGAGTCGCCTGGTGCCTCCACTACCTGTGACGATTTTTACCGGATTTCTTGGGTCAGGGAAAACTACGCTGTTGACGAGCCTCCTGGCAGCCGAACGCGAGCAACGTTTTGCGATCGTCGTCAACGAGTTTGGGGCCGTGTCGGTGGACGACGTCCTGCTCGCGCGCGCGCTGGATGCCAGCCGTGCCAGCGTGTTCCAGGTCACGCAGGAACTCATTGCCTATGCTGGCGACGTCTTTCGTACGACCATGCTCGCCATCAGCGACGATGCGCGTCGTTTCGACCACGTGCTCATAGAAACCTCAGGGCTGGCGGTCCCGACTGCAGTCATCGCAGCCTTGCAGAGTACGCCACTCCGGGAGCGTTTCAGGCACGATGCAACCTTGACCATTGTCGACACGCCGTTGTTGCTCACTGGCGTATATGACTCGGAGGTGCGAGCCCAGGAGATGACGGCTGGCATGGCAGCCACGGAAGTCTTCCAACAGCAACTCCAGTGCGCCGATGTGGTCGTCCTCAACAAGATTGATCACTGCACCGAGGCAGAGTTCTTACAGGCGGAATCGGCCATCCGACGCCGTGCTGCAGCCGTCCGCTTCGTAGAGCTTGCCTGGCACGCCAATTTGGATGCGCGTTTGGTGCTAGGCTTACATTTGAACGAAGTACGAGCCGTGGACCACACGCGCAGTACCGCCCCCCTGTCTGGCCTCCAGACGCTCGGCTCCGCCCATGTCCACTCTGGTCTCGGAGCACACGAGCATGGCCTCCTGACTCACGAGCACCTGCATACCGAAGATCCAGGCTGGCTGTCCTTTGTGCTCCACAGCCAGAGTGCCCAGCATCCAGAGACCCTGCAGCGCGCCTTGCATCATATTGCAACGCAGGAACCAGTCCTCCGCGTCAAGGGCTTTGCCCATGCGCCTGACCGCGCAGGACACCTGCTCGTCCAGGGGGTACGAACGCGCATTGTGTACAGCCTGGAGACGGCGCCGGAAGCACCATCCAAGCATGCGCACCAGCATACGCATGGTACGACTGATAGCCTCCCCGCACCCGGCCATACTCACGCTCATAGCGCGATGGCTGAGCTCGTATTTATTGGGTATCATCTGCACCGCGACACCGTCGCCGCACAGCTCACAGCGCAGACCGGCACTCCATGGCACTAACGATAGGGTACCGCCGTTGGCTCTGGCAGGCAGTTGGCGATCTGGCTCAATCAACCCGCAGTGCCAGCGGGTGACGCCATACATAGAGCGGTTTCTTCAGGTATGTGCTTCTCGCCCTTCTGGCTCACACCTCCGACGCCACTGGAGCCGTGGTCACGTAATGCGGCATCACTTCTTCGGCAAAGAGGGCAATGGACTGCATCGCGTGCTCGTGCGTTAAATCTCCCCACTGGAACGAACAGACAAAGTAGTTCGCCCCGGTCGCGAGATACTCATCCATATACTCCCGTACGGCTGCTGGAGAGCCAGCGAGGGCTACACCGCCCAGGCGATTCGGATGAGGTCGCTGTCTTTGCTGGTCAAAACGTTCGAGCTCCGCACTAATATCGCGTCGCGTTTCCCGGGCTGGTAAGCCCGCTGGACGCTCCCCAACAAAACCAAAAGAGCCGTCTTTGCTGGACAGGAACTGCGTGAGGCCACGCTTCTCAGCTTCGAGACGACGCGGTGCACCCAGGTTCCAGCGGTACTGTTCCCAGGCTGGCGTCGCCAGGGCAATGGCTTCCTCGTTGGTTTCCGCCACTACCAGGTGGACCACCAGGCCGATCTGTGGTGCGGCGCCCTGGGCAGTGCGTGCGCCTACACCTTGATACTGTTCCCAGGTGGCCTGATAGCGCGGCACCTCGGTTCTCAGTGTGTCAAGCGATCCCACCAGAATCGTATGCATGCCCTCCATGGCAGCCGTCTCGGCATTGCGCATGTACCATAGTGGCGGATACGGTTTTTGCAGGGGGTGCAGCCGCATCGGGAGTGCCTGAAAGCTGTGAAAACGCCCTTGATAGGTCAGCTCATCATGGCTCAGGCCCTGCAAGATAATGGCCAGCGTCTCCTGATAGCGGGCGTAATTCGTCTCCGAGTCCGCTTCCTGGCCCCAGAAATGCGCTTCTAACACGCCGCCACGGCCTACCCCAATCTCCAGACGGCCATTACTGAGGTTGTCCAGCATGCTGATTTCTTCGATGAGGCGGAGCGGATGATGTAACGGCAGGACATAGACGCAGGGGCCAAAGCGCAAACGGGTCGTACGCTGGGCGACGCTGGCCAGAAAAACATTCTGCGACGGAGCCAGACTGTGTACCGCCGGAGTGTGGTGTTCCGCTAAATGATAGGCATAAAACCCCGCTGTATCGAGGCGATCGATCTGCAGCAAACGCTCACGATAGATACGATCAAGGGGCAAACCTGGCACGGGTTCAATGTGATCAAAAACCCCGAATTGTAGTCCCATAGGACACCTCAACGTCGCGGGGGCAAGCCCTCCCCCAGCGGGGGGAGGCTTGCGTACTCTAGCTGTCGGCAATGCCCAATTCCTGGCGTAGGGTACGGATCGTCTCGGGTCTGGTGCGTACCGTGCGCCGTTGGCGCCGGCCAATCGGCTCGTTCTCGACCTCTGGTACGACTTTAATGGCGACGAACACCGGGCCTTTTTCGTTCATGATATTACCGATCTGGGCGCCGAACGTTTCGAGGTCATCGAAACTATACGCCGCGGCATAGCCCGCTTCTTTCGCCATCCCGGCATAGTTAATGCCCTGGGCGTTGGGCACGGGTTGCCCACCTGTGGTCGCGTAGCACTCATTGTCCAGCAAGAAATGGAAAAAATTCTTGGGCTGCTTGCCGGCGATCGTGGTAATGATACCCAAGTTCATCAACAGAGCGCCTTCCGAGTCAAACAGCACGACCTGTTCGTCTGGCAAACCCAATGCCAGCCCCAGGGCCGCGGCCGTGGTTTGGCCCATAGCGCCACCGAGGTTCAGATCACGATTCTGATGCGTGGTAAAATCCATCCAGTGTTTCCCGGACGTGCCCGTCGCAATGACAATGGCTTTGCCACGATGCGTCTGGAAGACCCTGAAGACATCTGCTGCATTAATCATCACGTCCCTCCTGTGGACGAAAAAGCCCGTGACCGTGCTTGCCGCTTCTGGCTAGCGATTGAAACCGTGATATTCGTCGCCCACCAGGACCGCGACAGGGCGTTTGGTGGCGCGGGCCTCTTTAAAAGCCATGGAAATGCGGTCGCCGTCCGCATTTTGCTCAACCAGGTAATAGTTGATACGGAAGGCATTCAGAAACGGCTCCGTATAGCGTGCCGCAGAATCGGTGATGGCACCATGGCGCGTCCAGCCCCGATAGCCAATCACCATGACCAGCGGGAAGCCGCTATCGAGCGCCATGCCACGGATCGAATCGCCGGATTCCATCATGCCCGTATTCTGGATCAGCACCACTGGGACTTTGCCACTGATAGACAGGCCCAGGGCAATCGCAAACGTCTCCCCTTCACGCGCTGTCGGAATGACTTCAAGCCAGTCTTGCTCCTGCATGAGCTCATACAGATAATTCGTTTCGCTGTCTGGAATGGTAATGATGTGGGTGACACCGTTTTTCTTGAATTCGTCAACGAGTGTCTCGGGCCGCAAAATGGCTGCCTGTGCATCACTCATACCGCATGACTCCTTTCGTGTCATAAAGGACTGCTGCGTGGGTCCGTATTATACATGACGCGGCTCTCCCGCGTACACCCTGCTTTCGGAGAGCCTGCAACGCTAGGGTGTGCGCGTTGGCACCGGCAGGCCAGGGAGCTTGACGTGCACGCAGCCTAGACGATTCCGACTGGTGAAATACAGGGTTTTCCAGTCATCCCCCCCAAAGGCGAGATTGGTGGTCGCCGGTTCGCCATGCACGATACGGCCCAGCTTTTTGCCCTGGGGATCCATAATCCACAGCCCACCGGCACCGCCGCAATAGACGTTGCCCTCCACGTCCACCTTCATACCATCCGGGACACCCGGCTCAGCCCCGTGCAGGTCGACAAACACCCGGTCTGTGTGCTTGGCCAGGGTGCCGTTCGGCTGGACTTCAAACACCCGAATATGTCCACGCCGGGAATCATTAATATAGAGCAGGCTTTCGTCCGGAGAAAACGCCAGGCCATTGGGCACGATAAAATCATCGATGAGCAGCGTCAGGGTGCCGAGGTCAGGGGTCACACGATACACCCCAGAGAAGGGCAAGTCCCATTCTTCTGCCGGGAGGGGGCTGGTCCACGGATCGGTGAAGTAGATGCAGCCATCGGATTTCACCACCACATCGTTCGGACGGTTGAGACGCCGGCCCTGGAAGCGATTGGCAATGACGGTGATACTGCCGTCGAGCTCCTGTCGGGTGACGCGTCGGCTGTCATGCTCACAGGCCACTAACCTGCCCTGCAGGTCTCGGGTCAGGCCATTCGCCCGGTTGGTGGGTTCCCGGAACAGCGACACCCCATGGCCCGGAGCGTACAGCATGCGTTTGTTGTTATGAATATCGCTAAACAGCAGGTAGCGACCTTCCTTCCACCAGAGTGGACCCTCTGCGGGCCCCTGGGGACCACCAAAGCCATCCGCCAGCATCTGGATGGGCTCGGACGTGTCAAGAATTCTGTCCAATTCTGGGGCGAATCGCTCAATGGGCATGCGAGACTCCTTGCTACCAACCATAGCTTGAGAAGACGCAGGGATAGAGCTCCTGCCGAGTGCGCGCGTAGGAGCCGCAGTATACACGCCTTTGCCAGGGATGGCCACCACCATCTCGCCGGACGATCTCGTGACGTTTCTCGTATTGACCCTTCCCGCAGAGGAGCCTAAGATAGGCCATGTATCGGAGGTTCGCTCTTACCAGCCAGGGAGAGAAATCATGCGCGAAGTGTACGGTATTGGCGATTTTCGCTATGAGTATGTTGACGGTTGGGCAAAACTACCTGCAGGTGTCACGTTCACGGAATGCCCTGGTGTCGCGGTGGATGCCCAGGATAACGTGTATATCCTGACCCGTGGTGAACACCCGATTATGGTGTTTGATCGGGACGGGAATTACCTGCGCTCATTTGGCGAGGGGCTCTTTAGCGACCGTACGCATGGGCTGTATATGGCTCACAATGGCGCCTTGCTGGCCGCGGACGATGGCATCCATACGATTCAAACATTCGACACCAATGGCAACCGGCTTATGGAGCTTGGCGACCGCAATAATCCAGCGCCACGCTGGAGCGGCACGCCTTTCAACCGTCCCACGTCGGCAGCGATTATGCCACGCAACGGGGATGTCTATGTGTCGGATGGCTACGGCAACTCGCGCGTCCACGTGTATACGAGCAGCGGTACCTATAAATTCTCCTGGGGCCGACCGGGGATTGATGCCGGGCAATTCATCCGCCCGCACAACATCGCTATCGATAACAACGATACCGTCTACGTGGTCGATCGCGAAGCCCATCGTATCCAGTTGTTTGATCCACAGGGTGGCTTCATCACCATGTGGAGTAACATCCACCGCCCGGATGCCATGGTCCTGTGGGGTGAGCATATCTATGTGGGTGAGTTGAATGGCATGGGTGGGGTCGACGATGCCCCAGGGCTCGGGCACCGCGTCTCCATCTATGACCTGAAGGGCCGTATGGTTTGCCGCTTTGGGGCCGATGAAGAGGGGGAGGGCGCTGGCCAGTTCATCGCGCCACACGGCATTGCTGTCGATTCACATGGCGACATCTACGTGGCCGAAGTGTCCTTCACGATTCGTGGACGGCATATGAACCCCCCGAAAGAACTCCGCAGCATTTCAAAGTATCGTCGCGTGTCATAAGCGTGTTGTCACGATGACCCCCCTCTCCCCCGAGGGAGAGGGACCCATCCTGACGGTCCTGTGTCTCAAGGAGGACACCATGCAGGCTATGCCACAGCCTACTGCCACCGATTTCTCCTTACAATGGCCAGCCCTCGGCGTCTGTCGGGTACCCTACCAGGTGTTTACGGATACGGCCCTGTATAACGCCGAACAGGCACGGATTTTCCGCGGTGAGGTCTGGAACTGGGTTGGCCTGGAAGCCGAAACGCCTCACCCTGGGGATTTCAAAACTCAGCGTATTGGTGATACGCCCGTGATCATGGTGCGGGATGCGCAAGGGGCGATGCAGGTCTTCGTCAACCGCTGTGCGCATCGGGGTGCACTACTCTGTGTAGAACAGCGTGGGCATACGAAACAGTTCACCTGTGTGTACCACAACTGGTCCTTTGATTTGCAGGGCCGGTTACGTGGCGTGGCGTTCCGTCATGGGATCCGGAACCAGGGCGGTTTGCCGTCCGATTTTGATTTCGCAGCCCACGGACTGCAACGCCTGCGCGTCGAAGTGCTGCATGGCCTGGTGTTCGCGACCTTTTCGCCGCATGTCGCGCCGCTGGCTACCTGGCTCGGTCCCCGTATGACTGCCCACTTTGCCCGTATCTTTCATCGGCCCGTACGCATTCTCGGCAGTTATAGCCAGTTTATGCACAATAACTGGAAGCTGTATATGGAGAATGTGAAAGACACCTATCATGCGAGTATCTTGCATCTCTTCCTGACGACCTTTGGCGTTAACCGTTTGTCTATGGAAGGGGGCCTCGACATCAGTCCAGATGGTGGCCATCATGTGAGCTGGTCCAAACGAGCCTCTGAACAGCTCGCCGGGACGGAATATACCCAGAAGACCATGCACGCCATGCAAGACGATATGCAGCTGGCTGACCCACGCATTGTGCAGATGTGGCCGGAGTTTGAAGACGGCGTGACGACGGCCATTCAGGGCATCTTTCCCAATCTCGTGGTCCAACAGATTCAAAACTCGCTAGCACTCCGCCTGATGATTCCACAGGGCGTGGACGCCTGCGAGCTGCACTGGCTGCTCTTCGGCTATGAGGACGATACACCGGAACAAACGGATATACGCCTGCTGCAGAGTAACCTGGTCGGTCCGGCTGGCCTGGTCTCTATGGAAGATGGCATGATTGGCAACTGGATCCAACGTACCATTGCCCAGGACGCTGACCAGACCGCGGTGCTCGAAATGGGTGGGCGCGAGGTGACCACACAGGGTAGTCGAGTCAGTGAAGCCTCCGTGCGTGGCTTCTGGCAAGCCTATCGTACGATGATGGACGTGTAGCGGGGCAGAGACAGCATGGCACAGGAGAACGACATTGTCCGTCGTGCTGAACGACTCACGGCGGAATACATCGGGTGTATTGACGACGATGCCCTGGAACGTTGGCCACAGTTTTTTACCGAGGACGGCATGTACCGCATTGTCTCACGGGAGAATTATGCACGTGGCATGCCAGCGAGCTTTTTCTACTGCCAGGGGCAGGGCATGATGCACGACCGCATCCTGGCTCTGCGTCGGGCCAATATCTATGAGCCGCACGTCTATCGGCACATGGTCTCAGGTACCCGCTTACGGCATGAGGAGCCAGGGGGCTGGCGCTTGACCACCAATTTTCACGTTGTCCGTACCATGCACACCGGGGAGATCGTGGTGTTTGCCACAGGGTGTTTTGAGGATATGTTGGTGGAACGCGAGGGAGCCTTACTGTTCCGCGAAAAGACGGTTATTTGCGATTCCTCGCGTATCGATACGCTGCTGGTGATTCCGCTGTGAGGGGTGCTCAAGGCACCTGGCTAGAGGGCAAAGGTGCTGTGCTGCTGTCTGTCTCGATAAAACCGAAACACCGGAGTCCCATCAGTAGCCTGTATGCGGTCTGTGCATACGTCAAAGACCTGGTTGAGTTGGGTCGCATGTAAGACGGTCTCCGGCCTTCCTTGCGTGATGAGACGTCCGGCCCGGAGCAGCACGAGTTGTGTGGCGTACCGTGCCGCAGCATTGATATCGTGCAGCGCCAGACCAATCGTCTTGCCTTCACCTGCCAGTTCGTGGCACAAGTCAAGCACGTCGAGAGCATGCGCAATATCCAGGCTGGCAGTCGGCTCATCGAGGAGTAAGACGTCCGCTTGCGTTGCCAGGCTGCGCGCAATGAGCACCCGCTGGCGCTCCCCACCGGACAACTCTACGACCGGACGCGCGGCAAGATGCCAGATATCGGCACGGCGAAGCGCTGCATCCACCGCGGCATGGTCCGCTGGGCGCAAGCGTGTCAAGCGTCGCAGATGGGGATGGCGGCCCATCTCCACCATTTCTCGCACAGTAAAGGCGACATTGATATGCGTATCTTGCGGCACAAAGGCTAGGCGCTGTGCCAGGTCGCGGCGGCTCAAGGTCCGTAAGTCGCGGTCATGCAGGGTCACGTATCCTGTACTGGGAGGCAACAAACCTGCTAGCAGCCGCAGCAGTGTTGTCTTGCCCGAACCATTGGGGCCAAGGAAGGCGGTAATCTCGCCTGGCCGTAAGGTCACACTCGTCTCGCGGAGAAGCCAGTGACCTGCCATGGCCACGCCGGCGTTATGGAGGGTCAGCACACTCATCACATACTTATCCTAAGCCTATCTCACGCTTCCGCGTCAGCAATAGGTACAGAAAAAACGGTGCACCAAAGGTTGCGGTGATAATGCCGAGACGTAATTCTTCGGGACGCATGATGGTGCGTGCCAGCACATCGGCAAGAATGACGAGTGAGGCGCCGGCGAGAGCGCTTGCTGGGAGGACGCGACGGTGGGCTGGACCCAGCACCAGGCGGACCATATGCGGGACAACCAGCCCGACAAAACTCAGCACCCCACTCACCGCCACTGCAGCACCGGTGAGCAGGGCGGCACTCGTCAGGACCGTACGCTTCACGTGTTCGATATGCACCCCGAGCGAGGCGGCAGCCTCTTCACCAAGCAACAGGACATCGAGCTCGCGCACGACAGTGGCAGCAATGAGAGCCCCGAGCAGCACACAAGGCGCCACCATGCCTACGTGGATCCAGGTGCGGCTATCCAGTCCTCCCATCAACCAGAAGATAATCTCCTGGGCAACCTGGTAGTTGCTCGCTTGTAGAGAAAGCACCAGGGAAGTGCCTGCACCAAGCAACGCATTCAGTGCCACCCCGGAGAGCAAAAGGGTCGCGACAGGGGTGCGACCGCGCTGTGTGGCAATGGCATACACCACGCAGAGCGCACCCATTGCACTGAGAAAAGCCAGGAGTGGTAGATACCAGAGCGACCGTGCTGCCAGGCCACAGGCAATGGCTAACACCGCCCCGAAAGCGCCGCCAGCGCTGGTACCAATCAAGTCGGGAGAGGCCAGGGGATTGTGCAAGAGACCTTGCAGCTGTGCCCCTGCGAGCGCCAGCCCCATACCCACGAGTGCTGCAACGAGGACACGCGGTGTGCGGATCAACCACACGACAACACGATCCGCTTCACTGATGGCACTGACGTCGATCCATCCAGCAGGCAAGAGATTGGCAGCAAGGACGGTCGCCACCGTGCCTGGCGCCACGGGCAGAGTGCCCAGACTGACCCCTATGAAGAGGGACAGTAGTAACAGGAGCCCCAAGCCGCTCAAGACAGGCATGGTCCTATGAGACGGGTGTGCAGCCAGCGGCGGCGTGGTGGTGGACTCTAACGCTGTTGGGCTCATGTGCGTGGCTCGGGCTGATAGAGCTCGCGCGCCAGCTGCGCAATGCCCTGGACAATATGATGGGTGACCGTTACAAAATGATGCGTAGGTATGACAATGATGCGTTGGCGTTTTCCCGCCGGGGTGACGGCGACCGCGGGATGCTGCAGCAACTGGCGGCGGGTATCGTCCTGGGCGTCAGGATGCGCACTGGTGACAATGACCTCAGGATGCCACTGGAGGAGCTGCTCACTGTTGACCTTCCGAAAGCCCTGGATACCATGCATGGCTGCGACGTTGACCGCACCAACTGCCTGCACCATGTCGTCAAACGTTGTGTGAGCTCCTCCCGTATACCCAGAGAGCCCATAGAACATGACATGGACTGGCGGCCTATGCGGTGGAATGCTGGCTTGCACCCTGGCCAGTGCCTGTTCCATCTGTTGGACCAGGGCTTCGGCTGGCTCGTCTGCTCCAAGAATGTAGCCGACAATACGGATGTTGAGCTTGATGTCCTCCAGCCGGTCGAAGAAGCCAAACCGAAACACGGGTGCCCGTGCTGCAGTGAGCAGCGTCAGCAATTCTGCTCGGCTATAACTGGCCACAAAAATCATGTCAGGTTGAAACTGCAGTATCTGCTCGGCGCTCGCCTTCGCCCGTCCCTTGATGGCCTGTGCCTGGGCGGTAGCGTTGCTGTACGAGGCGTCATCTACGAGGGCGCTTAAGGCCACGAGACGCTCAGGCTCACAGAGGGTCAGTAACATTTCATCCGTGCCGAGTGTCTGCGAGACAATACGCTGGGGCGGACGTGGAATAACCTGCGTTGCGCCGCTG
>Ga0194121_10005133_pt1 | contig 18405 bp, 21 predicted proteins | sample TA2MahCa50mmetaG_FD_148609 | JGI IMG/M metagenome (GOLD analysis project Ga0194121, IMG submission 148609) | Freshwater microbial communities from Lake Tanganyika, Tanzania - TA2015020 Mahale Deep Cast 50m | ecosystem: Environmental > Aquatic > Freshwater > Lake | place: Tanzania: Lake...
AAATAAAATTCGTTGAGAATCGATATCTTGTTTTGCATATGCCTGAAAATAAGCGCGGCTGATACAATGGCGTTCTTATTCCCTACAACAGATGAGCGCGCGCCTTCACGAAGCTTCTCGGTGTCGATGCCCGCGAGCGCAAGCGGAAAAAGACCCACCGCAGATAAAACAGAATACCTGCCGCCCACCTTTGCAGGAATTGCAAGTGCGGCGATATTTTTTTCTTTGGCAGTATTCCAGAGCCTTGACCCCTCGTCAGTTGTCGCCACAATTCTATCCGAAACATCACCAAGACGACTCATCAGGGCCTCAAAAAGTGCAATTGTCTCTGTCGTTGTCCCTGATTTACTGATTACGTTTATGCAAAACTCTTCCCTGCTTTTTGTTGCCTGTAATAGTGCCACAATATTCGAAAACAATGTTGAAGAAACAGTATCTGCAAAAAGAATCCGTGGGAACACTTCAGTTGTTGCGCCCCGAATGGCTTCATAGATCGCCCTGGTGCCGAGATTTGATCCGCCAATACCAATGACAACAATATATTTGAGCGAATTCGTGCGTTTTGCCTGAACCGCCTCCCTAACACGCTTCTCAAGCTCATCATCAAATGGCAAATTGATGGACGATTCATCAAAATCATAATTTTTTGCTGATGCAACTTCAGCAAGGCGCTTTTGATAATTCGAAAGAGAGTTTGTAAGACTTTCAAGTTCGGCATCGTTCGCGCCGGCCGTTTCTTTATATTCAAATCTCATGGGATCAGCCACTCGTTACGTTGTGCCCGCCAAATTGATTGCGCAGGGCAGAAATAATTTTTCCCGCATAACTCGGATTTTTTTGTGATTCTGTCCGAAATGTTACTGCTGATTCAATCACGGGCACCGAAATGTTCATTTCTCGCGCCGCTTCTAGTGTCCACGTCCCCTCACCGCTTTGCGCGGCACTTCCTGATACCGAATCAAGCTGCTGACCAAATTCTTCGTAGGCGTTTTTGAGCCATGCAATAAGCCGTGATTCAATGACGCTGCCATGGTTATAGAGGCCAGCAATTTCTTCAAGATTCAAATTAAAGTCTGATTTTTTTAACACGGAAAACCCATCAGCAAGCGATTGCATCATTCCATATTCGATGCCGTTGTGCACCATTTTTACAAAGTGGCCGGCTCCGGCAGATCCGACATGGAGATAGGCACCGGGACGGGCAAGATCTTGAAATAAATTTTGATACCGATTAAAAATCTCTTTCTTCCCACCAACCATAATGCATGCTCCCTGTCGAGCGCCTTCTGGTCCGCCGGAAACACCGGCATCCAAAAATTCGATGCCCTTATCTTCGAGCTCTTTTGCTCGCGCTTTTGATTCTTTGTAGTTTGAATTGCCGCCATCAATAATGAGATCGCCTTTTCCAAGATGCGGCACGAGCCCCAGAACAACGTCCCCAACTCGTGCGTGCGGTACCATAATCCAGATAACACGGGGTGATTCGAGCTTGGAAACCAGATCACCCAGTGACAGCGCCCGCATCCCCAACGAAGCGCCGAGCGACGAGTCAGCATCAAATGTAACCACGTCGTGGCCTTTTTCAAGCAGGCGGCGTGCCATCCCTGCGCCCATTTTTCCTAACCCAATAAATCCAAGTTTCATATCTCTGGTCCTTCGGTGCCTTTATCATAACGGAAAAGTTGCAGTGAATGCCAATGCTCCAAGATGGGCGTAATAAATTTCCACGCGGCCATCACTTCTTCGGTGCTTGCAAACAGCGTCTGGTCTCCGCGAATAGCATCGACCAAAACACGCTCATAGGCATCGGGAATTTTCTTGGTATCACGAGAATCTTTATAGCGGAACGAGAGAACTTTGCGGTCGAGCTCGAAATCAAAACCCGGCTTTTTCGCCCAAAACAAAATTGATATCCCCTCATCAGGCTGGATACGAAACGTAAGAATATTGCGGTGTGCGGGCGAATGCGGCGCACGAAACGTGATTACGATTTCATGTACGGTCTGGCCCATGCCCTTTCCCGCTTCGAGCAAAAACGGCACGCCCCGCCATCGTTCATTTTCGATACGCGCCTCCACCTTGAAATAGGTTTCTGTTTGAGAGTTCGGGGAAATATTTTTTTCTTCGGTAAATCCAACATACTGCGCTCGAATTACTTTTTTCTGAATTTCAGAAGCTGACAACGAAGCAAGCTCCTCTAACGCTTTTGCTCGCTCAGTTCGTATCGAACTGATTCCTTCCTTGTGAGGTCGTTCCATGGCAACCACTGCCAGCATTTGAAGCACGTGATTTTGCCCCACATCACGAAGATTGCCCACGCTATCAAAAAGCTCGCCCCTCTTTTCTATGCCTCGCGTTTCCAAAAACCGTATTTCAACCCTTTCAATATAGTCCTTATTCCAGATCGGCTCAAAAAGCGCATTCGAAAACCGAAAGGCCAAAATATTTTGCATGGTTTCCTTGGCCAAATAATGATCAATGCGAAAAATTTGCTCTTCTTTGAAAAGCTCGCCCAGCATTTTATCAAGATGCGCTGCCGTCTTGATATCGCGCCCAAAAGGCTTTTCGACGAGCACGCGCGTCCACCCCTCGTCGCCTCCGCACGGAATAGTAAGGCCTGAAGACGCAAGCCGTTTGAAAATTCCTTCATACATGCCGGGTGGAACCGCAAGATAAAAAAGCTTGTTTGAGCACATCCCAAATTTTTCATCAATGCTTGAGAGTGTCTGAGACACTCTCTGGTAGGAGTCATCGCCGTGGAAATCACCTGAAACATAGGTGACGCGGTCAAAAAATTTTTCTATCTTTTTTGTAATTGCCTTTTTTTTATTTTTGAGGATGGTGGCCATATGATCGCGAAAATCTTCGCGCGAAAATGGACGCCGGGCAAACCCGACCACCCCAAAGCGCTCGGGCAAAAGATCCCGCCGGTACAAATCAACGAGCGCAGGAATAAGCCGTGTGCTTGCGAGATCACCCGTTACGCCAAAAATAACAATAACAGTGGGAGCAAAAACATGGGTTTTTTCTTTCTGTTTCATAGAATCTTAAAAAAACCAATAATGCCCGCAGAGTAGAAAATATTAAAGAGGATATTTCCAGCAAGCATCGGAATCATCACGTGCAAAAGCCGATATCCAAAAAAACTCAAGGGAACCACAATCAGCTCGTTGGGAAGCGGCACAAACGCAGCAAACAAAAAGAGCGCGCCAAGCGGCGCGTAGTGATACCGCGTCTGCAACACTTCGAGATGCTTTCCTATTTTTTTCTGAATGTTTGATTCGATAAATACTCGCCCTGCACGGCCCACAAGATATGCGATGCTATCGCCAAGCGTCATCCCAAGTGAAATAACAAAAATGGTCATCCAATAGTTGAGGCCGGATTCAAGAAAAAGCGGCAAAAAAGCGATAGCCGGAATGGGAACCGCGAGATTGATGCCACTCACAATCGAAATCACTAAAATCCCAAAATAGCCATAGCCGGCAACCAAAGAGCGAATTGTTTCGCTCTCAGAGGCATTCTTTCCAAGGGAAAATGCCAATATCACCACAAGGGCAAAAACACCGATTTGGAGCAGCGCGCGCCCTACCTGCCGCCTGGAAACTTTCCTCAACATATTGAAAGGATACTACGAATAACGGCCCAAGAAAACTTGCGGAAAAAAGAAACGAATAGTAAACTTGGAAAATATGGATGACACAAACATACCGTCTACCGGCCAACCAAGCCAAGGTGGACAAGCCAATCAATCAAACGTTGGCGTACCGCTCGCTATCGTTATTGCAGGGGCGCTTATCGCCACCGCAGTTTATTTCTCAAGCAACGGCTCAGGAGGGCTGGCGCAGGTTGGAGGAAATAACCCACCACCGCCTGCCGCGCTTCCTACCGGCAAATTTCGTGAAGTAAGCGACAGCGATTTTGTTCGCGGCAACCGCAACGCCGCAATTACGGTAATAGAATATTCTGATTTTGAATGCCCATTCTGCCAGCGCTTCCACCCAACCATGCAGAAGCTTATCAATGAAAACAATGATATTCGCTGGGTGTACCGGCACTTCCCGCTTACCTCCATTCACCCCCAAGCGCAAGCATCTGCTGCAGCGGTTGAGTGTGCAGGACGCATCGGCGGCAATGATGTTTTCTGGCAATATGCTGACAAACTTTTTGAAAACCAGGCAACTCTCGGGGATCCGCTCTATGAACGCCTTGCGCGCGATCTTGGCGTAGACCTTGCCCAATTCAATTCATGCCGAACCTCATCTGATATTGCGCAAAAAATTTCTGACGATACCACCGAGGCAGTGGGCAACGGCGCGCGCGGAACTCCCTTTGGCCTTGTCATTGGCGCTGATGGCACAAAATACCCGATTGGTGGCGCACTTCCCTACGAAAACGTAATTGCCATCATCAACCAAGCACGCGGGAATTAAATAAGCGGGAATTAAATAAACAAAAATACCATTTTCGCGCTTCTGGCCGAGTTCATTCCGTAACCCTCAACAGAGCTTGGCCGCGACGAAAATGGTATTTTTGTTTTTGAAAAGATCTAGTGGTTTTTTTATTCAAGCACTAACTCGATCGGACAATGATCGGAGCCCATGACGTCCGCATGGATTTTTGATGCTTTTACTTGTTTTACCAGTTTTTGGCTTACAAACAGATAATCAATGCGCCAGCCAATGTTGCGCTCTCTAGCATTTGCAAAATGGCTCCACCAGGTGTAATGGCCATTGCCCTTGGTAAAAAGCCGGAACGTATCAACAAAGCCTGCATCAACAATCGCCTGAAGCCCTTCGCGTTCTTCTTTGGTATAACCCTTGTTTCCTTCATTTTCTTTTGGACGCGCAAGGTCATCGGCGGTATGCGCCACATTCAAATCGCCCGCAAAAATAACGGGCTTCTTTTTTTCGAGCTTTTTCATGTACTCGAGAAATGCCGGATCCCAATGCTTGTGACGCAACGTAAGGCGTGACAAATCATCTTTTGCATTTGGCGTATATACTGAAACAACGTAGAAATCGCCAAAATCGGCAGCGATCACACGCCCTTCTTTATTGGGGTCGCCATACCCATCGCCCACAAGCTTATGTTTTTTCAAAATGCTTTCGGGCATGCCAAGCACCACGCTTGTGGGATTGAACGTGCTAAAAATAGCGGTGCCGCTATACCCTTTTTTCTCGGCAGAGTTCCAAAACTCCTCATAGTCAGGCAAATCAATTTCTGATTGATGCTGTTCGGCCTTCGTTTCCTGCAACAGCAAAATATCGGGTTTATATTTTTTTACAAATGGCACAAAAAGCCCTTTTCGGTGCACCGCGCGTATTCCATTCACATTCCACGAAATAATTTTCATATCATGCAATGTAGCATTTTTTTGATTTGACAGGAATATTGAATGTTTATAGGGTAAGACCAGAAATTGAAAAATACCCTAAACGGGCAAGGAGAACTGGAGGTCACGATGATCGACGTATGGAACTATGGAGGGTTTCTCTACTGGTTCATTGTAGTCTATGGCGCCGCCTTCGTTTTAGAAAAAATTTCTGACGGGGTCATTGACGCACGAGCTGATCACTATACAGACCGAAGAGCATATCGGCGATATAGAAGACTTGTCAACGGCATTGCTGTGATCATCTTCACGATCATCCTCTTCTCCCCTCTTTACTACGAATTCCCCAAGCGCATGGTATATCTAAACCACGGCGCACGTGTTGCCACGATCGAAAATGACACTATTTCCTATCACCAATTTGGCACCTTCGAATGGCCGTGGGAAAACAAGACCGTGCTCAATCTCTATCCGCGGGAAGTGACGCGCGAAACTACCCTCATGGCCCAGAATGAAAGCGGAAAATTCGGGAAGGTAACCTATCAGGTTACTGTATTTATTCCTGATCTCGAAGAATTTTATCGAGACGAAGAAACGCGCAACCTCGCTCATTTCAGCGATTTCCTTCACAAGGATTTCCTCGAAATGTTCCATGTCAAAATTGGCGCGCGGCGTCTTGCAAAGTATCCTGGCTTCATCATCACCAAGAGCACGCTCCTCGCCCTCGAGAACGCCATAGCAGCGGGAACACCTCCACACACGGCTTTCGTACACTCCATCAAATTCGTACCTTACGAAGAAATCGTTCCGCCTCTCACCCAAACCGCACCCTAAGTTGCGGTTTTTTTATTTATATAGCAAGCGCAATCAAGGCAAGGCCTTGATATTTGCCTACTTCCTCCGAGAGCGGTTGCGATCAACTTCAGTCAAATATTGCTTGCGCATTCGGACATTGCCCGGAGTAATTTCCAAATATTCATCTTCCGCGATGATTTCAAGACCATTTTCAATGCCTACTTTTACTGGCGGCGCCAAGTAAATATTTTCATCAGAACCTGCCGCACGCATGTTGGTAAGCTGCTTGCCCTTGATCGGGTTTACGCTCATTTCTTCACCCTTTGAAGTATTGCCAATCACCATGCCTTCATATACTTCCGTGCCGGGACCAATGTAGAGCGTGCCGCGATCTTGCAGGTTGTTGAGCGAGAATGCGAGCGCTTTTCCTGACGCCATAGAAATCATGGAGCCCAGAGCGCGCTTTTCAATTTCGCCAGCATACGGCTGGAATCCTATCACGCGCGATGCAAAAATCCCCTCACCTTTGGTGTCTACAATAAACTGACCTCGATATCCCAAAAGTCCGCGCGTTGGGCCTTCAAAAATAAGGCGTATGATGTCCCCGTGCTGGCGCATATCGCGCATGATTGCTTTTCGCTTGCCGAGTTTTTCGATCACGGCGCCTTGAAATTGACTCGGAATATCAACGGTAACTTCTTCAAACGGCTCTACTTTTTTGCCGTCAATTTCTTTGATAATCACCCGCGGCTGCGAAACCTGTATTTCATAACCCTCGCGGCGCATGTTCTCAAGCAAAATGGCAACGTGAAGCTCGCCTCTTCCAAATACTTCAAATTTATCAGTTTGTGAAAAATCAACGCGAAGCCCCACGTTTACCTCAAGTTCGCGCTCGAGCCGTTCGCGAATCTGGCGGGATGTCAAAAATTTCCCTTCTCGGCCTGCAAAAGGAGAATTATTTACCAAAAAATTGAGCGTGATCGTCGGCTCATCCACCTTGATAGCCGGAAGAATAGCCGCTTCTTTTGAGGTTGCAATGGTTTCTCCAATATAAATATCAGGAAGGCCTGCAATCAGAACAATATCACCAGCGTGCGCTTCGGTTGTTTCCTCACGGGCGAGTCCACGGAACGTAAAAAGTTTGGTAATTTTTTCTGGTCGTGGGTCTTTGCCTTCCGAAAGTACAAACACATTTTCGCCGGTTTTTATTTTTCCTTCATATACTCGCGCAACCGCAAGGCGACCCAAAAAATTGTCATAGGCAAGATTGAAGGGTTGCGCGCGAAGCGCAGCCTCTTTATCACCCGATGCTACGGGAACCTGCTCTATGATCACATCCAAAAGCGGCGTAATATCTTTTCGCTCATCGTTTAATTGCCGCATTGCAACACCTTCCTTGCCAATGGCATACACGGTCGTAAAATCAGCCTGCTCGTCAGACGCACCAAGCTCCAAAAAGAGTTCGAGCACTTGGTCATGTGCACGGTGAGCATCAGCCGCCGGCTTATCAATTTTATTGAGCACCACAATGGGCTTGAGCCCAAGCTCAAGTGATTTTTTGAGGACAAATCGCGTCTGCGGCATCGGCCCTTCTTGTGCATCCACAATCAACAGCACAGAATCGATTGAACGCAAAACACGCTCAACTTCTGATCCAAAGTCAGCGTGACCCGGCGTATCAACAATATTGATTTTGGTATCTTTATATTGCGTCGCAGTATTTTTTGCATAAATCGTAATACCCCGCTCTTTTTCAAGCGAGTTAGTATCCATACTCATACCTTCCTCAAACATGCCCGTTTGGCGCATGATGGCATCGGTGAGCGTGGTTTTTCCGTGGTCAACGTGTGCAATGATTGCGATATTTCTTATTTCCATAAAAAAAAGTCCCGCTTCGGGCTTATTGGTACTGTTTATTATACTTTATTCTCTTAAAATTGACAACTCCCTACCTCCGCTCGCGGGTATAGATGACATATGAGTACCCGACAAGAAACACTGTGGTTGCCACAAGCGGTACGAACAAAATCCAAAATGCATAACGCGGCACAAGCGCGCCCCCAAGCATAATAATTGCATCAAGCTTAAAAAGACGTCCGCCAAGCGCATGAGTTTTTTTCCACACTGATTCGCTGGAGAGCGTCCAGGGCGTCCTAATGCCGATCGTCCAGTTTTGTTTTGCGCGCCCCACCACGTGCCCAATGATATAAAAAAGTCCGGCAAGTGTGGGCACAAGCAACCTCACAAAATCAAATCGATACCCAAAATTCCACGCAAGAACAAGGCCATAGAGATACAGAAAGAAAACAAGCATCGTAACAATAAAAAGGTCAAAGTCGCGCCGAAACTGGCGAATATTTTCTTTCTTTTGATCAATGCGTGGAATAATCAGAAACACGGCATACATAATAAGCATAACAACGGGCGCAAAAAACGTGCCCCAAAATTTCCCCATGGACCCATCTGCTTCACCCTGTATATTCCAGTGCGTCGACATCTGGTCAGGCAGGTGCGGATACGCAATAAACCCTGCAACAAAAGCGACAAGAACCAAACTTATTGGCACCATGCGAAGCAAAAATTGAATGGTGCGCTTCATATTAATATTTAATATTATCCTTCATCGTCAGGTAAAAAGCCACATGTGGTTTTCGAGAAAAAAGTATTTTTCATTTTCTTGGGTTTTGCCACAGGAAAATACTATACCACAAAAAAATCCCACTTGACCAATTTTGTGTTCGGGTGTTTACTATACGACGGAGAGGAGCCGTGGGGGCTCCAGTACCTAAACTCATTTTTGTGGGGGAAAAGAAGTATGATTTCGGAGGAAGTTCGGGACAGAGACTATCACATCATCGATAGACTCATCCAGCAAGGCATTTTAGAACCCGTCAATCCCGTTCAACTGTGCGCAGGGAAAGCGCCAATCTATCTCCAGTGTGCTGACGAAAAAGATACAAACGAAAAAGACCGTGAATATCTTCGACGGGCAGACATCGATACATCCTCGGGTGCGATCGCCTGCATACAAGCTCTGGGAGGAGGGCTAGTGCTTTCGCCACTGTCACCCATGTTCAACGGCATGGATCCTGTAAGCATAGAGACCATCATCGGTCATTACCACCAGCAATTCCAACTTGCTCCCCGCCTGACCGGCAGAGAAGTACGATGTTTGCGCGTCCATTATCCGTGCAGAGCTGCCGACAATCTCGCTATTGGCGTCATGCAAAGTCTCGCCATTTTGTGCCATGGCATCTCGTACCTCAACAGCAGGAACGGAAAGCCTGACAATGGAAGCGGAAATGGAAAACTTGCAACAGGTTTCCACGTCCACTGGCCAGAAGACAAAATGCAGACGTGGCACTTTCGACGCTGGCCGTTCCGGGAAATCGCGCGATGCAAGAAATCCATTCCCGAATTCTTCAGAGACCAAAACGAATTCAGGGCGACTCAACCCTTCCTTCACACCTGAACACCGCAAGGTGTTCTTTTTTTATTTCATTTTTCCCTAACATAATCTCGGCACTACTCCATTTTTATAGTTCAAACGCCAACAAAGGAGGACTTTTCTCTTTATCACTCCTCTCAACAATACATTCAACTGTTTTTTGGAAGAAAAAAACTCTCAACGAGAAAAGATTATTTCTCTTTGTTTTTACTTCTCTTTCGTGGAAAAAAGAGAAGGTTAAATATGAAGCTATCGCGAACCCGCCTCAGCAATTCGCGCGCGTCCTCGTCGAGACGATCTGCCTTTTGTTCAAGCTCGCGCGCAAGCCTCTCAAGCGTGCGAACAAGCTTTATACAATAGAAAACTGCCACCGCACAAAGCAGCGTCACGACGACTACCGCAATCCCAGTTATAAAGAAGAAAATATCGGCTTTTATGAGCGTATCCATACTCATCTAGTATACACTAACAGATTTATAAAACTATTAGACGCTTAGCTTTTAATAGTTGATGTTCTCAACATACTTTTCATTGATGTGTGTTTCCTGGACAAATGTGCGATATTCTTTTTTATTTTTAAATTGATCAAGAATGGCACCCGAAACGAGCAAGTCACCCCAGCGGTTCTCAATTGCATAATCCCGATACGTTGACCACGAGTATTTATCTCCTCTTTGCCCCCGCATTAATTCTTCAGGATTTTTGTGGATATATGCGGAAAGATGAAGCAATTGCTCATTGGATTCCACATGAACCGCCTTAAAAGTTCCTTGAAACACATGGCCAGACTTCCTATAACGGATATTATAATATTTTGAAAATCCAGTTTCGAATCTATGTACATAATTTGTTATTCCATTCTCTTCGCACTCTTTCACAAGGATATGAAAATGATTTGGCATAATACAAAAATTCACAAGCTCTACAATCCGCTCATCAATAATGCGCTGTTTCTGCCTGACATTGTAGGAGTTGTTTTTCAGAAAATAATCTATCGCCTGACTTATATTATAGACTGGGACGTGAGATTGCTGGTAGAGAAGGAGGAAAAGAAATCGTACGTAGTCACGTTTATCCAAAAATAATTTTTGTTTACTATTTCCTCTGTTAAAAACGTGGTAATATTCGCCGGGCGCAAAATCTATATTTCGCATACTCCCAGCATAAACTACTAGACGCTTAGCGTCTAGTAGTTTATGCTATTAATTTTGACCCCTTCTTTTTAGTGGCATCGTCATGCAATGCGGACCGCCGCGCCATCGCGCAAGCTCGTACCCCTCAAATAGAATAATTTTTATACCTGCCTTGTGAAGCGCCTGCTGGGTATATTCTGTATTTTCTTTATAAATCAAAACTTCACCGGGCCTAAGAGCAAAAACATTTCCCGCCTGAAAATGCGTCTCGGGTATTACCACTTCCACTATATGCTTTACTCGATCTTCAAACAATGTGGGCGGTGTTCCTCCCACAAAAATTATTTCATACCCGAACTCACTCTTGAGAAAATCAACAAGTTTCAATGAAGTATCGATTTCTTTTCCCGATCCTGCCTCAAAAATTGTCACCGTTCCTACTTTTGCAAGTTCTCGTCTTAGGCGCTTTTCATTGAGACCATACAATCCTCTTCTTAAAAAACCGCGCACGCTTTGCGCAGGCACCGCACCTCCAACAATTGAGTAGAGCGGGTTTTGGTCTGCAAATGCGTTTTCAAAAAAATATGGCATGACAAGCGCCTTTTTGGTATCAACAATATTAAAAACAGTATCGAGATGCAGCATGAGTGAACCCAACGATCCGCCCGCGTGCGCCAAAAAACTCTTGGGGGATGGAAGCTTGACCGCAATAACCATTTTGTTTAACTTTTTTGCCATCAAACTCGCGGCAGCCCGTTCTGATGCGTTATCAACTCCCATAAAAAGCGTTTTTTCATCGTGTACGATAATGTCCCCACCTTGCACATGCACATGTTCGCGTTCTGCATCAAATACTATCGGAACTTCGTGCAATTGATCAGACCAATCAAACATCAACCGTACAAGCTTGGTTTCAAACGATCGCTTGTTATTGAATGAGGTGAGCACAATTCCTTCTGGCACGGTTACCGCAAGATCGCGAGTAAAAAACATGGCAGAAAGCGGACGCGATGCCGGTGCATGTTTTGTGCCAAAAAAGCGATAAAAAGCGCGGTCTGATGCGCCAATCAAATCATCCGCTGCAAGCTCGCCCGTCTCCTTCAAAAGCAATGCTACTTTTGGAAAATGTTCTTCGATATACCTTTCGAGACGCCCTTCTTTTTTGAGATTTGCGAGCGCATTGTTGATGAGATCATACGTAGAAATTACTTTTACTCCTTGTGCGGAAAGCGTTTCGGTAAATATCTTGTGCTGTTGCTCTGCGGCTGCGCCAAGCAGATCCGCAGAAAAGCCCTGTCTCGCAACAAAACCAAATCGAGGCACAATATGCCTTCGTTCCGCACCAAGAGGATGAACAAGCACTTTTCGCAACGAATTGATATCGGATGTGATGAAATTTTCCTGCTCTGGTCGCATGAAATACTTATATCCCCAACACTAAAAAAATTCAATGCCGCGAATATGCGCTATCAACTTTCAGCGCAAAAATTATGACTGACCGCTATCTCGAAGTCTACCGCAACATCCTTGCGGGTAAATAACAATGGAGTAATATAACAAAGAAAGATCTTCCAGAAAGGAGAAGGGCATGACAACATCTACCGCAACGGGCAGAATCAGAATGATCAAAATCCCCGCAGGTGAAGCCCCCGAACATATCCGCCAAGCCTGGGTTGGGCTCGAACTACCCTGCGATCCTATTCTCGGCTGTCCCGACCAACCGGAACACGGAGCAGTATCAGGCGAGAAAGCAGATCGAAACCGTTACGGGTTCAGCGTACCGCAATTCGAAGCGCTCGAAATTCTCGAAAAGCACAATCCGGAAGCGGCGAAATACTGGCGCGATCAAGGATTTCCGAAATCTCCACCTTACGACTACTTCGGTTTCGACGAAGGCGAAGCCGAGATTATCAGCGGCATCACACGCCAAAACCTCATCCACGTACCCGATGAAACGCAAGGTGACCCCTATCGCTAACCGAGCGCAGGGGTTTTTTATTTATTCATTTTCCTTCACCTGAAACGTGATGAGATAGTCAGTGGGTTTTGGTTCGGGGGTGGAGGCAACTTTTGAAGGCTTAATGCTCTTGATTGAAATTTGATACGAATCAAATAAAACTACGGCAGCATTTGATTCAATGGTACGAGTTTCTTTGTCGGTATTACTTTCGAGTGTGACACGCGCAACAACTCTGCCCGCCCAAATGCACACAACGTCTGCAGGGCAGCGGCTATCTTCTACAATTTCATGAAGCGTAATGCGCACGCCATTTATAAAAACAGTTTTTCCAACTCCGACTTCTCCAAGCGTTACATCCCCCACACCACCTGGGCATGGAGCGAACTCACACCGTGGCCCCGTTCTTCCTACATACGAACCGTCCGGGCATTCGAGCGCTTCCTGGGTGCACGCCTGATATTCTCGCGTTACCGAATCAGTGACTGAAAAAATGCCTTCCACCGGATATTTCTGCCATTGGTCAGTACTTAAATTTTCTATTGGCGTTACAAGGCCATTTGCGCTAAAACGTTCTCCCGTTGCAAGCTCAGGCAGTATTTGTGACATCAAACTAAAATCAACGGCATAATATTCGCCGCTATCAAGCTTGATACCTAAAGCGCATTCCTTGCTTTGCGGCCCCGACGTATCGCGATGCGGCAAGCATACATATTCTCCTGCAAGCGTCGCTCGATACGGCTCAACATTTTTATTGCCGGTCTGTTTTTTTGTGTAAATATAGTTATTGAGCGCAAAAAAGCCCGCGATGAGGCCGATCACCGCAAGAAGCGCCAAAAGACCTATAGCACGGCCAACAAAAAAAGTTCGTGCGTTCATACGTATATAGTATCACGAAAATGCCCCCTAATTCGTAACTGGCAAAAGAAAATACCAATTATTGACAAGTAGTATATAATATATTATAATACCACCGAAGTTCCAGCTTCGCTTCAATGAGGAAGCGAGGTCTACAACAAGGGAGAGTGAAGATGATCTTGAGAATTCTGGTTGCGTGCCTTCTGTTGGGGGTCTCGATCCCCTGCATGGCGGCAAGTCCGGACAACGCGGTTCAATTGGACGGCAAATACACCGTTCAGCCCGACGACACCCTTTGGGAGCTCGCCGGCACTCACCGCTCCGATCACGAAACCTGGCGCGAGGTCTATGAACTGAACCCGTTCCTCAAGGAGCAGGGACGGCGGTTCAAGAAGCAGGACGGCACGATCGTCGTGATCGTGAAGCCCGGCGAGCAACTCGTGGGACTCCAGAAGTTCGGCATCATGCCCGACCCGATCCCCTACGAAAAGCTCGTCTTGTCCGAGCAGCCCACGAAGGCGCTCAAGACGGCGAAGTCTGCACCGGAGAACATGGACACAACCTGGGACGCGATAGACGTGGTTCAAGCGTGTATCCTTGCATTCGGAATCCCTCTCGTCCTACTCCTTCTCGGAATGGCCATTCGCGCTCATGTGCGTCGACGGAGACAGAAACGTCAGCGCGAAATCGAGCTCAATCAGGATCCGGTAACCTCGCGTCCACCCATGGTTCCCGGAGGGATTCCGGCAACCGAAACGAAGCGCCTCAACGAGTACTTCGATCAGCGGGCCATCGACGCATTCCAGCGTCGATATCCAGGATCGGAGCAAGATCGCAACGCGATTCGCGTGGAGCGCATCAGCCCGATCCAGTCGGGCAGGGTTCACGGTGAAGGTTCCGTGGGCTATGCTGACACGGCGAGACCGCGCAGAATCCCCGAACCGATCCCGGCCTATCGCGCACGATTCCGTCTTCCCGATGGAACCGAGGAAGAGATCGTCTGCCTTCAGGCCTGCATGAACCCCGTGTTTTGGGGTGAGGGTCTCCGGGGATTCCACTTCATTCCGGATGGAAATCCGGATGTGGTGCCGGCACCGGAGCCTCCGACGCCCGGTCCGCAAGTGGTTCCCCACCCGGCAGTCGTGGCTCGTGCAACGCGAGTCGCAGCGGACGAAGCGGGACACTCCACGCTCACCATCGGAGATCAGGTCATGGTCATCAATGGCGCCGTTCACCTCAAGGTCGACGACGAAGCGGGTGCTGTCTTCATCGAGCACGGAGAGCTCAAGATAACGGTGAAACCGAAGCGGAAGGCGCGTCAGAAGCGCTCGGCAGCGGATCGCAAGGCCGCGAGCTAGGTCACTCTCCAAGAAGGATATGAGAGAATCCTTTAAAACAAAAAAACTTCTCTCTCAAGCCCAGAACGATGTTCCGTTCTGGGCTTTCTCATTTTTATGCACTTTCCAGCATGCCAAGCACATCTCACCTCATGTCGCCCAAAAGTGCCACACGATTACGGAATGAGTTCTTCGGTAAACTTTTTTGTTTTGAGGCGTTCCTGAATATTTACGCCCTTCTGGCACGCAGTGTTTTCTTCAGCCATAAAAAGATCACAATACGATCGTGCGTCCGCATCATCAAAACCATTGTAAAACATAATGCCTTCGCCAATTGAGAAAAAGCACATTTCTTTGAGTCGTGCATCAGCCTGGATGATAGTGTGGGCGCATATCAAGTGAAGTTGCTCGCGAAGATTTTTTGGAGGCAAATCAAGATAATACTCGGTGTTCTGCATAAACACTCCGCTCAAACATGCGGATTGTTTTTCACCATCAAAGGTACGGCATGCGCCAATCATTTCATCAAAAGTAAGTTCTTCACTCGCTACAAGCCCGTGGCCAATACCGTGCACGCAATCAATGTATCGCAGAGTGTCACCCACAACTGCTTCACACAACGCTCGAGCCCCCGTAGCCAATTGTTCTCCTGACAAGCCAGATTCGATGTACCAACGGATAGCGCCGTGATAACAACCGCCTAAACAATCACGCGTGCACGAAGCAAATGCTGCACCTGGATCTTGGGCATATCGTTCGGCATTTGCTTCGCCAATTTCGTGCGCAACCACGTGGCAGCTTGCAAGATCACCTCGCTCGACAAGTGCTACCGCTTTTTCAAGCGCAATACGCGCGGACTTTTCGCGGGTAATTTTTTTGAAATACGGCGCAAGGCATTCAGCGGCTTCGTACGAATCTCCTTCTTTAAGACATTTTCGAATTTCGGCTGACACGGAATCATGCATAAAAAAGAGCACAATAAAACTTGCCATCACAAAACCCGAAAGAACAAAAAATTTGCGATTATATACGGATTGAATTTTTGATTTCTTGAATGGCACGGTCTTTATCGAGAAAGGCTTTGATTTCAACAATTTTATTTTTTTGAATGCCTAATTCTTTATACGCCCTGCGAAAGGCTTCAAGTTGAGTCTCTGGCAAATCTTTTATCGATTGAATATCCTTATATTCTTCGCATGCAAGTGGGATTGCGATTATTTTATTATCCTGCTCGCCGCGATCAAGCATTTCGATCATCCCAATTGCCTGTGCTTCGACAATTGTACCCGTTTCAAGCGGATGCGGGGTAAGAATTATCACATCAAGCGTGTCACCATCCCCTCCCCGTGTTTGCGGAATATAGCCATAATCAAACGGGAAAACGAAACCATTTTTAAAAACAAAATCGAGCTTGATTATATCAAGCGCCTCATCATATTCGTATTTATTTGGGCTGCCTTTTGAAATTTCTACAATTACGTTAAAGACCTCTGGGCTGCCAAGTGGAATATGTTTAAAACTCATAATGGCGATATTAGCGAATAAAACACCAGCTTGTATCCGTCAGGGTCTTTGACCACAAATTCACGCTTGCCCCAGGGCCATGTTTTTGGCTCGGTGCGCGGCTCAATTCCTTGCCCTTTAACCCAAAGAAAATATTTATCCACATCTTCTCTTCAACGTACGTATAAATTCCGAGCCCTTTCGGCTTCTTGCCCGTTAGTTAAGGAACAAAGTAAAGCCTCGGAGCGTCTTTACCGAGTAATAAAGCGCTATAAAAAAGAGAAGCGCAAGAAACTGGTTAGCCAAGAAAAATAGGTCTACGCGCCCCGTAAATGCATCTACCGCGTAGTATTCAAAGATGAAAAATCCCAGAGCGGAAGCTACCGCATTAAAAATAATAACCCAGCGCTGCCGAGGATTGGTCAGCCCCGCTGTCACACCAATTCCCAGCATCGCAATAATTGAAATGAATATCGGCAAATTTATACGGTCTTGAAAAACTGGCAACGTAAGGAGCATCCCGATGCCACCGATAACAAAAATAAGCCTGATAGTATCTCCGTAATAATGAGGCAACTTATCTTCTTTCATTGGTTAATAATAACATACTTTGCCATGGATCATACCCATTCCCTCTTTTTAGCCACAAGCAACTGAGGAAAGAGATACCGCGTGCCAAGCAACGCAAGCAACAAAGAAATCCCACCAGAAATAAGACAGTAAAAACAAAGCGCTTTGATGACAAATATTTGCACGAAGAGAAGCCCAAGAGATACGATGAATCCGAAGAGCCCCAAGGTTGCCGCAAAGAAAAGCAAACGATATTTTTCTTCGGCAAGCGCAACAAGCGCGATCACAAAAACGGCAATGTAGTATACGGCGCCGATAAGCGCAAGTGGGACAGCACCCACCACTGCATAAGAACTCATAAGAACCTTTTCGCACTCTCCTACCAAAGAACATGGTACTGGCGCATCCGTATAATGGGCTATGGTCAGGTACGCCGCATCAGTGAACCCGATAAGACTAAGCGCCAGAAAGAGCTTCGATAAGAGCCTTAAACTCGTCATAGTTTCGAGGGTTTTGGATTTGCTTGCTATTGAGGAAGAAGGTCGGTGTTCCGTTTATGCGGGCGCGCATACCAGAGAGATAGTCTTTTGTTACTTTTTCTTTTACTTCTTTCGAATCTAGCGCCTTTTCAAAGACGCCTTGGTCAATCCCCAGCGAAACCGCATATCCTATAAACAGCTCGTCGGGATTCGAGGATTCCGCCCATACCTTCTGGTTTTCAAAAAGCATGTCGTGCATTTCCCAAAATTTCCCCTGTATTCCTGCGGCCTCTGCCGCATGCGCCGCACGCTCGGCGTTTGCATGTATCTGGCTCAATGGAAAGTGGCGGTAAACAAATTTTACGCGGTCACCATATTCAGAAGTGAGTTGTTTTACTATAGGATAATATGCCGCGCAGGCAGGACATTGGAAATCGCTGTATTCCACAATAGTAATTGACGCCTCTGTACTGCCTTTTACCTGATCAGAAGGCATGAAGAGTTCGGCAAGCGATGCTGTAGCCTTACCCACGTCACTTTTGCTTGTTGCAAAAAGAAACGCTAGGCCCGCGGCAAAAACCATCAAAAGTCCCGCTCCAATATAGATACTGCGTGATTTTCTTTTTTTACTTTTTGCGTAGATGTGTTCTCCCATCGTAGTTGTATTTATTCATGGGTCTTTATAATTGTTTACCCCTTCAATGGTGAAGCTGGCGCGTACCGTCGCTATAATGATTTACTCCTTTCCCATATCCATACATCATATTTTTATAGTATTACTTTTATTTTATTATCTCAACTTTCACGGCCTTTTCCTATGTTTGTTTTCTACCAAAAAGCGGGCCGTACCACACAGCACCGATAACCATAGCTAGTACTGCGCCCACAACGACTGCAAAATAATTTACTGCTAATATATCCATAATTTTAATTAAATTATTAATTTATAAAATTGCTTTTCCACGGTATCACCATCACCACACTTTGAAA
>Ga0194121_10005137_pt1 | contig 18391 bp, 16 predicted proteins | sample TA2MahCa50mmetaG_FD_148609 | JGI IMG/M metagenome (GOLD analysis project Ga0194121, IMG submission 148609) | Freshwater microbial communities from Lake Tanganyika, Tanzania - TA2015020 Mahale Deep Cast 50m | ecosystem: Environmental > Aquatic > Freshwater > Lake | place: Tanzania: Lake...
TCGCCTTCACTGAAGCTGTAGAAATCGAAGTCACCATCGACCATCCCTTTCCAAGAGATTTGAGTCTAGAACTTCAATCTCCCGGTGGAACGAAAAGCATCATCTTAAATTCAAATCGATTTACACCGGGGACTCCGGATCCGAATAATGAGAATGGATTTTGGCTGATTCCCAATTTACAAGCAGTGCGATTTGTAACCAATGCTTTTTATGGAGAAACCGGGGTTGGCAATTGGACCCTCAAAGTCGTAGATGCGAAAGCTAACAATACTGGAAAGTTAATCGGATGGAAAATTAAGGTTTTTGGTAACTAAAGAAAGTATGAAATATGAGAAAAATCATTTTTAAAATAGGGCTTCTCGTTTTTTTAATCACACTCATTGGATTGTTTTTATCGGATAACTCCCCTCTCAGCCGTTTTTTACCTTCAAAAAATCAACTGACTCACGACTCCGAACTGGACCCAAATCAAGTAGCAGCCACCCAATCCGCAAGAGGGCTATCGAGTCTTCCTCAGCCCGAGCGCGCCAAAACACCCGACCCACTTAATCCTAAATCGATTCCCCCAGAGCTAGTTTCAGCGATGATTAAAAAACTTAACATCCCTCGTACTTCGGCACCCAGAGGCTCTTCCTTCTTAAACTTTGTCAACGAACGCTTAAGAGATCCGGAAAAACGGCACCTAGAAAAAGAAGTTCAACTCCAAAACCGATCCTTTAGAACCCTTCCCGGAGTTTTTGCCCTTCCGAAAGATGCGTTGCCCGATAGTATCGATCGGAATTCACAGATTATGAATTTTAATCGTTATGTAGTTTTTCGTACTGACGACTCTAGCCCACCGCCAAACTCCCTGCCAGTTATTTACAACTCGCAAAGCGGGACCATTGCCTTAGTAACTGGGAACCTTACCGTAGTATTTAAGGGGACTCCGACGATTCAACCTTTCACCAACAGTGGACTTAGCCTTATCCAGAGCTTTCCGCAGGTTGGAATAGCTACATTCGCGGCAACGACCAAAGACATTATACAGCTCAACCAATTGATTACCGGCTTAAAACAGATCCCAAATATTTCCGACATTTCGGTCGAATTAACCGAAACCGAGCGAGTTCCCTTTTAAGAACGTTACTTTTTTTATTACACCCAAGAACAATTCCAACTGACCGGTTTTCCATTTTGATACGGCATAATTCCGTGAAATTGTGTCTCGGTGTGATTAAATAGTAACGGGATAAAATATTTATCCCCTTCCCACATAGGAATTTCCATCTTAAGAAACCGTTCAATTTCAATCCACTCCAGCGTTCCTTCGGAATTTTTTGTAAAAGGGGCTCCTTCAAACTTCGTGATCACAAATATAAATCCCAGCCAATCCTCTCCATTTTTTCCAAATCCGGGCCAACTGACTGTTCCTCGCAATTTCATTTCAGTGCAATAAATGCCGGCCTCTTCTAAGATCTCTCTTCTCATGCTTGAAACGATATCTTCATCGGATTCAATCTTACCGCCTAAACCGTTATATTTTCCATGGTGTTCGTCTCCCGGTCGCGAATTTCGATGAATCAATAGGATCTTTTTTTGATCTGGAGAAAGAATATAACCAAGTGTTCCGAGAATGGGTTGATAGGGCATTAACAACTTCCTTTTAAAAGTTTAGATCTAGCAAATTTGAGGAGAAGAGAAAATAAAGAAAGTAAAAGAAGAAGATCTTAGCGTCAAAACATTAGCCATTGAGAATTTGGAAAAGTCTTCGTCAATACTAAATCCCCCCAGCTTAAATATATTAATTTTTCCTCCACCTACCCTCGCCTTGGGAGGAATTTAAGAGTATGCTCTGGACCATGAATACATTCGATCATTCCAAAAACAAAAAGCAAGAAAGTCATGACACCGTTCCGCCTCCCAATCTGATCTCATTCATGTTGAAGAGGTGGAAGCCTAAACCCGTTAAAAGGATGGCCCCCCTTAAAAATGCGGACTATTTTCATGCAAGGCGCAGAGCCCTCTCAGCTAAATTCCCAGGCGAGTGGTTGATTATCCCCACAGGCCATTTGAAAGTAAGATCCAATGATCAGCATTATAAGTTTAGAGCCAACTCTGATTTCTTTTATCTCACAGGTAATTTGGAACCGGACTGCGTTTTAATCCTAGCGCCTGAATCCAAAAGCCACAAAGATATTCTCTTCGTTGAACCCAATCCCGGAAAGACGGATGCCACTTTTTTCACCGATCGGGTTAAAGGAGAACTCTGGGAAGGAGCTCGACTTGGAGTTTTGGAAAGTCGAGAGCTTTATAAGATCTCCGACTGCCGATCTTTGAATGAATTGGAATCTTTTATCTTAGCAACCGTGAAAAGCACGGGAAAACCCATTCGTACCCTTCGCCAAATTTCAGAAAAGCTTGAGAAATGGTTACCACTTGAAGCTAGTGAACAAACTGAAAAAGATAAATTCCTTGCCGCAACTCTGGCAGAGATGCGCTTAATCAAAGATAAGGCAGAATTAAAGGAACTATCCGTAGTGATCGATGCTACCCAAAGAGGTTTTGAAGATGTCATTGCCCGTTTAAAAACTGCAAAAACGGAAAGAGAGCTCGAAGGTGTTTTCTTTACCCGTGCGCGAATCGAGGGCAACGATGTCGGCTATGCCTCGATTGTAGCTTCTGGAGCACATGCCTGTACTTTGCATTGGAATAAAAATACTGGAAAGATCCAAAAAGGGGATCTTTTACTTCTAGATGCAGGTATTGAAGGAAACTCGCTCTACACGGCAGACGTCACTCGAACTCTACCCATCAGCGGAAAGTTCACTAAAGAGCAATTAGAAATTTACGAATTGGTTCTTTCCGCCCAAAAAGCGGGTCTAAAAGAGGTTAAACCTGGAAATGATTTTATGGCACCTAATCAGGCGGCCATGGAAGTCCTGGCAGAAGGGCTAGAAGCGTTGGGGATTTTACCCTGTTCGGCCAAAGAGGCTCTAAAAGATGAAAATCAATTCTACAAACGATACTCGCTTCATAATGTAAGCCATATGTTAGGAATCGACGTCCATGATTGCGCTCAGGCGAGAGCAGAAAATTATAAATACGGAAAGCTGTTACGAGGCATGGTTTTAACTGTTGAGCCGGGACTGTATTTTCAAACAGATGATCTTACCGTACCTGCTAAATACCGCGGAATAGGTATTCGCATTGAAGACGACATCGTAGTGACTGAAAGAAGCTATAAAAATCTTTCGGGCAAGATTCCTTCGGAAGCTAAAGAGATCGAAAAGTGGATGAAGTCTATTTGGGATAGTTCGAAAAAGAGGAAATAAAAAAAGGCGGGTAACATTTCGTTACCCGCCTTTAACAAGATAAAATTCACTAACTATTAGTAGTACCAACCATAGTAACAGTTGTTCCAATAATAGTTCCAGTTATAGTTATAACGATAGGAATAGCCATAATTGAAGTATCCTGGATTATAGAAAGGACGATTCCAGTTGTAGTAATAAGGACTGTAGCCACCCCAGGAATTCCATCGGTAGCTGTATCCGTACCATCGGTATCGCCAAGCTTCAGTGGAGCTGTCTTTATCCAATTCTTTGTTAGAGAGTTTAAACTCAGCTACTTTATTTAACGGATTTTCGATTTCACTGATTGTGGAATCTAAACCGTTAGTAGCAGCTTTAGCTGTAATTGCATTGTTTAGTTTGTTAACACGGAACACTTCAACTAGTTTAGTCTCCGGATTAACTTTTACCATCATCGCTTTCGGAGCGACTTTGGCAGCTTCGTTAGCTTCGTTATCTAATTGATCAGCAACAACATTTGAAGCAATAACAAAAGCCATTGCAACAACTGCTGCTTGTAGCCCTTTCAACATTTTCATATTTACCTCCAAATTAAAGAACTCTGGGAAGAGGACGACCTCTCTTTCGAGCCCCCTTTAGCTTTATCTCACTTGCCGTTCCTTACTACTGCTATACAGAGAGATCCATAAAATTTTTCATGATCGGTTCATTTTTTTCCCGTTCCCCCAAAAAAACCAACCTCGGAAACTCGGATTTACTTTCTCTAATTATTTGTTTTCATTAAGATTACTTCGTTTTGTGGCTTGTGTGACAAACTTTGCCTCTGGACAGAACTTACAAATCCCCTATATTGCGGCCAATTTACCAGCAAACTTAGGAATAGCTCATGATGAAACAGATAGTTCAATGGCTCGTAGTGGGATTAATTCTCTCCTGTGGGGGCAATAAAGCAAGTTACGACAGTGATAACCCAAACAATTACCCTTATGAAAGTGGCCCCTCAATCATATCTAAAGCCTCATTTCAGATAGGTTCCATTCAAAGAAGTTTTGTCCATCAACACAACGTAAGTTGTATTAATGATAAAAATCGAAATGAAACAGTGATTTTATTTAACGATGAAACTAGCGGATCGACATTATCGGTTCGAATGGCTCAAATCGACCTCAGCGATTCTTTTGGCTCAAGAAGCTACAATGTTGTTGCAAATCCTGGCGAAGACAGTTTCATTTTGGCTATCAATTCCGACAAGGCGAATGGCGTTTTTCGACTTCAAGCCAACTCTTCGGCCAATTACGTTCCTAATTGCCAAATCAATTACACGCTCGACTCCTGGCAAATGAATGCAAGTTTTCGTTGCTACTCTATGACCAGCCGATCAGGCCAGATTCAAGAAGCCCAAGGAGAGTGGAGTTGCAAAATCCAGTCGGAGGATCAGTGGCAGTGGTAAGTCGATATTTAAATTTAGCTTGTACTCATCTGTCTTTGTTACTTCTGTGTCTTGCTTTTTCGACCTCAACCTTACAAGCTGCCAGTGTTTTAGAAAATCTTGTTGAGTTGAGAAAGTTTTTTGGTCTGACCCAATATCAATATCGCCCTCAACTTACTCAATTAAAAATAGCCGTTATTGACAATGGCTTTGAAGGCTTTGATTCAAATAAAAATCAACTTCCCGCTTCGGCAGAATTGGTTTCTGCTTATCCCAAAGAGATGATCACCAAATTTAACTTAGGTGACCCTGAATATATCCAAGCCCCCTTACCCACAGAGCACGGAAAAATCATGGCACAAATTGTCTGGGGAATCACTGGAGCCAATCCTCAGGGGCCCAAATTCTACTTACTCAACGCCAATGGGATCACCAACTTTAGAAGAGCGGTCCGCTACGCTATCGAACAAAAAGTGGACTTAATTTTATATAGCCAGAATCGTGAATGTTGCGGGAATTTCGATGGTGGTGGATTTATCAACGCCATTGTCAACCAAGCCACACAGGCAGGGATTCTTTGGATCAATGCCGCTGGAAACTATGGGGGACATGTCTTTAATAGCTCCGTACAATCAGTAGGAGCCGATGGGATTTTGAACTTTAAGCGTGCCAGAGAATTAAGGCTTCGAAGTCGTTTAGACGAAAACAAAGCCCAGATTATTTTGTCCTGGGGAGCCAGCGGTGCAGAAGAAGATTCCGGAACAGATCAGGATTTGGATCTTTATGTTTATGATAAAAATAACCAAGTGGTCGCAAAGAGCGAACTCAAACAGGTCTTAAACAAAGATTCTCTAGCTGAAGGAGAAACATTTCTGGCTCGCGAGAGAATTGTTTATGAATTCTCTAAAAATCCAAACGGCTATTACCGAATTGTAGTGAAATCCAAAAATAGAAACTTAAATCTGAATCAACAGATCAGAATTATTGTTATCCCAGAAAGACCCCCTATCCAGGATAACGAGAAACAAAAAATGGTCGATGCCATCGAGTTCTTAGATGCGACTAAAGGACAAGAGATCATGGTTCCGGCAGATAATCCTAATGTGATCACAGTTGGCGACTTAAGCTCTTTCTCCGCCCAAGGCCCAACCATGGACGGCAGAGTTAAGCCGGAAGTTATTCTAGAAAATTCGATTGCCAATTTTTCAAACGGTCAATCTTCGTCTGGCACCTCAAATGCTGCCGCCTATTTCACTGGTATTGTCGCTATCTTGAAATCCTATGCCCCACATCTTAATCGAGAAAGAATCATCGGGTTTCCTAAAAAGCGTCCTGCTGTTTTAGGATCCACTATTCGAAAAGTTTCTTTCAAAGAGATAGTCTCCCAACATGGGTTGATTTTTAACAGCCTGGAACAAATGCTTGATGAAAGCCCTATTCTTGCCGGACGATACACTGACGGACGTTACGTCATCGGAATTTCAAAACCTCCTTCTGAAATCCTAACTGAGCTTTGCAGCAGAAACTCGTCTTCAAACGAAACTGTGGAATACTACCTTCGATGGGCGGGGAATTACGATCGAAACGGTCGTCCCGGAGCAACCACCCTACAGTGTTATTCGAGAAGAGTTCCTACTCAAGAAAACGACTATTCGCGTTATCCTTGGGAACAATATGGAGGAGAAAAAACTTCTTATATTGAAATTAGACAGGTTTTTTACTCCGGTGCTCATCTCCCAAGTCAAGGTGTGTGGCAAACTCCCTCGACTGAAAACCTATATCGCCACTAAAAAGACCGACTCTGCGCAGCGGCGCTTTTAGTTCATAAAGGCTATAATAAGGATTCGATTTTTAACTTCGTAAACATACCCTATGGCATCGAAAACAAAATTACTTTTAGCCCTATGCTCGTTTCTTTTTTTATTCTCGTTGAAAGTTTCATGTGAAGATTCTCAGGTAAGATCCGTTAAATTTCATAACAAAATAAAACTTGCCAAAGATATCAAGAAGAACAAGCCGATTCTTAGCAAAGAAGATCAGATCATTTCTTTTGAAAATCAAAGCTATCGCCTAGTGAGAAGAGCCAACCAGTCCTTATCAGCTCAAAACCTGGAAACAGGTAAAATGGGAGTTATTACTGGAATTCTTGTTGTAAAACTAAAAAAGACTGCCGATTTTTCAGCTTTCGCACGTAATCTCGGTTTTGATATTAACTACTCAGCTCCTCAAATTCACACCCTTTTTCTAAAATTCAAAAACTTTAATCATCCTCTTTTAGATCTGGCGATACTACGTGAAAATCCCGACGTAGAACTAGCCGAAATTGAAGTCATTGAATCCAAGGTAAAAACTAAGTGAAATTAAGCTTTAAATCTCAACTTATCGATTTCATTGTCAGTGGAATTGTTGCTTTGCTGCTGCTCTCTTGTGGTTCAAAAAACAGCTCCGAGACCAGCTCAGAGAATCCCCTTTTCAGCCAACAATGGCATTTAGTGAACACCGGTCAGAAATCGTTTTCACAAAATGGTGGAACCAGCGGAGAGGATCTTCAACTCTCAAGCACTATTGCTGCCGGATTAACAGGATCTGGAATTAAAATTGCTATCTCCGACTCCGGCACACAAACGGCTCACGAGGATCTTCAGGGAAATATTTTAACCGGTTCCACAAGAGACTATAAGCTTGCAAGTCCGTGGCTTGGGGATCCCACTCCATCGTTTGCTCAAGTTTCTGCCGATGCTTCTCTAGCTCATGGAACGGCGGTTGTAGGCATTATTGGGGCACTCGCAAATAATGGGAAGGGAGGAAAAGGGGTTGCGCCCCAAGCCTCTTTAGTTCCATTTCGTTTTACCGACTCCGAACAGACCACTGCAATGCTGGTCGATCAAGCGACCGGGAATTTTCATATTTTTAATTACAGTTATGGCTTTCCATCGTGCCAATATTTTCCAATTAACACCTCTCTAAAATCTCAAATGGAAATTGGAGCTACCCCGGGAGATGGCAGCAAAGGAACGGTCTATGTAAAAGCGGCAGGAAACGAATTTGTCGGATCTTTGGGAGATTGTAATTCATCACAGTCGAATTTTGACTACTTAGGAAACTCTAACTTTGATGGAATAAATACTTTAAAAGAAACCCTTGTAGTAGCGGCCCTACGGGCCACAGGAGTCGTTAGCAGTTACTCCTCACCCGGAGCCAATATCTGGGTGAGCGCACCTGGAGGACAATTCGGAACAACTTCTCCTGCCATCGTCACCACCGATTACCAAGGGTGTGAGTCCGGGTATTCAACGTCTTCAAGTACTAAAAATGACTTTGAGTCGGGTAAAGACTCTTTAAATTCAAGTTGCAACTATACAAGTACAATGAATGGAACATCTTCCGCAGCCCCCAATACGTCCGGAGCTATCGCCCTAATGCTAGAAGCCAATCCTCTTTTAACTTGGCGCGATATCAAATTCATCTTAGCGAAAACTGCTAGAAGAGTGGATCCAACTTCAGGAAATTCGAATCATCCAGCAGGCGCCGCCTTCGATTTAGAAGGCCATGTCTACCAACAGGGTTGGGTTCAAAATAACGCCAACATCTACTTTCACAATCGTTATGGTTTTGGCGCAGTCGATATTGATGCCGCAGTTACCCTGGCCCAAAATTCCTACACACTGTTGGGCTCCCCTCTCAATAGCGAAGTCACAAGTTCAAACAACTTAAATCTTTCAATTCCAGATAAGTCTGCAGTAGGAGTCACATCAAGTCTCTCTATAGCAGATAATTTGAAAATCGAGTCGGTAGAGATCACTTTTTCAATCACTCACCCTGCAACTAGTGATCTTGGATTGGAACTAACTTCTCCTCAAGGCACAAAAAGCATTTTGATGAATATCAACAGCGGAATCATACAGTCCAATTTCAGCGATACGCATTTTATTACTAATGCATTCCTCGAAGAGATGTCGTCAGGATCTTGGACTTTGAAAGTCATTGATGGCGGTCAAAATGATACAGGAACATTAGATAAATGGTCTATTAAAGTTAATGGCCGAGCGGTTTCATTACAAAATAAAAGAGGCGACCTCATCACAAAGTCGCCACCTTTCTCTATTTTTCAAATCCTTTTAGAGACTATTTTACCATCTCGTAAACCGCGGTTCCTGGAATACGAACTTGCTGCGGCTTTTTAGTCCATCTGGAAAAGCTCTCTCTTCCCCACTTGGCTTGTGAAAGATCCAAGTCTCTATCCAAAGTCATGAAATCTTTTCCTTCAAGGACGGTCGATTGCCAAGCCCCTTTGACTAGGGCCGTAACTCTGAGCTTACCCTTTTGCATAATCTCTCGATCTTTACGGTTCACTCCATAGATGGAATTGTCATGAGTTAGTTGCTCGTCGGTTAAATAATCCCAGAACCCCATCCCCTCAGGCATCGACCAATCCCCCAAGCCAAAATTAAGGGTAGACCGAAATTCCACTTGATCGCTGTCACTCAATAGAGCGCCAAGCCCCGTCATAAATTGATCCCCCACAGGCCCCAACCCCACAACACAAGAGAGCAGATTAACTTTTAAATTTGAGGCAAATGAGGCTTTAGCCTGAGTCGCTTGGTTAAGAGCCAATTTCCATTGTCTTAGTCCCGAAGTACAAGGAACGGCTCCGCCAGACTCTGAATATTCTCTTATACTCAAAATATCTTTTTTAGAAGTCGGCGAATAATATTGATCATAATTGGTCTTATCCTCGCCATTTGCAGCGGCATTCCACTGCCAACATTCGAAGCTATTCTTGAAACTCTCATTCATCGGAAACCACATTGCCCCTGGCAATCCGTGAGCATTAATATTTAAAACACCGATTTTTTCTCCCCGAACCAAGCTAACTTCGGCTGATTTTATTAGAAGCTCCTCAAGCGTTGAGAAAAAAATCGTAATCGAACGATCATCATTTTCAACAACCAAAGGAGTTTTATTATCTGCTTCAGCAGGAAGAATATAAGGAGTCCATGCGTTGTCTTTTTCATAGGGATGCACAGAATTATCGTGTCGATGAAATTTACCAATGCCGATTTCCGCCGCATGAATCACTAGATCCGCATTGGCTGTATTGGCGATCCCTACAAATAGACAAACAAACACGATGAAATAACGCATGATGCTCCCTTGGTTAAGTTTTAGTTTTTAATGAGTAACCGTGAAATCAGTCTATTCAGTTAATGCCAACTCGACAACAAAGAACTGATCGAGCAATTTTTCAAAGTTTACTTTATAATTAGAAGAGTTACCCTTTCTCTGACTTACCTCTGATTAATCATGAATCGAAGTCACCTAATTCTTATCATGCTGTGCTTAAAGCCCCTGTCTTTACAGGCCAAAACTACCTTAACTTGGGAACAGTGTGTCAATCGGGTCGCCACCCAAAATCCCGAATTGAACTCAACTGAGGAGGCTATTTTTTCGGCACAAGCTAAGAAACGAGCCTCTTGGAGTGGATTCTTGCCTCAGTTAAGTGCTAATGCCGGTGTCATAAGAAACAACTTAGGTGTGACTTCGGCCGGACTTAACGCTAATCGCGATCAATTTTCGGTTGGGGTTCAGGCCAGCGAAAATATTTTTTCCGGTTTTAAAGATTTTTACCGCATTGCTAAAGCCGATAGAGAAATCAACCTTTCTCGGGCTAACCAAAAAGCAACTCGGGCTAAACTCAGCAGTGATCTAAAAACCCACTTTGCCAACCTCCTATTCAATCAGGAACAAGCTGTTTTAGTTGCTTCTATCATCAAGCGACGACAGGATAACATGCGCATGGTGAAACTGCGGTACGAAGGAGGCAGAGAAAATAAAGGTTCGTTTCTTTTTAGCAAAGCTTCTCTAGAACAAGCCCTTTTTGAAAAGCAGCAGATTGAAAGGGCAACCGAAGTTTCAAAAGCCAATTTAGCAAGAGTTTTGGGAGGGGCTCAAGACCCCGATTTTGAGATTTCGGGTGCGTTATCTTGGTCAGAGGCCGATAAGTCGATGCAACTCAAAAATCTCGTTTCACAGACGCCAGAACACCAACAGGCAGAAGCCCAATGGACTGTTGCCGAAGCTGACAAATTTATTGCTCGAGGAGATTTTTTCCCGGATGTCTCATTGAACGGTTCTTATTTCAAGATTGGAGCCAATTTTCCACCGCATGAACCTCGATGGTCTGTCGGAGTGTCAATATCTCTTCCCTTCTTCCCTGGTGGACAAAATATTTTTAACTACCAAAGTGCAAGTGCCGAAGCTAATCGAAATGATTTTCTGAGAACCAATACAGATAATCAGATTCTAGCGAAACTTCAGCAGGCTCATGCGACTTTCATTGATGCTATCGGGTTACAAAATGTAGCGGAAAGATTTTTGGTGGCCAGTGAGGCGAGAGCCATTATCTCTCGCGGAAAATACCAAAATGGTTTGATGACCTTTGAGGATTGGGATTTAATTGAAACTGATCTTATTAATCGACAAAAAACTGAACTTCAGACAAGAAGAGATGTCGTTCTAGCTGAAGCGGCTTTTGAACAAGTCCAAGGAAAGAGTGTTTTTCCATGAAAACAACAAGAAAAACAATGATTCCGTTTGCGATCTTAGGTGTGATTATTCTCTCAGGTATCATTTTTTATTTTTCTCGAAATGAAAAAAGAGAAATCATCTACCAAGAAGTCTCCGTTACCAAAGGGCCTATAAAAAATACTATTTTGAGTAGTGGTGTCGTTCAGCCCGAAAATAGACTCGAAGTGAAAGCCCCCATTGCCGGCAGAATTGAAAAAATCCTAGTAGACGAAGGACAGTTGGTAAAAAAAGGGCAGGTTTTGGCTTGGATGAGCTCTTCCGAAAGGGCGGCTCTTCTTGACACAGCTAAGACAAAAGGCAAAGAAGAGTGGGCTTACTGGGAAGAGGCCTACAAAGCCACTCCCTTGATGGCCCCTATTTCTGGACAGATCATTCTGAGAAGTGTCGAGCCCGGGCAAACGATTACTATTCAGGATGCTCTCATCGTGATGTCGGATAGACTCTGTGTGAAAGCCCAAGTCGATGAAACCGATATCGCTCAAGTGAAACTCAATCAGAAGGTGGAAGTCACTCTTGATGCCTATGCAGAACATCCAATGGAAGGTACTGTAGTACATATTGCGTATGAATCTAAGACAGTGAATAACGTTACTACTTATCTCGTCGATATCATTCCCTCATCGATACCAGACTTCATGAAGAGTGGAATGACGGCCAATGTCGTATTCACCACAGGCGAAAAAGAGGAAACTCTACTGGTTCCAAGCACAGCTCTTCAGAAAGAAAATGGCAAATTTAAAGTGCTGCTGGCCAATGCCGGTGATACCAAATCGCCAACACAACTTTCCGTCGAAGTGGGAGTCAACGACGGTAAACAGGCTGAGATTGTGAGTGGGCTCAAAGAAGGTGATAAGGTGCTCATTCCTAAACTTTCGCCTTCAGCCAGAAAAAAAGATTCCGAAACTAAAAGTCCACTCTCACCTTTCGGTAACCGTGGAAAACGCAGCCATTAAACAGTTTTATGATACAAATTTCAAATCTAACGAAAACCTATCGGATGGGAGATCTTTCTCTCACCGCTTTATCGGATGTTTCCATCACCATTCCAGCCGGAAGTTTCATCGCTATCATGGGGCCCAGTGGATCTGGCAAATCAACTCTCATGAATCTGATTGGATTGCTAGACTCTCCAACCTCGGGCAACTACCAACTTTTTGGTCAGGAAATCGGGCACCTCTCAGAGGACGAATTAGCTCAACTTCGTCGAAACACGACAGGATTTGTCTTCCAGCAATTCCACCTACTTCCAAGAACTTCGGCCCAGGAAAATGTGGCACTTCCCCAAATATACTCAACCCAAAACATAAACTTGGAGAAAGCGGGATGCCTGCTCGAATTGGTTGGACTTGGGAACAGAAAAGATCACAGACCGAATGAACTCTCTGGAGGTCAACAACAAAGAGTTGCGATTGCGCGAGCTTTAGTTAACAGCCCTAAAATCGTCCTGGCGGATGAGCCCACGGGAAATCTCGACTCTAAATCGGAAAAAGAGGTGATGAGTCTTCTATCTGAACTCAATAAACAAGGAATTACTGTCATCTTAGTCACCCATGAAGAAGAGATTGCGAAATATGCCAAACGAATTATTCGAATGCGAGATGGTAAGATCATCTCCGATGAGAAGATTAAAGAAAGAAATCTTCCCCAAACATCTACCGAACTAGTCTTACCGATAGACACAAAAAAAGAGACATCTCCAACTATTTCTTTTTTAAATTTCTCAGTTCATATTCAAGAGGGTGTAAAAGCTTTAGTTGCCAATAAAATAAGAACATTTCTATCGATGCTAGGAATTCTTATAGGAGTAGCTGCCGTGATTGCTATGCTGGCTTTAGGCCGTGGCGCACAACAATCCATCGAAAGTCAACTGGCCTCTTTAGGTTCTAATTTACTCACCGTCAGAACCGGATCTTACAGAATGGGGGGTGTCTCTCTAGGGACCGGGGCCATAGCCAAACTCACCACTGAAGATGCAGAAATCATCAAGAAAAGCATTCCTTCCGTCAAAGCCACAGCAGCTGAAATTACCGGCAAAGGTCAGGCCACTTACAAAGACAAAAATTGGAGCACCCAAGTGATGGGGACCACAGAGAACTATCCCATCATGAGAGCCTCTATCCCGGTCATTGGACGTTTTTTTGATGAATCGGAAAACAGAAAACGAATGAGGTTGGCCGTTATCGGGATGACTTTAGTCACTGAACTTTTTGGAGACACAGACCCGATTGGAGAATACATCAAGATCAACAAAGTACCTTTTCAAGTCATCGGCATTCTCCCGGAAAAAGGTAATAACGGATGGAGAGATCAAGATGACATCATCATGATTCCTTTGCAAACCGCCATGTATAGACTCTTGGGTAAAAATTATGTCGATCAAATCAACGTAGAGATCGAAAAGCTTGAGGATATGGAAAGTGCGGAAGAGCAGATCAAAAGCATCATAGAAAAACGTCATCGAATCGCGCCCTCTCAAACCGATGCTTTCCAAATTCGAAATATGCAAGATATTCAGTCAGCTTTAAGTGAAAGCAGCAAGACCATGAGTTGGTTACTAGCTTCGATCGCAGCAATATCACTGCTCGTAGGCGGCATCGGAATCATGAATATTATGTTAGTTTCGGTTACGGAGAGAACACGAGAGATTGGGTTAAGAAAAGCGCTGGGAGCTATGCGCAAAGATATCTTGATTCAATTTTTGGTCGAAGCCATGGTGGTGAGTCTGCTAGGTGGTATTATTGGGATACTTCTTGGAATCGCTATTACTTTAGGACTGTCTTTTCTTGCTAATTGGACCACCTCAATTTCCGTCTTTTCGATTATTTTAGCCAGCTTATTTTCTGCTCTCACAGGAATCTTCTTTGGATTATGGCCCGCCAGAAAAGCGGCCTCTTTAGATCCGATCGTGGCATTACGGTACGAATAGACCTCAAGTCTTTTCGTTTTGTTTCATCCTTTTCAAAATCTCATTCAATTGGCTGACATGGGTTTGAGATTCATTTAAAATAAAATCTGAAAACTTTTTGCGGTTTTCATCTGGCATAGCTGCGAATAATTTCTCACTCCCCTTCTCAATACCGATATCTTTGAAACCTTCAAGAATCGAACCTGAAAAAACTTCAATCACTTTGATGTTTACCGATCCTATTCGAAAAGTGACTCCAGCTTGAAGCGGCAAGAAATGCACCTTTTGAGAGCCAATGTAAATACCGTTTTTGCTTTCCAGATCTTCAAGACAAATTTGATGAATGGAGTTTTCAAAGATGCGAGCGTGCTTCCTCGAGCAGAGAGGATCGGGGATTTCAATATCAACACCCGACCTTCCCAACAGAAACGAACTTCCTTCTTTCTTAATTAATCTAGTCTCGCTTCTATCATTTACTCTGATTGAAATTTCTAAAGTTAATTTCATTCCATCTTATTCCTATAAACTTTTATCAACACAGGGCCCAGAAAACGCAATTTAAAAAATCCGTTAGTTTCATGAATCTCTAAAGGAAGCTCTTGCTTCAATATCCACTCTCTAAGCTCATTAATAACACCAAGAACTCTCGCATCTGACATCTGGGGGTGATAAGACTGCCCTGGAAAAAGTTGTGCAAAAACAATGCGGTAATTAAAAGGAGAATAAAAATCTTTCGTTAGGATCGTTAACACTTGGTGAGCTGGACTATCCACAATCAAAGGCTCTCCCTGTAATACTAGAACTCCTTCAGAACTTCTATACTCGATGTTTCCAGTCTTTAAATCGAGAACCTTTGCCGAACAATCAATCTGAGTTGAATCTATTCCCCAAAAATAGCTTTCAGGAACCATGGGAAACATATTGAATTCCTTCATTAGCTTCTCTTTGAACTTTTCGTGAGGCGTTCCAAAAAGAAGATGAATCATTAATTTTTTATCCTTCTTGTATGTAGCTTCAAAACGGTCGCAATCTCTCACGGTCTCCCAATGCTCTAACTCGACTGCTTTTAATCTAATTTCTTTGAGCTTTTTTGCATGAGGTTCTAAGAACCCTTCCTTTTGAATATTAAGAAAAATTCGCCACTTCTTAATAAAAAGCATAGCGACAGTTGTGCCCCCATGCAGGTTAGCCTCAGCCTCATAAAGCAACTCATCAGCCCTTCTAAAGTGCTTAAGTTGAATTGCACTTTCAGCAAGCCGCTCTAATGCATTACTCACCAATAGTTTATATTTCAGAGGCTTACTTACCTCGCAGACCTCTTTCAACAACGCTTCAGCCTGTTCGCATTTTCCTTGACTCAGGTAAGCACTCCCCAGATTTAACTTTCCCACAAGTCGATCATAATCAGAAATATCCTTCTCCTTTACGAACAGTTCGAGTGGCTCAACAGCCTTGGCATAGTCCCAATGAGCAAACAGAGCAAAAGCGCGATAGAGTAAGCTTTGTTTAACTTTCTTACTGTCCACCTTATTCAGTAAACCCAGAGCCTCTTGCCAAGCACCAATAAAAGTTAGAGCAGCAGCATATTCAGAAAGTTCAAATTCCGTGGGAGCAGTCCCTTGAACACCTCGCACATAGGGATGTAAAATCGTAACCGCAAGTTGGGATCGACTGGCTCGACGAGCCAGATTGGCAATCTTTGCTGCATAAGTTCTAGGTATTAGACCAATGTCAGTGCCATCAATTTCGGACTGGAGAAACGAGAGTTCTCCTTCTCTCAGTTTATTTTCCAAGAGGGTAAGATGTTGATCTAACTCATATGACATATTTGACATAAGATTAACATTGTATCTGCTATTTATCCTAACGTCTCTATTTCCTCCCAAAAGAATGATTTATTTTGCCTATGCTTTTACGGATGAATTCTCAAAAATTCCCTCTTCACTTTTGCATCTTTTTTGCATGTAAAAGCGTTAAAAATGCGGATTGAGGGGAAGTGATACGAACTTTAAAGAATACGCTGTCAAACGTCTTGGCAATCCTAATGCTTATTTACACTGGGGTGGCATCAGCTGAGCCAAAGTTGAGGCCTGGATCTAGTCGTTGCCTATCAATTATTCAGGCCCTAGGTGAAAAGCCGGACTTGAGATGGATTCGTACGGGGTTCAGGGTAAGGGCTATTCGAGAGAAAATTAGGCCCGAAGAAATAGACCTCACTCAAGCCATGGGACAATTGCCGAAGATGTTACGAGAAAGTCTAACCGAAGCGGATGCAGAGGGTTTTCTAGCTAAAAAGACAGATAAGCTCGAACAGCTTAGAAAGTGGGCCGATCGGAAAATCAAAGATCGAATTCTTAATCTGACTCGAGCTCCGCAAGGGCTTCGTCAGTTTGACCTCTGGATGCATGATAAAAATGGAAATGAGGGCGGGTTTGCAATCCGTCAGCTACTTAAACCGGATGTAGGATATTTTGGCGTAGGACACGGTAATGCCGGCGGTCAGGTTCATTTGATTTATCCCTTCACCGTGTGGAGAAAACCGATCATCGAAGTCCAGATCGACGTCGATAAAATGATTGAAATCTACTCCAAACTTCCGGGCGTAAGAAGCTCAAGATTTATCTTTTATAAAACCTGTAGCGGGGGGCTTGCCAGTCAAGATGGGGAACCCGATGCTGTTCGTTTGGCAAGAGCGTCTGGGGTTCCGGTCATTGCCCCCATGGGAGTCTTAGTCAATAGTGGAAACATCATCGAGGGCAAGAAACGACACTGGGAGACATCGGTTGAGACGGAAGAAACTGAAAAACTACTACCGAAAAATAAAGCCTTTCGAATTTTTATGCCGGATGGGACTTCAAAAGAACTATCTTTTGAAAAAATGAAAGAGCTCATCATACGAGATGAGTTCCTTTCCAGAGTGACTTACACAGAAAATAACTAGGGCACTAGTTTCTCATTAATAATATCTTGAGGGCTAAACCTTTCGACCGGATGATGTCCTGAAGTGTATTGTTTCGTTTTTTCCACCCAATCGGCCATAGTTCCGTTGGCCGTTAGAGTTTCGCTAAAAGCTTTATTGAGCGCCACGGTGAACTCAGATCCTAAGGAGCCTGCGCTCGATGTTTCATCTGATCTCGAAGAGGCAAAAACAAAAAGACTTTTCCAATAACTCTCATCGCGATGATTGGATCCGAACTCCTGCATTAAGTTGTCTACGAATTGTCCCGCATCGCTTGAGTCAAAGAGCGGAGAGAGCAGTTTTCTTAGTGGGTCGACAAGAGATCCTGAATAACACGAATCAAACATCATCACCAATCTTGAAACAGGTCCCAATCCTTCGCGCCCTTTTTCAACGGCCCTCCGTATTTCGGAAATTGTCATTGAGCGATCTCTTAGAGAAATACCACCTTTAGAGCCGTGACCGGAGTAGTAGAAAAACAGTGTTCCGTCGTTTAAGGTATTAGTGGAGAGAGTAGAGAGTCGGTTTGCTACATTCGCTACAGTACCTTGACTGCTCCAGAGTTTGTTTGAGACGAAATTATAGGCGGAATGAGCTCCCATGGCCTCTACCATTTTCAAATCTTTGTCGATGCCAGGCAATCCCCCCGGAACTCCAACGACGAGGAGTTGGTTTTTTCCTCCCGGATCAGTGACGAGATCTCTTGAGGTTGAAGCTACAATTAAAGATGAACTTAACGCGAGTAAACCAGTGCACAGAACATTGATTCCATGTCGCATAGGGAAGGCCCTTTCATTTGTTTTGGGGAAGTCGAGGATTGTTATTGCTCTTAGTTTAGGTTAACGAAAATCTTCTTAAGGAGGAACTCCTCGAAACGGCTTCTGTTAACAGCTGTTTTTGCGTCAAGTTATTGACTCTTTCGAGCACGAATCGAGCAGTTCGTATACGAAGAGTGTTATGTTCATTGGCTTTTTGAAAAACAGATGACTATTCAGGTAGTTACTAGTTAAAAAGCCCACTCAAAGGGTGCAGGTATCAATCATCCGCGATGTATCGAACCCTATCCCGAAAGACTTAAATCCTTATTAACTCTCGGTATTACTGGTTTTAACGAAGAAGGCCTAGGCAAGAATCCTCAAGACAACCCCTGTCACATCAAGCCATCAGCTACTTCCACCAAAACATAGAGGGTTCAGGGACTGAAGCAATCTTATACA
>Ga0194121_10005139_pt1 | contig 18389 bp, 21 predicted proteins | sample TA2MahCa50mmetaG_FD_148609 | JGI IMG/M metagenome (GOLD analysis project Ga0194121, IMG submission 148609) | Freshwater microbial communities from Lake Tanganyika, Tanzania - TA2015020 Mahale Deep Cast 50m | ecosystem: Environmental > Aquatic > Freshwater > Lake | place: Tanzania: Lake...
GGAGAACTCGCCCCCGACTTCGTGGCCGAGGCGCTCACCACAGTTCGCGTTGAAGATGTCCCCACATGGATTGCGGAAACGGTCGGCGACACCATGCAATCAGTCCGCAGAAGAGCATTGCCTCGTGCACCGTCTCGCAAGTCAGGAACAGAAGCCGCCGAGCCCTTTGCTGATACAGGATAGAGATTTCTACAGCCTAGACTGGACCTCTGAATCGTGAAGGTTTCGCCGCCATCTGTGAGGATAGTAGCGCTCCCCCGCGTATCAATAGCGGTCACTCTGGCCAGCACACCAAAACCATTGGCGTGGAGGGTGCTGGGCGTGATGGCCGTCGATACCAGGCCAAACATGAGCGTACCTGCGAAGAGTGCGGTCGAAGCATAGCGTCATAGCATGGAGATGTTCCTTAGTACTGTTGGAGAGACGTCTGTAGTTCGCTCATACCAGTAGTCGATGCTGAACGATCGAGATCGCGGTGACCTAGCAAACCTTACGCTTTTTCATGAGAAAGTATCCCGCATACTTTTTATAGAGAAAGGCTCATTATTTTTATCAATTGCATTAAAAATTTGCATCCATCCAGCATCACGTGGCTTGCCGAGCCTGTTGCCGTTCCAGATCGACCCAGGCTTGATCCGCGGGGCTCAAGGCTGGCACACAGGGTACCGTGTAGTCCAGACGCTCACCATAACTGCCCGCCTCGTAGACCTGCGCCAGCACCATCTGCAGATCGGCGACGACATCAGGGTCGTTATCGGCCAATGGCAGGCGTACCCGTGGCAACCGTTGGCGTAGCTGTCCATAATACAGCTCATATCGCTCACGCTGGCCTGTTGCCCGGTTCACGCAGGCGAGGTAATCGTAAGTGCGGCGCCGGCGCGCGGCCCACTCTGGTACGGCCAGCACATGCGGGCCCAGACGCAACAGGTCAATCTCGACAAGATGCGCCTGACTGTGCAGCACCTCCCGTTGCTTGGCGCAATACGACTCCCGCCCTGGCCCGGCGTATTTATTGGTAGGGCTGACTACCTCGATGACCGTCACAACCCGCTGTCCCGCCTGCCGATCCAGGATCGTGATATATGTTTCGTGGAGTTCCAGGGGCACCACGTCGACCAGGACAGGCGCATCCCCCTCGATGACAGCGACAACAGGGCTGCCAGCCTGTGGTTGATGCTGACGTAGCCATACATCAGGAATGATGTCACGGTCTGGACCTTCGACAAAGACACGCTCCTCGATAGCCGCAAGGTACCGAGGGCGCAACCGAGGCTGTAAATGATCGCAGAGGTAGACAATGAAACGGGCATGCACGCCCGGCCAGATATCAGGGGCTTCGAGGTATGGATCCATGCCTGGAAAGATCATGCTCACGAGTGTACCCTCCTGTAGAGCTTCCAGCGGGATGGTATGCTGTACGTGAGGAAGATAACGTCAAGGGCTGGCACGGCGCAAGCACTTGCCGAGTCGTCATCGCGCGTAGGCGCAGCGCGACCGCGCAGACGTGCCAATGGCGTTTGCGGTTGCAGTGCCGTGAGCCTGGCATGTACTATAGGGCGCAGAGCGGGTGGCTGGAGCAGGCTGCTCGCCTGGCGCTTCGATCCGTCTACCAGCAGGAGCACTGCCATGCAGCTTGGTTTTATTGGCGTGGGGAATATCGGCACCCCCATGTGTCGCCATCTTATAGAGGCCGGTCACGAGGTCCTGGTCTATGACGTCAACCCTGCCCATGTAGCCCGTATGGTCAGCCTGGGGGCACAAGCTGGCGAGAGCCCTCGAGCGATAGCGCAGGCCTGTAACATTGTGTTCAGCTCCCTGCCAGGACCACGCGAGATTGAGCTGGTAGCGCTCGGGGCCAATGGCATTGCCGACGCAGCGCGGCCGGGGTTGATTTACGTTGATCTCAGTACCAATGCACCGACTGTCGCCCGACGCCTCTGCGCAGCCCTGGCCGCCAAGGGCGTGATCATGCTCGATGCGCCGGTCAGTGGTGGCGTGGCGGGGGCAGAGCAGGGCACCCTGGCAGTCATGGTCGGTGGCGATGCACAGGCGTTTACGACCTGTAAGCCCTTGCTGCAGCACATCGGCACCAATGTCTTTCGTGTGGGTGATAGCGGCAGCGGGTGTGTCGTCAAGCTAGTCAACAACATGCTTGCTTTTGTAAATGCCACAGCGGCCTACGAAGGCATGCTGCTGGGCGTGAAAGCCGGGGTCGATCCACAGATGATCCATGACATCGTGCAGGCGAGCAGTGGGGCCAGTTCGGCGATGCGGGCTTTTCCCAATAAAATCTTTGCCGGGGATTTTAGCCCGGGGTTTATGATTGATCTAGCCCACAAGGATTTACGCCTGGCCCTGGAACTCGGGGATGAGCTCTCCGTACCCTTGCTGATGGGCAGCGTGTGCATTAATTTCCTGCGAGAAGCGCGTGCCAATGGCCGGGGTGGGGATGATTTGTGCGGCCTGATGCGCCAGATGGAGGAGCATCTCAATATGGCTGTGCGTGTGCCGCAGCCGAACGCGTAAACGTGGTACAGGAGGAAGCCCGATGGATTGGCTCACGGACTCGATTATGGCCAGACGCGGTGTGGCCCGTGCTCAGGCACGTACCACGCATATGCTGACGGAGGCGCTCCAGGGGACTTACCATTACACCATTGGTCCGTACTCCACCCCAGTGCTGCAGGTGCTGCCAGGTGACCGCATTGTGGTTGAGACGCGCGATGCCTTTGAGGGCAAGGTACGGACGCCGCAGGACTTGCCGACCCAGGTGTTGCGCATGCCGTTCGTGAATCCGCAGAACGGGCCGATTATGATCGAGGGCGCAGAGCCGGGAGATGCCCTGGCCGTGTATATCGAGTCCATGGCGCCGCGTGGGGCCAATCCGCGCGGTACGTGTTGTATGATCCCCGAGTTCGGTGCCCTTACCGGCACGACGTACACGGCAACGCTCAACCCACCCTTACCGGAAATCGTCCGCAAAATTGACCTCGACGAGCAGTATGTCTACTGGAGCCCACGGGTGACACTGCCCTATAATCCCCACATTGGCACGCTCAGTTGCTCACCCGAGATTGATTCCATCAACTCGCTCACGCCGGATAGCCACGGGGGCAACATGGACCTGCCCGACATGGGGCCTGGCAGCATCACCTACCTGCCGGTGCGCACACCCGGCGCACGCCTGTTCATTGGAGATGCGCATGCCTGCCAGGGCGATGGCGAGGTGTGCGGCGTGGCGGTGGAATACCCGAGTCTGACCACTATCCAGGTGGATCTGATCAAAGGTTGGACCCTGCCCTGGCCCCGTCTGGAAACCGCCGAGGTGCTGATGGCCATTGGCAGTGCCCGTCCGCTCGAAGATGCGACACGCATCGCCTATCGTGAGTTGGTGTTGTGGATGGAGCAGGACTACGGTTTTGATCGCTGGGATGCCTATATGTTGCTGTCACAGTGCGGCAAAGTACGGCTGGGGAATTTCGTCGATCCCAAGTACACCGTGGGTGCTGCGATCAATAAGCCCTATCTGGCCTTACCGTAACCTACCGCGAAGGAGTAACCGTATGGATCTCGGCTTGCGAGGTTTGAAAGCCATTGTCTCTGGCGGCACCAAAGGGATCGGGCGCGCTATTGTAGATACCCTGGCAGCGGAAGGCGCTCAGGTGGCGTTTTGCGCACGGCAGGCCACCGAGGTAGACGCTACCCAAACGGCTCTACGTGCCCAGGGCGCCACGGTGCTGGGACGTGCCCTGGATGTGCGCGACGCGCCAGCCCTGCAGGACTGGGTGACCAGCTCGGCTCGTGATCTCGGTGGCCTGGACATTGTCATTGCCAACGTGAGTGCCCTGGCCATCCCTGACCATGAGGACAGTTGGCAGAAGGAATTCGAAGTCGACCTGATGCACACCGTGCGCATGGTGACCACAGCAATGCCGTACCTGGAGCAGAGCCCGCACCCCGCGATTGTGACCATTTCCAGTGTCTCAGGCCGCGAGATTGATTTCGCTGCGGGGCCGTACGGTACCTTCAAAGCGGCGCTCATTCACTATACGCAGGGCCTGGCCTATCAACTGGCCCGTCAAGGCATCCGGGCCAACACCGTCTCGCCCGGCAACACGTATTTCCCTGGCGGGGTATGGCACCAGATCGAGCACGGCAATCCGCAGCTCTTCAAGGAGGCGCTGGCCCTCAATCCGACCGGGCGCATGGGCACACCACAAGAGATGGCTAATGCCGTGGTGTTTCTCGCCAGCCCGGCGGCGAGTTTTATCACGGGGACCAATCTCGTCGTAGATGGGGCACTGACGCGGGGTGTACAGTTTTGACAGTGCCGCTCAGAGACCCACAGTGTCTTCCGGCCTCGCAAGCCTGGCCTGCTCCCAGGACACCACCGCCAACTCCGCCATGGGCACGGCTGGCCGCGTGTCGTTGGCCTCCGCCTATAGAGGATAGAGTAACCAACCGCGCCGCCCGGTGTTGCGCACTCTGAACAGGTGCCCACCGCCAGTCGTCACGTACAGGGTGCGTAAGTCCACATCGCCGAACGTGCAATTAGTCGGGCGGTCCACCGGTACCGGGTGCGTCTCTAGCACGCGGCCCGATGGAGCAAACACATAGATCATCGGCCCTGGTCCGGCCTCACGCCAGCCAGCGCAAGCGATAATGTTGCCGTCCGTATCCAGACACATGCCATCGACCCCACGCTGCACGCCCCGCGCGTCATTCCCAAAGGCATGGAGCACCGTGTAGGCCCCGAGGGTGTCATCGTCACGGAGCGGGTAGGCACGTAGTTCGCGTGTACCATCGTAATCACTCTGCGCCACGTAGAGGGTGCGCTCATCCTGCGAGAACAGAAGGCCGTTGGGCGAGGTGGTGTCAAAGGTCAGGCGCTGGAGCTGCCAATCGCCGCCCGCCTGGGGATCGAGCCGGAGGATCGAGGCGTGATCAAGCTCACGCTCCGCAGCGGGACGGCCGCGTCCAAACGGATCCGTGAACCAGATGCGGCCTTTGCGGTCAATGGCGAGATCATTGGGGCGATTGTGGCGACGGCCGTCCAGACGGTTCGGCAGCCCGGTGACGCTGCCGTCCGGCTCGAAACGGGCAATACGGTGCTGGCCGGATTGACAGCCGTAGAGACGTCCCTCGGCATCGAACATCAGACCATTGGTATTCTGCGTCCCGGTGCGGAACTCGGTACAGGCACCCGTGTGTGGATCATAGCGCATGATCCGGTTCCCTGGAATGTGCGTAAAGAGCAGTGCCTGCCCGTCCCAGGCTGGTCCTTCGGTCGTGCCCCCGTAGGGGCCGGCGAGTAATTCAAATTCCCAGGCCATCGTGTGTGTCTCCTTGTGAGTCGTGTGGCGTCAGCACGTCTCTGGTATGAGGATCTTACACCTTCTGGAGAAATTGCGTCAGTAGCGTGCTCACGTGCTCGGGCTGCTCCTGCTGGACCCAGTGGCCAGCGCCTTCGAGCACATGGCAGCCCAGCATGTTCGTACAAGCGGTGCTCTGCATACGCTCCAAATTCCCCGGACGCTGATAGCGGCCCCAGTCGCTCTTACCGGCAATAAACATGGACGGCACATCAATGGTACGACCGGAGAATATCTGGAAGTGCGCACTGTCCAGGCCACTCGTGCCGCAGCGATACCACTGCAGCCCTCCCTGGAAGCCGGTGCGGCTGTACTCCGTGCTGTAGACAGCGAGTTCGTCCTCGGGGAGCCACTGGCACGCCGCAATCTCTGCTGCAGATGGCATAGCTGGTGCAACGGTCTCAGCCATGCCCTGGTGGAGATCCATGATGTAATACGTGGGCATTTTGGCCAATTCCGGGGCGCTCCACGCCTGGAGTGGCTCGGGGTGATTGCCTGACCAATCGGCACTCTTTACGTGATAATATGCTCGGAGAAACGCGTGCACACCCTGTGAGCAGGCGTGCATATTGGCGTTGGCCTCGCGGGTAGAGTAATACCACTGATAGTGTTTGCGCGGACGTGGCAGGGCTGCTAGAGCCGCGTGGATAGGGTCTTCCACCGGACGAGAGGTCTGTGCTGGGGCCTCCGCCGTCTGCCAGGGCAGGGGCGGTGGACCAGCAAACGGCGCACTCATCAACACGACTGAACGAAACACGTCTGGGCGTATCAAGGTGCACCAGGCGGCCACCGGTGAGCCAAAGTCGTGCCCGATCACGGCGGCAACTGCACGATAGCCCAGTGCCGCTACCAACCCAAGCGTGTCCCGCACCAGATTGAGCATACGAAAGGCATGCAGGTCCCCATCGTAACGGTCATCCCAACCAGTAGTACGCCCATAGCCGCGTTGATCAGGGGCAATGACATGGAATCCAGCCGCGGCCAGGGGCAGCATGACCTTGCGCCAGCTATAAGCGAGCTCTGGAAAACCGTGCAGCAGGACAACACAGGGCCGCTCGCCGGTCTCAAAACCAGCCTCCAGGAGATGCATGGTGAGACCGTTGATGTTGGGTACAAAGCGGGAGCGTATGCCGGATGGCAGCGGGATAGGTTCATACGCCTCAGGTGGCATCTGTCTCTCCAGAGCGGTACGACGTGAGCAGGTTCTCGCCGTGGTTTGTGCTATGATACCCAGGTCCGTGAGCCATGTGTCATCAGGATCAGGCCTCGTGAGGGAGCAGCTCATGCTACAGCAACAACTGGGAGCGATGCAAATCAATCGTATCATCGAGTATGCGAGTTCGGAGTACGTGCGGACGAGCTTTTTTCCGCAGACTACCCCGGAAGACTGGGGGCAGCACGAGTCATGGATGAAACCGCTTGCCATGGACCAGGATACGGGCAATTTGACACTGGTGATGCAAGCCTATCTGGTGCGCACGCGGCATCATAACATCATTGTAGATACCTGCGTGGGGGACCACAAACCGCGCCCGAGCCGAGCCAACTGGCACATGCAATCGCGTGGGACGGTCCCTGCCAACCTGGCGGCAGCGGGCATCAGCCCGGAACAGATTGACTATGTGTTCTGTACTCACATGCATGTCGATCACGTCGGCTGGAATACGCGCTTGCAGGACGGCCGCTGGGTACCCATGTTTCCGCGCGCCAAATACATTTTCTCGCGCAAAGAACTACAATACTGGGAAGCGCTGCCGCGCGACGAACGGACGGCGCATTTTGTCGATAGCGTCCTACCAGTTGTTGAGGCTGGACAGGCCGTGCTGGTGGAGAATGATTACGCCCTGAATGACGAAGTCTGGCTGGAGCCAACCCCCGGCCACACGCCCGACCATGTCAGCGTGCGATTGTCGTCCAACGGTGTGCAAGGCGTGATCACCGGCGATATGATCCACAGCCCGGTGCAATGTGTGCATCCAGAGTGGGTGATGCGTGCAGACACCGATGGGGCGCAAGCCTGCCAGACCCGGCGTGCCTTTCTGGAACGCTATTGTGAGACGGATATCCTGGTGTGCGGGTCGCATTTCCCAGCACCCTCCATGGGCCATATCATCGCCCGCGACAACGCCTTCTGGTTCCAGTTTATCAACACAATCAAGTAGCGCAGCCCAGCGAGCGGAGAGCAGCGATGGCCCAGTATGACGTGGTGACCCTTGGCGAAACCATGCTGTGTCTGACGCCTCCAGGTTTGCGACGCCTGGAGCAAGCCACGACTTTGGAGGTCGAAGTCGCTGGCACGGAGTCAAACATGGCCATTGGTCTGGCGCGCTTGGGGCTCAAGCCGCTGTGGCTCTCCCGCCTCACACGGAATCCCTTGGGACGTCTGATTGCCCGTACCATTGCCGGGCAGGGTGTGGACACGTCACGTATTGTCTGGACAGACGACGACCGCGTGGGTCTGCTCTTTCTTGAGGAAGGCAAGGCCCCGCGTGGTAGTCAGGTGTTCTATGATCGACGCTACAGCGCGATCAGTCAGATGCGCCCCGAGGAGTTGCCGACGGAGCTTTTTCACCCGGAGGGAGCGCGTCTCTTGCATCTCACGGGCATTACCCTGGCCCTGGGGGCGCAGAGTGCCGCCACCTGTCAGCGCGCCATGGAGCTGGCGAGAGCTGCTGGCTGGCTGGTGAGTTTTGATGTCAATTACCGCCGCACCCTGTGGGAGCCAGCCACGGCACGACAGCACTGCGAAGCCTATCTCCGACTTGCCGACCTGCTTTTCATCCCACGCGGTGATGCCTGCACCCTCTATAATCTCGCCCCAACGCTACCACCCGAAGACGTGATGGCGGCCCTAGCACTACGCTATCCCCAAGCTGTCATTGCGCTGACTCTGGGTAGTGAAGGGGCTCTGGGACGTGATGCGCAGGGAACTCTCTATCGCCAGACCGCTTTTCCAGCCGAGGAAGTGGGACGGATAGGCGGTGGTGATGCGTTTGCTGCCGGTTTCCTGTACGCCTATCTCACCACAAGCCAGGCTGACGCGCGCCTCCCACAAGCGCTGGCCTGGGGCGCAGCGATGGCTGCCTTGAAGTATAGTGTGCCTGGCGATGTGCCCATCATTGAGCGCTGGGAAGTCGAAGCGTTACTGGCACAAGGGCATGGTGGCCCGCGCCTGCGGCGATAAGCCACCTGTGTTGCGCCTAGCAGTTCTCAGGCCATCCCAGCCGTAGCTTGGCGTGTGTCTAGCGTTCTGGTGGCTTGGTTGTCATAGCGCGTCTCCGGGGCCTTCATCTATGCTGCATGAGAGGTCCATCAACGTTGATCTCTCCTGTGATACAGCGTGATGCATCCAGCACCGCATGGCTGAAGACCGTGCTAGCCGTATGGAGATTCTGTTGTGAGAACGCGTGTACAGCCTGCGACCCTCATTCCCCCCTATGGTGATCATCTGGTCAACGTGTGCGTGCCGGTAGAGGAGCGTGACGCGGTCACTGCGTACGCCAACCAGCTGCCTTCCCTGCAGCTTTCTGCGCGCGCTGTGTGTGATCTTGAGCTGCTCGCCACTGGCGCCTTGTCTCCCCTGGACCGCTTTATGGGACATACAGACCATCAGCGAGTGGTGGAAGAGATGCGCCTGTCCTGTGGCATGTTCTTTCCTATGCCAGTGATCTTACCGGTCGATGCCCAGCCGGCGTTTCATCTCGACTGCGATATTGCTTTGCGAGATGCCGAGAATCGTCTCCTGGCGGTGATGACCCTAGAAGAGATCGCCCCCTGGGATCGTCGGGCCGTTGCTCAGTGTGTTTTTGGGACACTCGACTCCCGACATCCCCTGGTAGCAGAAATGCATCGCTGGGGCAACCTCCAGCTCTCCGGGCGTCTGCAGGTGCTGCAGCTGCCCACCCATTATGACTTCCAGGAGCTGCGCCTGACACCGGTCCAGACGCGTGCCCACCTGGCAACGCTGGGCCAGGCCAATGTCGTCGCGTTTCAGACTCGTCATCCCATGTACCGCGTCCACGAGGAGATGACGAAACGCGCTCTCGCAGAGATCAGAGGCACGCTGTTACTCCAGCCGGTCGTAGGGTTAACCAGGCCTGGTGACGTTGACCACTATACTCGCGTGCGCGCGTATAGAGCGCTAGCTGCAAGGTACTATGATCCGCAGTGCACGTTGCTGGCTCTCCTCCCGCTGGCGATGCGTCTGGCAGGGCCACGCGAAGCACTGTGGCATGCACTCATACACCGGAATTACGGGGCCAACTACTTTCTCGTGGAGCGCGACCACGCCGCCCCCGAACCGGAGGCGAATGGGGCACCGTTTTATAGCCCCTATGCTGCCCAGGCACTCTTGCAACGCTACAGCACCGAGCTGGGAGTGCGCATGATGCCCTACCGTGAACTGGTCTATCTTCCGGACGAGGCGCGCTACGAGGAGGCAGACCGCGTGCCACCTGGTACACGTACCGCATCGATTTCGAGCGCGCAGATCCGTGAGCACTATTTCCAGCAAGGGGAGAAGCTCCCGAGCTGGTTTACACGGCCAGAGGTCGCAGACATCCTCGCAGAGACCTGTCCGCCCCGCTATCATCAGGGAGGCTGTATCTGGCTGACGGGGTTAAGCGGGGCAGGGAAGTCGACCACTGCGGAAGTGTTGACCGTGCTGCTGCTAGAACACGGACGCCAGGTGACCCTGCTGGATGGGGACGTTGTCCGCACGCATTTGTCGAAGGGGCTCGGCTTTAGCAAAGAAGATCGCGACACCAACATCTTGCGCATGGGTTTTGTGGCAGCAGAAATCGTCCGGCATGGGGGCATGGTCATCTGCGCCGCCGTGAGTCCGTATCGTGCCACCCTCCAGGATGTCCGCACGATGGTAGGCCCAGACCATTTTATTGAAGTATTTGTTGACACACCGCTGGAAATCTGCGAGGCGCGTGACACGAAAGGGATGTACGCCCGCGCCCGCCGCGGCGAACTGCGCCATTTTACCGGGATTGACGATCCCTATGAAGCGCCAGAGCATCCAGATATTGTCCTGGATACCATCCACCATACGCCTCAGGACAATGCCCAGCGTATCCTGCACGAGCTGATGCAGCGTGGCTTTGTACGGCGTCCGGCGGCAAGCACTCGCACTAGCGATGGGATAGCGGGGTGTCTCTAAGGCCATAGGCTCGGCTCCCTGACCGTCTGCCAGGCCCGCCTCGCTGGACGCCTGCGTCTCTTGAGGAGAGACCAGGAGAGGAGTATAGTCCCCACGTGTACTTTCGGCAGAGGCAGGGTAGAACGTCTCCCAAGGCAGACTCAAGGAGGAACGCATGCGTACACCCATCGTGACCCGTGATCGTGTCCCTGAATCCTTACGCGCCGCCTTTGATGCGGAGACAGCCAGCAGCGGCGGTGTCGTCGAATCCGGCCCAGGCTCTGCCATGATCAATAGCCCCGAGATGCGCCGCCGGGCCAATTATCTGGTCAACTACTTGCGCGACGAGTCGACACTGCCCAAAAAAATCCAGGAGCTCGCGATGCTGGTGACCGCCCGGGCGATGGACTGTCAGTTCATCTGGAATGCCCACGCCGCACGTGGCCGACGCGAGGGCTTAAGCGATGCGCTGGTGGATGCACTGCGTGATAAGCGGCCGCTGCCGTCGATGCCCGCCGATGAAGCAGCGGTGGTGCGCTATGGCACCGAATTTTTCACCACGCATAAGGTGAGCCAGGCGACCTTTCAGGCAGCGCTGGACCAGTTCGGAGCTCAGAGTCTCGCCGAATTGACCACCTTGATGGGCTATTATGCTATGTTGGCCTTTAACGCCAACGCCTTCGAAATTGATCTACCTGCTCAACGGACCGAGTCCGTCTTACCGGTGTAAATCGCCGCGACACCATCACTGGAGGAGGGCTGCGTATGCCGAGTGTTGCCATGTCCACCGTGCTTACCGATGCTGCCGCGGCAGTGTCCGCTGATCAGGTCGCGTCTTTTGAGCAGAGCTTCCGCACGAACCCCGCGTATCGTATTGCGCAAAACGCTGTGACCCAGACCAGCGTAGACGACATCGCCCTCAATCGCGACATTGTCACGGGGGTTGATCACTCGTTTTCCACTGTCCTGGATGACTGGAGCGTTACCAACCAAAAGCGTTCGGGGCGCTGCTGGCTGTTCGCCGGCTTGAATCTGTGCCGCCACGGTGCCATGGCCCGCATGAACAGCAAATCTTTCGAGTTTAGCCAGAATTATCTGCTGTTCTGGGACAAGCTCGAGAAGGCCAATTATTTTCTCGAGGCCATTCTGGAAACCGCGGACCGCCCGGCGGATGAACGCACCGTACACTGGTTACTGGGCAACCTGCTCAGTGATGGGGGCCAGTGGAACATGTTCGTCAACTTGCTGCACAAATACGGGGCGGTGCCCAAAAGCGCCATGCCAGAGACGGAGAGCTCATCGAACACCATGCGCATGAACGCTCTCCTGAAAGAAAAACTGCGGGAAGGGGCGCGGACGCTCCGACATGCCATCGCCCACGGCGCGAGCGTAGAAGAGGCGCGCGCGACCAAACAAGCCTTCCTCAACATTCTTTACCGTATGCTGGCGATACATCTCGGTACGCCCCCGAGCAGGTTCGACTGGCAGTGGCATGATAAAGACCGTGCCTTCCAGCGTGACGGGATGCTAACACCCCAGGAATTCGCGGCGAAATATATCACCCTACCGATCGACGAGTATGTGTGCCTGGTGCATGATCCACGTGACACCAGCCCGTATGGCAAGACGTTTACCGTGCAATACCTGGGGAACGTCTGGGAAGGCGGCATCACACGCTATCTCAATGTCGACATGCCTCTGCTCAAGGACATCGCCATGCGCGCCCTGGCGGATGGGGAACCTGTCTGGTTCGGCTGTGATGTAGGCAAAATGCTGCGTCGTGACAGCGGCATCTGGGACGCCCAGGTGTTTGACTATGCAAGTGTGTACGATACAGCCTTTACGCTGACCAAGGCCGAGCGCCTGGTGCATCACCAGACACAGATGACGCACGCCATGCTCTTTACCGGTGTGGATGTGGTCGAGGGGACTCCGCGACGCTGGCGTGTGGAAAATTCCTGGGGTGAGGAAAACGGGCAGAAGGGTTTTTACCTGATGAACGATTCCTGGTTTGACGAATACCTCTTTGAAATTGCGGCCCGTAAGAGCTATCTCCCGGCAGCGCTACAGGCGGCCTTGGATGCACCACCGATCGTGTTACCTGCCTGGGATCCGATGGGCTCACTGGCCAGCGATGAGGTGCGTGCTCTATGAGCCTGGCGACGACCACCGCCCAGGGCGCTATGACTGGCGCGCGCTATATCGCGAGTCTCCAACATAATGCCTTTCTGACACCGGGGGGTCTGATGTCCCTGGGGTCGATGTCCGGTATGCACATCTTTTTCTCGTAAATTTCGGCCCGTATGGTGCAGTTGCTGCGGGAAATCACCGGTTCTGGCCTGATCATGCAGCCCAGTGAACAGGACCTGGGGCATCCCGTATTGCGGCCGTATCTGGATAACTATATGCGCGACAAAAACGTCGATGCGGAGACGAAGTCTCGCTTACTCCGCCTGGCGCATGATCTCGCCGTATCTTCGTTTGGTATGCGTCAGGAGCTGTATGAATACTGGCACGGTGGGGATCCGAATCGCAATCGCATCAACCTGCTGCGTAGCTATGATCAGCGTGATATACGTGCCCGTATTGAGACATTGCTCTCCGCGCCCCTGGCCCATGGCGAGCGCTCTGGCTCCGTGCCCTCCCCCTCTGGGAGAGGGCACGGGTGAGGGCAGCGTTGCTCTCTCCTGACGTTCACCGCAGGCCAGCGCCGAGAATGTCACGGGCCACGACATGCTTTTGCACCTCGCTTGGCCCCTCCCCAATACGCCGGATGCGAATCTCGCGATACCAGCGTTCGAGTGGCAGATCCTTTGCGACCCCCAGGGCCCCATGGATCTGCATCGACCGGTCGACGACGCGCCCGCTGGCTTCGGCGGATACCAGCTTGGCCAGCGCCGACTCCGTCCGGAACGGCTCGCCACGGTCGGCTCTGGCTGCGGCATCCAGGATCAGCCAGCGGGCCGTGCGGATATCGACCTCGTTGTCGACCAGCATCCATTGAATGCCCTGACGCGACGCCAGCGGTGCCCCAAAGGTCTCGCGAATTTTGGCATACTGTACGGCCATCTCGTGGGCTTTAATGGCCACCCCGAGGCATTCTGCAGCATACGGAATGCGCTGGCGTGACAGGCGATCATTGGCAATGGCAAAGCCGCCACCCACTTCGCCCAGGATGTTAGTATGCGGGACGCGCAGGTCTTCGAGCTGAATCTCGGTGGCGTATTTGGCTGAACGCAGCGTATGCACAATCCGCCGCACGTTAAAGCCTGGCCAGGCCGTTTCCACGATAAAACAGGTGACCCCGCTGCGTCCTGTCTCGGTACCTGTGCGCGCAAAGACCAGACCATAATCAGCCCGATCGGCCCCGCTGATCCACAGCTTTGAGCCATGCAGCACCCAATCATCGCCGTCTCGTACCGCACGTGTCTGGATAGCGCGGGCCGGATCGCTCCCACCCGAGGGTTCGGAAAGCGCAAAGAATACCTTCTTTTCACCACGCAGCATGGGGTAGAGATAGCGCTCTTTCTGGGTATCGGTGGCCTCAAAAAGCTGTGCCTGCCGGGCGCCGCCAAAAACGTAATAGCACGGCGCATACAGGCCAGCGCGGTGCTGGCTGCATTCAATGGCAATCAGGCAACGCGTGACGAGATCAATGTCCGGCCCACCATACTCGGGTGGTGTGTCCAGGCCATACAAGCCCATGGCTTTGGCCTGTTCCACCAGGCGGTGATAGTCTGCTGGCGCGAGCTCATCGGCGTCCGGATCCAGGTGCTCTTCCAGCGGTACGATTTCCTCACGGACGAACTGGCGAACCATGTCAACAATCATGCGCTGTGCTTCAGAGAGGGCAAGGTCCATGGGGATTCCTTTAGTAACTTACCCGAGCCGTAGGCGACCCAGGGTACTGGCATCGATATCGAGATTGCCAACGGGCAGACGACCGTGGTCATAATGATAGGCTTGCAGCAGTTCGAGGTGGCGCGTGTGGTAGGCCATATTCACTTCATAGCGAAACTGGGTGGCCGCCGCTGGCGGTGCCTGCAGCGCTTCCTGCAGGGCGCCCTTTAGACCAAAGGCCGAGCGGCCACCAGCCACGCCGATGTAGACAATCTCGCCAGTGCTGTCGGCGAGCTGATAGACACCGAGATGGCCGGGTAAGTGCGCCACCTGTGCCGCTTGCAGTGGAATCCACGGTTTGTCGAGACGAACGGCCATTGCCACGTGCTCCATGCTGGATACATACCGTCAGAGGTGATCAGGAGCAGGACAATAGCACAGGCAGGCGGCAGCGTCTATAATGCCTGCTTGTCGGCGATGCACCCCTGTGGAAGCTCTCTCTGCGCACCAGAAGGAACTGGCACCATGCAACAACCGTTGGCGGGATATCGTGTTATTGATCTTGGGCAGATTTACAACGGCCCCTATTGTAGCCTGCTGATGGCCTTTCTGGGGGCAGAGGTCATTAAAGTCGAGCCCTTACAGGGGGAGACGGTGCGCCATCGTGACCCGGTGAGTCTCATGCCGCATCCCTATATTATGCTGAACTCGAATAAGAAGTCGGTGACGCTCAATCTCAAGCATCCCCAGGGCAAAGCTCTGCTCCGCGAGCTGGTGGTGCAGGGGGATGTTGTACTGGAAAATTTTGCCGTGGGCGTCATGGAGCGTCTAGGGTTTGGCTATGAAGCGTTGAAAGCTATCAACCCGAAGATCATCTATGCCTCGTCCAGCGGGTACGGGCGTGGTGGACCGTACGCCCATTACTCAGCGATGGATTTAACAGTACAGGCGGTCGCCGGGGTCATGGCGATTACCGGGTTTCCCGAGAATCCCCCAGTCAAGGCCGGGCCAGCGGTGTCCGATTTTATCGCCGGCATTCATCTCTACGCCGCCATTGTCACCGCTCTCTTACGCCGTGAACGCACGGGTGAAGGCTGCATGGTCGAGGTGGCCATGCACGATGCGATCTATCCGTCGCTCGCGTCGAATCTGGGGGCATATTACGACAAAGGCACGGTGGTCCCGCGCACGGCCAATCGGCACGGTGGTCTGGCCATTGCTCCGTACAATACCTATCCGACCAGCGACGGCTGGATGGCCATTTTTTGCGCGGCCGAAAGCCACTGGCCCCTATTGTGTGCGGTAATGGAACGCCCAGAGCTGCGTGACGACCCGCGTTTTGCCACGAACACCCTACGCGCCCGCCACATGGCAGAGGTCGATGCCCTGGTAGGCGCCTGGACTCGGCAATTCACCCGCGCCGCCCTGACCGACCTGCTCACCAAGGCTGGTATGCCGTGTGGGCCAGTGTTGACGCTGGATGAAGTGGCAGATGATCCGAACTTAAAGCATCGGCAGATGATTGTGGAGTTGGACCACCCCGCCAAAGGCCGCGTCAAAGTGGTTGGGTGTCCGCTGAAATTTTTCACGACCGATGGGGCCTTAACTATTGATGTGTTGCCAGCGCCATCCGTGGGGCAGCATAGCGAGGAGGTGTATACGTCGCTACTCGGCCACACGTCTGCCGAGCTGGAGCGCTGGCATAGCGAGGGGGTGATTTAACGACAGTATTCCCTCTCCTTGGTAGTGCTCGGGAGGACTGGTAGACGCTATGGACAACATGGCTTACAATACCATCGCTTGCAAGCGCACTCAGCACTCAATCCTTCGCAAGGAAACAGCCAGAAGGAGGTGTTTCAGATCTGTTGATCCCTTATCAGAGGAGTCGTCCACACTCATAACGATTGATGAAGAGCCCGATCACGAGATCGTGCATCGTCGTCGTTTTGGAAAAACAAATGGTGCGGCGCACGAGCCGCTTGATCCGTGTCCGTAGGTGGATATGTTTGCTCTCGATTCTCGGTGTATTCTCCTTGCCGACGACGTGCTGCTTGGGGGGGATATGCCGCTCGTACGCGCCCCATCCATCCGTGTAGCAGCGGGTAATACCAAAGGGCTCCAAGAGGTCCTGGAGTGCAAGAAAGACCTTAGCCTTGCGCCGTCCAAAGACATACGCCAACCCGGTGCCACTGTGGGGATCGATGGCATGCCACAGCCACCGCTCGCATTCATGGCCATATCGACGATCTGCTGTTTCACCGCAGGTGATTGCCCCGCGTACGTATATGCCAAGAGAAATGTCCGCCCGCGCTCTGGACATGCGCGGCATCGGTAACGTTGCTTCCCTTCAGACGTGGTGCCATGCCGGACGATATCGGCACCTTGGCAGTAGGGGGCAGTGGAGCACGTGGGTGATCATCATCGCTCACTATCCATAGGATATTCTGTTCTACTCAGATACCCATGCAGAATAGCACATCCACAGATCTGAAACACCTTCCAGCGAAGGATCGATTGGCCTGCGCGAGGGCAAGGCGTTACCGCTCGACGGCCCAACGGAGGTCGGTAGTGTGCGGTCCACCAGCAGCCCGTGCCCCTGTCGCAGTTGATTGACCTGGTGAACGAGCGCTTTGGCACTGACTTCAACCAGGCTGACCAGATTTTCTTTGATCAGATTATCGAAGCGGCTGTCATTGACGACAGCCTGAAACAAGCGGCGGCAGTGCATGCCAGTGACAGGTTCGCCCTGGTGTTTCAGCACTTACTGGAAAACCTCTTTGTGGAGCGCATGGAACAGAACGAGGAAATTTTCGTGCGTTTCATGAATGATCCGCAGTTTCAGCTGGATCGATACCGAACGCCCGTAGCCGAGCTGCCAGGCGCTGAGCCTCCTGGCGCGCCTGCTGGGCCTCCTGGTGCGCCTGAGCAGTGCGGAGACGCTCCTGGGTGGCATCCTGGCGGGCCTGCTCGGCGCGGAGACGTTCCCGCTCGTAGGGGGTCAAAATCCACGCTCCATCCGCATCGTAACACCGCAACCACTGGCGTGTAAGGCCCTCAAAGGTCCCGAACCATCGCCCCAGACCTAACCCGGCTTCGGGGAGCCATAGCCGTTGTGCCGGCGGGTGGAGTTCACGGTAGACTCCTTCAGTGAGGGCAAAGTACCGGACCTCGTCCGTATAGCGACTGAAGAGCACATAGTACGGAATCTGCAAGATCTGCTCGTAGACCATCCATTTGGTCGGCGGCGTATCCTCGTCCTCCTGGGTAGTGCGCCCAAGGTCTTCGCGTTCTGTACCGGGTGACAATAACTCGACGACCAGATACGGCGCCGCCGACTCCTGCCAGGTCACATAGCTGAGACGTAAACCATCGTCGGGATGCTGGCGCGGTACGCCCAGCGCGGCAAACCAATCGGGGCGTTTATACCAAAGGGGATGCCGCAAGGTATAGTAGAGATTCAGGTCTATCGCTGAGAAGAAACGGTCTGGCATATACGCCGGAGGCTGAAACGTCTCCCGCAACAGCTGCGACTGGTGGATATGGAACTCGTCAGGCACACCAGAGTCTCCTGGGTATTCACTGGGCAAATCATACATGGTTGGCCACAGCTCGCGGGGGCTGTGCGACAGATCGGCCTGCAGCGGTAGGAGCATATGCGTTGTCGGTTGCTTTGAAGCCATGACTCTCTCCTGCTTCCCAACGACATCCCCATCTCCCAGCCTGGTGGAGACAGCTATTTCATATAGCTTATCGATATTTACCATTGCTCTCAAGCATGTCCTGGGTGTGCAAAGCCCAGTACTGATCATGTTCCCTCACAGGGCGTTCCCGCGGATGCCCCCGCCTTGACGTATGGCTGTCAGAGCCGTACGATACAGCACCGCCTGGCCCACTCATGGTACACTGCCTAGAACGCTGACCAATTCGGTAATACCTCAGGAGGCAAGTTGACGCTCCTCTGCATAACGTGCAGCCACCTGCAAGTTGCTGACCGCCGCATGACGGCGGCCGTCAAACTGGTACTTGCGCAG